>ULPP01046776.1_pt1 | contig 20429 bp, 20 predicted proteins | sample 1953531 | NCBI WGS metagenome assembly ULPP01 (sample SAMEA4835630, study PRJEB28245) | human gut metagenome | biome: gut microbiome; material: fecal sample | place: Denmark | collected 2008
TGACGGCGACAGCGTAATTAACGAAGCATTCCAGAAGATAAACGCAGGTCTGCTGAGATTCGGTCACAAGACGACAAGAGGGTACGGAACGGTCGCTGTTGAGGGACTCCAGCGCATAGGATTCAGCGATGCAGACGACTGGCTCGATTTCGATATGTTTGACGATGAGTGCTGGAAAAACGCTCAGGCTGTGGAACTGACGAAGCCCTCCGACCTCACGGGAATAACGCTTTCGCTGAAGCAGCAGGGCGGTATTTCAATACGCAGGTATTCCACGGCTGTATCTGACGGCGAGAATGCGGCACCGGACTACGAGCAGCTTTCCCTGCGCAGCGGAGTTCCGGTGATTCCCGGTACAAGCTGGGCGGGCGCATTCCGGGCAAGATTCTGCGAGTTCGCAGGAGAAGAGAAAGCTGACGGGCTTTTCGGTCATATCGAGGAAAACGTTAAGCGGGCGAAGAATAAGAAGTCTGCCATATATTTCAGCGAAAGTATGCTTGACGGCGGTTACTACAAGACCGTTACGAGAAATTCCATCGACAGATTCACATCTGGCACGAACGACGGCGCGCTGTACACGGAGAAAACCTATTACGGCGGAAGCACCGAGCTTGAACTGCTGTTTACGGAAAAGCAGTCCGATGACGTAAAGCGTGCCGTCCTCGCAGTAATAGCCGACCTTGACAACGGCTTCCTGTCCGTTGGCGGACTGACCTCGGTAGGGCGCGGAATTTTCTCGGTTGAAAAGCTCTGTATCAACGGTCAGGACATGACAGAGAGCTTCAGAAATTATGATTTTGACAAGCTGCTGGAGGTGTGGTAATGTACGATTTTATCTGTGAAAACGGCAGGGTCGAGGAATCCGGACTTGATGCGTTCCTTAACTCAAAGGCGCAGTCCGGAATGATATCCTACCGCCAGTATACCACCGGGATATTCTGCGATGAATTCAGCGGCACAGTCGATGATGCAGTACATCTTCTTGAAATACGGCTGTTCAATGAGAACGCGGAGATAAGGGCTTCCCGCCCGGAGATCGGAATGCCGTTCACATGGCGCATTATTGACGACAGCAGATTCCGCGAAGCGCTTTCCGGCGATGAAACATTCGAGGACAGAACATACACCGAACAGCAGTATCTTGATATCGACTCCACTAAATCGTTCGGCAGGAATTATACTGCAACAGGCGGCGGGCATTACACGCTACCGGTGGAGAACGCCGAAAAGCTGGAGATACGGAACTACTGCATTTATGACGATAACGGCATACTGAAAATAGTGGATTTCAGAATTGTGCGTATCCTTGCGAAAGGAGAACAGTAATGGACGACAGATTTGTTAATCCTTACACCTTCGTCCCGCTCCCGAAAGGCGGCGCTAAGCGCAGCGACTGCACAGAGGCGACAGAGCCGGTTTTCAGCGGGGAGATAAAGTGCAGGCTTACCACTAAAACGCAGATAGCTGTGCCGGATATACTGAAAAATCCCGTTCCGGACAACGTGGAAAGAACCGAGCCAAAAGAATACGACTTCTTCACGCTTGACGGAAAAGCGGCTATCCCCGGCAGCGGCATACGCGGAGTTATCCGCAGCGTATACGAGGTGCTGACGGATTCCTGTATGCATCTTAACGACAAGGACGATGATTATTTTCATACCAGAATGAATAAACCATATGCCGGAATTATTACTTACGACCCTGCAAGCAATAAATATTTCCTCCATAAATCGGAGCGGGTACGCGACAAGACAGGAAGTGATTATAAAACTGGGGATAAAGTCGTATTTAATTCAAAACCCGGAAAGAAGGGCGCTTCTGATTTGGTATCTGAATTTTTGACTTATGGCAGTTCAAACGGGGTTTATCTCAGACCGGACACGTTTGGAGAAGACAAAAAATCTAATCCCAGTGTATTCAGGTGGCTTGAAGACGAAGAAGATAAAAGCGAAATTGATGTCAAATTCATTAAGCGTTTAAAGGCTAACGTTGAAATGTACAAGGGCAAACACAAGGGCGATTACGAAAAGACAATAAAAGAGATGGAAAACGGAGATGGATGGCTTCCGGTGTGGTATTATCGGGATCCTGACACCCGATCTTTTTACTTTGCTCCCTCACAGTGTTCAAGATCTGTTTTCAATAAAACATCGCATGATGTCGTTAAAGCCGCTAAAGTTAATGCGTGCATCTCTCCTGAAAACTGCTGTGAAGCATGTGCGTTATTCGGATTTATTTCTAATGAGAATCACAATTCATTTAGTCGTGCAAGCCGTGTGAGATTTACAGACGCAGTATGTGATTCTACAGACTGTTTTGATGGTCCATATCTGTTGCCTTTACTTGCTAATCCTCGTCTGTCATCGTTTGAGTTTTATCTCAGCGGAAATTATAATAAGAGAGAATGGAACAGGCTATACGGTCCCGACAGCAGTAAAGTCACCATTGCCGGCAGAAAATTCTACTGGCACGCCCCGCAGAATGTCATCACCAGTGATGACGAGAAAGCTGAGGAGCAGCCTACGATGGCTGCCAGAATGCAGCTTGTCAAAAAAGGAATGGATTTTTCTTTCAGTGTATTTTTCGACCGAATAACAGAAAAGCAGCTTAGAAAGCTCGTATTTGCACTTGACCTCGGTGAGAACTCTGACGATTCTCGGCGTTGCCACAAACTTGGGCATGGTAAGCCTGTCGGATTAGGGTCAGTAAAGATCATTGTAGATCAGATTATAACCAGGAGCTTTGTAGAAAATCACTATTCTCTGAACGATATAACTAAGAATATATTAAGTGAAGCGAACGAGGATATGTTCCCTAAAACTCCTGTGCTCACTGCTTTTTTGGATAAGTTACTTGATTTGGATTATGTTGCAGGGTATGATGTGGATTATCCGCGCTTAAAGGAAGGTGGAGATGTTTTTAGCTGGTTTTCGGAAAACCGCGATCCGCTCGCAAGCAAAACGAACAAGTTTATAAAGGTTCAGGCTGAAAAAAGAATGGAAAGCTACAAGCGTCTTGACAATAAAGGTTATATAATATACTACAACCACCTGCCCAGGATCACTGATCCGGATCCGTCTTTGCCAAGAAAGCCTAAACCAGGTCAGAATGGCGGACAAAATTCTGGTGGCAATAAAGGCTCGTTAAATAACAGAAAATGATCATACGGGGGTGTCCTTTTGATATATCAGTCGGATTTCATAACGGACGATATCGACGCGTCGGAGCTGTATTCCGGGCTTGGGGTCAAGCTCCACGGCGCTGCAATGAAGCTGATAAAAAGCAGCTACGCTGAATTCCTCCATCAGAAGGAACACCACCCGTTCTCAATTTTCGCAGTCCCGAATGACGGCGGATTTGTCATCAGGGTATCCGCGCTGAACGACGAGGCCGCGTGTATTATCGAAGGCTTCCGGAAAGCGAAGCGGCTCAAAATCTACGGCATTGAACAGCCGGTGCGTATCGTAGCGGAGAATCCAGCCCCGGCGATACGCGCCGACAGCTCCGGGGAGCTTATCCGGGGAAATTCCTGCCGCATGGCGTTCGTCACTCCGGCTATGTTCAAGTCGCAGGGGAGGGTGTGCTGTTTCCCGGAGATAGAGCGGTATTTCTATTCCGTGATATGCAAGTTCAGCAAGTTCGAGGGTGCGGAGCTTTCCTATGATGAGTTCTGCGGAGCTTTCGCCGCCGGGGAGACCGGGGACTTTCAGCTTCGCCGGGAGGATTACAACGTCAGCGGGAATATATTCCACGGTATGACCGGGTATGTTGACTACCGCTTCCCGAAAGACCCGGAGCAGTCGCGGCTTCTGAAAACCGTGTTTGCCTACGCGACCTACTGCGGTGTCGGCGGCAAGACCGGCATGGGTATGGGCGGGTTTGTTCTGGCTTAAAATGCTTGACAAATCAAAAAAATTGTGCTAAAATATAGTCAAAAAGGTGGCTAAAATGAAACATTATAAATGTTTTTTCAAAATTCAAATCCGAGTTTGCCGCATAACCATGCAGGTTTGTGGGTTTGCAGTCTGAACCACCCCCTCACCGCGAGGTGATTGAAACACTCTCACACTCCAAGTGTCAGTATTAAGTTTCAAATCGTCTGAACCCCCCTCACCGAAAGGTGTTTGACAATCATACAAAACCTTGACCACATCTGAAATTTGTGAGGTACAGTCGGTGCGTATTTACATAAACGAACATGGCGCAAAAGTAGGTATATCCAACGGTAAATTAGTTGTAAGCAAAAATGGCGTAAAGCTTAAGTCGCTTCCTGCTAAGCAGTTTGAATGAAAACTGCTATTTCCCTGAAGTGGAGAAAACAATATCAATGCTATCCTCAGCCGAGAATAAATGCAGTTCCGGTAGTAATGCCGCCATCCGTGGAATCGAAGGCGGCACTTCCAGAATGTATTTTTCAGCGCTGAGTTTTTTTATTGATAAGAAGTTCGGGTTCTCCGGCAGGAACCGCCGTCCTCCAAGGGACTGTGCTAATGCGGCATTAAGCTATAGCTATTCGGTGCTGTATAATTCCGTTGACGTTATTCTGAGAAACCATGGGTTTGATACTTTCGTGGGATTTATGCACACTTCCCAGAGCGGTCATCGTGCCCTTGCTTCTGATATGATGGAGATATTCAGACCTCTCATTTCGGATCGGGCGGTATTGGATTTCTTGAATTCTGCAAATATCGAAACCGATTTTACATACAATGGAGAGGCAGTTTATCTGTCAGACAAGGGCAGGAAAAAGCTTATCTCCTGCTTTGAAAAAGCGATATCTTCTGCTGCGTCTGCTCCTGATGGATATGAGCAGAGCTGCAGGGGGCTTATGCTGTACCATGCGGATATGCTGTCTTCCGCTGTTGATAACAAAGATGTTTCACGTTTTGATCCATATATAGAAGGTGAAAGCAATGCACGTTCTGGTGATATATGATGTTTCTGACAACAAAAAACGGCGCCGTATTTTCAGAATACTCAATGGCTGCGGAACGCGGGTACAGGAATCCGCATTTGAGTGTATCATCTCCGAAGCAAGAATTTCCGCACTTGAAAGAAAGCTCTCAGCATTGATCGACAGAACTGATTCTGTAAGATTTTACAGGCTTCCCGTCAATGCAAGGATATCTGTTTATGGTGATACGACCAATGAGGTATTCAGCAGCAGTTCATATGTTGTTATTTAGAGAATATTATATTGACAATATTGACAAATCAAAAAAATTGTGCTAAAATATAGTCAAAAGGGTGGCAAAAATGAAGCAAGATAGATGTTTTTTTGAAATCCAAATCCCGGTTTGCCGCATAACCATGCAGGCTCGTGGGGTTGCAGTCTGAACCACCTCTACACCGCGAGGTGATTGAAACCGTTCGCACCGGATAGAGCCTCGACAGTACTCATTGTGCGTCTGAACCACCCCTACACCGCGAGGTGATTGAAACTCGCCCTTTTTCGGGGGAGTTCCGGCTAACTTCTTTGTCTGAACCACCCCTACACCGCGAGGTGATTGAACAGAAAATCCCGATATCCGAAAAGATACCGGGATTTTTTCTATAAAAAACTTAAAAATTCAGCACAGCCTGGTATATATAGTGAAAGGTGGTGATAGCGATGTCCGTTCCTGCATGTATTATTGCTGCTGGTATTTCTGGTGCGTGTGCGATTACTGCCGCCATCATTAATAAAGCCGGCAAGTGATTCAATGTTCCCTCATCGTTCCTCAATGTGAAAGGAGTTCAAGATGTCTCTTTACAAACCCGGCAGACCTACCGAGGTCAAGCCACTCGACCCCTCCAACACCCGCAAGGTTCCCTCGGCAAAGGGCGAATACCGCATTATCAATTCCAACACCCGCGAGGTGGTTTATGTCGGCGTCAGCAAAGACCTCAACCGCCGCATGCACGATCACATCAGGTCCGGCAAGCTGAGCGGCGACAATTCCATTTTTGCCTACAAGCAGGCGGACGGCAGGGCTTCACAGGCGCGCATCAACGACCACGAGCGCTCCAAGATCGAGCAGCACAAGCCGGAGCTGAATCAGCGCGCAGGCGGCGCCGGCAGACCCTACAAGCGCTGATTCGGGTATTGACTTTCGGCTGAATTTGTGTTAAAATAGGTGTATAAGGGTGGCGTTTATGAACTGCTGTAAATGTTTTTTTAAAATTCAAATCCGAGTTTGCCGCATAACCATGCTGGCTTGTGGGTTTGCAGTCTGAACTACCCCCTCACCGAGAGGTGATTGAAACGTATAAAGACTTTCTTTTGATTTGTAATTGTATTTCTGTCTGAACTACCCCCTCACCGAGAGGTGATTGAAACCCCGTATGTCCGGACACATGCAGAAAATCAATCTGCTGTCTGAACTACCCCCTCACCGAGAGGTGATTGAAACACTTACGCATGCACTTCGGACCCATACCGTTTTTCGTCTGAACTACCCCCTCACCGAGAGGTGATTGAAACTTTTAATTAACTCGATTTTAATCTGTTCACGACATAATGTCTGAACTACCCCCTCACCGAGAGGTGATTGAAACCTGACCATCGGGTCCCTTAATATCAAAATCGATAACGGTCTGAACTACCCCCTCACCGCAAGGTGCTTGAACCGAAAATCCCGATATCCGAAAAGATACCGGGATTTTTTCTATAAAAAACTTAAAAACCGCAGAGAAACTGGTATATATAGTGAAAGGCAAGAATGTCAGCCGGAATCTCAACTACTCTGAAAAACGTGTTGACACTTGTCTGATTTTATGGTAAAATCAATTCAGAGTGGCATGACGTCAGCAGTACTTCATGCGGCAGAAAGGAATACCAGATGAAGAACATTCTAATTTCCTGCATAAGCAAATTCGATAGAAATAAACTTGATCAGGGCGCATATACCTACCAGAACCACGACCTTACCGTCACCGCATACCAGACCAACGAAGCCTGCCTGAAATACCTGCTGAGCAGGCTGGGCGCAGATGATCAGCTTGACGTACATATCCGCGTGCAGAGCAACGACGTAGCCGCTCCCGGGGATTTCACCATGGAGTACCTTAATGGCGAGATAGGGCGTTTCTGTGGGGAAAACGGATTTTCAGTCCCGCAGTACTTTGATGTGTTCCTCGGCGAGGACGAGCAGTACCACAGGTTCGACAGGGTGCTCAGCGAGATATCCAAGGAGGTCCAGCGAATTGCCGCAGACGATCCGGATATCACGATACATCTTGACATGGCAGGCGGAAAGCGTGATAACTTCATCTTCATTCAGCTTCTGACGAAATTGCTGTCCTATTACGGCTATTCGATACACGCATATTACGCCGATGCAGATTTCAGGACAAAAACCGGCACTATTGTGAACACGGACCGCTCATTTCAGCATATGGAAGTGCTGGACGCAGTGAACGATTTCGTACAGCATGGCTCCGCTACTGCGCTGAGAGCGGCGTTCAGCAAGGTTGAAAGTCCGTCGGTCAAAGCTCTGCTGAAAACCATGGAGGAATTCAGCGATTCTATCCAGCTCTGTGCAACGGATCTTTCAAAGAAGCTGGAGCAGCTCGATCAGCAGCTTGAACAGGTCGAGAAATACGTCGAGGACGACAGCAACGGTCTGTTCATGATAAAGGCGATGATACCGCTGATACGCAGCAAGTTCCATATTTCGCATGATTCCGGCAGCCGCGGTATTATAGGTATCGTCCGCTGGTGCCTTGAAAACGGACTGGTTCAGCAGGCGCTCACCATCTACAATGAGAATATCGCAGATATCATCTATTATGAGAAACTGATTTCTATTGACATGAAGGTGCATGGCACTGAGATAAACCGCATGACGAAAGATCGCCACCCGTCAGAGGAAAACAACACGCGTCTTCTTTATGTCCTCGGAAGAGTGTTTGACAATATGTTCGATTCGCCGGACGAGGCCGACAAGGAACTATGCTCAACGCTCGGCAGATACAGGAAGAAATCCAAGGAGCGCACCGACAGGTACGGAAACCGGAAATACAACAACTACGAGTGGACGATCGCCGCAATCTTTTTCGATGAAAAGTATCTTCCGGTCGGCGTAAGGCTGAATGTCCCGTCAGAGCTTATGCAGCGCATATTCAGCGACAGCAGGTTTGCGGTCTGCGCAAGGAACCGTGTGAATCACGCTTCAAATATTGACACCTATGAAAATCTTATCATTTCGCTGTTCAATGAGAAGCGCTATCCGTTCTCGTCTTACCCGAATACATTTACTCCTAAGAATGTGACCAAGGATATGAAGCGTGCGCTTGATAATCTTGAAAAAGCGCTCGATGGAAAGGAATGATATTTATGAAGCATTTTATTACTGCGATAAGCCTTGCAAAGGATCTGAAAACCACGGTATATAAAAACGCTGAAAGCGTTGAATTCCTTGAAACTGACCGCGAATTTTCCCACCCGATACTTGTTCCTATAATGAACCTTGCAGAGAAGGGCGAGAAAATCAAGGTGACCGTAATTCTCACCACCAAGCCCAGTCAGGTCGTAAAGCAGAATTACGAGCATTTTGTGGGTGAACTCAACAGACTGCGCGATGAGATAGGCTTTGATTACGGCGAGATAAACCTCATAGAAGCAAGCTATGACGAATCCTCGTCCAAGCACTTGAAGCTTTTTGAGAGCATAATAAACAGTATCGGCAGCGACGAGCTTATCACCGCCGACGTCACCTATGGCAACAAGCCTACTTCGATGGCTCTCCAGCTTGCGCTGACCTATTCGTACCTTTACGGCGACAATACCGCTGTGAAGGCGCTAGTTTATGGCGAGTACAACCACGATACCAACTGTTCAAATATTTTCGATGTTTCTGCGCTGTTCTATATCAACAATATTATGGGCAGGCTTTCTTACGCAAAGCCCAAGGATCCCCTTGCATTCATCAGACCGCTTCTGAACCACGGAGAGGACGGCGATAAGGATGAGTAATGTTGATACTATCAACCGGCTTGCAAAGGATATCGCGGAAAGATTCGGCAGCGATATAAATGCGGCTTCCGAAAAAGCCACCAGTGAATTCAATCAGCTTTATACAAATATCCTGGTAGAAGTGGACAGAACCTTTGGCAACAACCGGGATTATTATGAATTCTGTGAGGTTATATCGGACACATTTACGAAAGTAATGGAAAAGTACAATCCGCAATATGATTTCTGGAACTTCTATGTCAGCTCGCTCAAGAAAAAAGCCCTATCCCGTATAGATAAGCGCAATCGTGAGAAATACGAAAAAACCAAGAGCGACGACGGAGAAAAAAGCATACAGGACGTCAGAAAAAGAGAATACAGCTTAGACGAAGCAATATCCGGTGATACTGAAGGTCTGACTGTTAACGACTCCGTTGAAGATACCAAGGATCAGACTGACAGGGCGCTTTATGACGCCGCATACAATGTATTCTATCTTGCGCTTGTCGATTACTGCCTCGGGCAGAAGGCGTCTTATTCAAAGAAAAAGACGTTCAATTACACGCCGCTGTTTTTTACCGATCAGGTGGCTTTTGAAATCATCACCGAGGGCGATGATAAGATAATGGATCTCATCAGGAGCAACAATATCAAATTCAACGAGGCGTCTGACATTGACTTCCTGAACACGTTCGTGGACAAGCAGTGCGATGAGCTTTCCGACGCTGACGGCGCGGATTATCTTCCGCTTTCACTTTTCACAGGAAAGGAAAAGGACTCTGATAAACCCTGCCGTGCAAAGGGGAAGCTTCCATATGCGGTTATAGAAAAGTACCTTGGATCTGCATTTGGTAAGCGGGTTTCGGATTCTGCCGTGAAGCAGAAAAAGGACGAATATGACGCTGTGCGTAAATCACTTGGAGAAAGATGGGTATTATAAGCACATAATAACATTATTGTCTTTTTAAATATCGGATAATATCTTCTCTTACTATTCTCCACTGTTTCCCTACCTTGAACGCCTCAATCTCACCGCTCTGCACCAATCGCAGAGCGGTGTTTTTTCCTATATGCAGTAGCTCCTGCAGCTCTTTTAACGTCAGTATATCTTTAGTATTATTAAGCATTATTACACGCTCCTATTCGGTTTATTTAATCCCATGTTCGCCCGAAAAGCCGCTCCCCACAAAGGTATATTATACCGTTGTGAGGAGGTGATCCGATGAAGGAATAAGCGCACAGACGCTCGCAGCAATAGCCGAGGCAGGTATCCTGGTTATATCAGGCATAATCGGCTTAGCGACCGAGCGCCGCAAGGACGAGAAGCGTAGTCAGCTTCAGCAGAAAATCGACGATGCAGAACGTGAAATGAAACGCCTTGACAGCACGGACTTCCGTCTGAAGAAGTAGTTTATTTCGGTTTATTCTGCACCCGATTTTCACAACAGAACACAGCCCCGTTGCCGTGATGAAAATTCACGGTGACGGGGCTTTTGTTTTGCTCACAAACCGCATAACAGAGCCACACAGGAGGTAACAGAAATGTTCAGCAACCCAAGATACAGCACCGGAGGAATATCGGAAACAGTCCCGATATTAACGCAGATCATTCTCTGGAACTGCATTGACAGCATGAAAACCGAAAAGGATTATCTTCAGGTTTTCAAATTAACAGCAGATAACCACACCCAGCACGTCACGCACAGTCAGGAAGAACCCGCTTACGAACACACATTTGAGTTTCGGACTGACGAACCCATCACAGCGAAAATCTTCGTCATTGACGATAAAACACATTCCACTATGCTTTTGGCAGAAGAATATTGATTAGGAGGAACACACCATGGACAACAACGAAAATAACCGTCCCGTTTGTAATTGCTGCGGAGCAACGATCGAAACCGATGACTACTACACATTTGAAGGCAGCATTTTATGCGACGACTGCTACCATAGCGAAACTGTTGTTTGTGAGCACTGCGGCGACAGAATCTGGGCTGACGATAATGCAGGCACAGACAACATGCCGCTCTGCAATTCATGTTACGATGATTACTATACGACCTGCGAATGCTGCGGGCGCATTATTCACCGTGATTATTCCAATTACGACGATGACGATGATTATGCGTATTGCGACCGTTGCTACGAGGAACGTCAGAACAGCTCCATTCACGAGTATAACTACAAGCCCGACCCCATATTTTACGGTGACAGCAAGCGTTATTTCGGCGTGGAACTTGAAATCGACGAGGGCGGAAAGAATGGAGATAATGCTGATACGCTTCTGGGTATCGGCAACCGGGTTGCGGAGCATATCTACATCAAATCCGACGGCAGTCTGAACGATGGCATGGAAATCGTAACGCACCCTATGTCGCTCCGCTATCACAAGGACAAAATGCCGTGGGTAGACATCATGCGTTCAGCAATTCGCATGGACTACCGCAGCCACAAAACAAGCACCTGCGGACTTCACGTCCACGTTAACAGAACAGCATTTGTAGCAACCCGGGAAGCACAGGACGAGTGCATTTCCCGGGTTCTCTATTTTGTGGAGCACCACTGGCTGGAGCTGCTGAAATTCAGCCGCAGAACCGAGTACCAGATGAACCGCTGGGCTGCTCGCTACGGCTATAAGAACAGTCCGAAAGAGATTCTGGAGGACGCAAAGAAAGGCTGTAATGGTCGCTATGCTTGCGTGAACATCACGAACTACCACACCATTGAATTTCGTATGTTCCGCGGCACGCTCAAGTATAACACGCTCATAGCCACTCTGGAACTCGTAGATAAAATCTGCGAGCTAGCGACAAATCTGACCGACAGCGAATTGAAATCCGTAAGCTGGTCTGATTTCGTAGGTTCACTGGACGACAGCACTGATCCCGAACTCATTACCTACCTGAAAGAGCGCCAGCTCTACATAAACACACCGATTACCAGTGAGGAGGACGATTAATATGTGCGCAATTTTCGGCTTGATAGACTACAATCACACTCTCAATGCGAAGCAGCGTGAAAAGCTGCTTCATGCACTCTCTGAGGAATGCGAGGAGCGCGGAACCGACGCAACTGGCTATGCCTTTAACCATAACGGCAAACTGACGATATTCAAGCGTCCATTCGCTGCTCACAAAGTACATCTGCGGTTGCACGAAGATTCAAATGTCATAATGGGACACACCAGAATGGCGACCCAGGGAAATAAGCTCGATAACCGCAATAATCACCCATTTTCCGGAATAGTGAACGGAACTCATTTTGCGCTTGCGCACAACGGCGTACTTCACAATGATGTGAGGTTACGCAAGCAGATATCGTTGCCGAATACTCCAGTCAAGACGGATAGCTACATAGCAGTTCAGCTTCTTGAACAGCAGAAATCCCTCGACATTCAGTCTAACTCCGAAATGGCTGAGCTTGTCGAGGGCTCTTTTGTGTTTACCGTGCTTGATGACAAGAATAACATCTATTTCGTCAAGGGCGATAATCCACTTGCATTGTACCATTACGAAACCTGCGGACTGTACGTCTATGCCAGCACGGAGTCAATCCTTGACTGTGCACTGACGAGATTGGGAATCCTCAGCATTGAGCACCAGAAAATCAACACGAGTTGTGGTGATATCCTGAAAATCAATAGTACAGGCGCAATGGAACGGGGAATGTTCGATACCACAAACCTGATGATGTACGACTATCGTTATTTCCGTCGTGATTGGTGGAGTGTCCCCGAATCATGCGAAAGCGAACCGCAGGACGTAAAGCAACTCAAGGACTTCGCCAGATCCATAGGCGTATCCCGGGAGGACATCGACCTGATCCTCGGCTACGGATATTTCGTGGAGAAAATTGAAGAAATGCTGTACCAGCCCGGAGTGATAGAGGAAGCGCTGTGCGAAATTCTGAACGAGTGCGCATACGACTACTGCGGCGAGTTCTGAGCGTTCGGAAATCTCACCCACATTGCGGACATATCCGGAAAGCGCCGAACCGATATTTGCGAACGCAGAATTAAGGTGTTTCCCGGCTTCCGCAAAAGTATACTTTATCGAACGGAGGTCCTATGGGAAGAACATACGGATACGCCAGGGTTTCCAGCACGGAGCAGAACCTTGACCGTCAGATTGAGGCGCTCCTTGAATACGGCGTTGAGGAGCGTGACATCGTTACAGACAAGCAGTCGGGCAAGGATTTTCAGCGCAAAGGCTACCTGGCGTTGAAGAACCAGATGCTCCGACCCAGCGACACGCTGGTAATCAAAGAAATGGACAGGCTCGGCAGGGATTACGGTGCGATCAAGGACGAATGGCTCGATATTCAGCACATGGGCGTGGATATTGTGATAATTGACACACCCATACTGAACACGAAAGAGAAATCCGACCTTGAAAAGAATCTGATTTGCAGCATCGTCTTTGAGCTGCTCGCCTACACCGCCGAAAAGGAACGCCGCAAAATCCGCATACGCCAATCCGAGGGAATCAGGCTGGCACTTGACAAGGGCGTGAAATTCGGCAGACCTGAAACAACGCTCCCCGACAATTACGCCGAGGTGATTGACCTGTGGCACTCTAACCAAATTACAGCAGTAGAAGCCATGAAGCGCCTTGACATGAAGAAAACCACATTCTACAAACTGGCTCGCAGGCTGACGAACAAATGATTATCAGCGGCTAGCCGCTTTTATATAGATCAGCCGGTGCTTCGTTTGTGGAGCACCGTTTTTTTGTATTGACAATGGATAGATTTTGTAATATAATCAATATAGAGTTGTGATATTTCATTATGGCTGGAAAATAATAAGGAGAACAAATAGCATGAAGAAAAATAATAATACCTCCGAACTTGATGATCTCCTTGCAAATGTAGAAGATATTGATTTTGTCTTTGAAGACGATACTATATCTGATACAGATGAATCGGATGAGAGCGAAGAAGATGACTTACCGGAAGATTTTTTGACGATGATTCTGAAGAAAATGATCTGTATGAACCAGATGGTACACCGAAGAAACATTCCTTTGTGGTCGGTGACAAGGTAATGACATCTATCTTTCCGGAGCGCTTTTTTGATTCTGATTATGAAATGAACACGAATGAGAAATTATATATCATTGATTGTTCAAAAGAGTGGGCGCAGGCCCGTCAGGAATATGATAATTTAATGGAAGAGTACTACCCCCGGACTGAAAAAGCAAACCAGCTTACTGAGAGCAATAATCCTCCATGTTTTGAAGTCAGAGATGAGCCTGCTGATAAAGTGGCTAGGATAAAGTACCGCTTTTCGAGCATACTGGGCGATTTTGACAAAAGCAACACTGATACTATCTTTAAGGACTATCCGGTGGATATCAGCCGGGAATGTGTCAGCAATGTGATTTTTGATAAAATTAAGAGCAGGGATATCAAGATAAGAAATCCTCTGAAGATAACCGGTTTCATCGAAGATATTGCCTTTTCCTATTGGGCGGTAAAACCTATTATATATCACCGTAAGGTCAATGGCAGAGATGAATTATTCAACTATTATGAGATTTACACCAGGAATAACGTACGTTGTGTGATATGTCCTCCACAGAGTCTGAAAAAGCTCCTGGAATCAAGCGGCAGCGACTATGATTATTCCATAATTTCAAGGCAGATAATCGAGAGTGAAAAAATACTCCAGCCTGAATCAGTCGAACGCTCGTTTGCTTTCCGGTGGTTCAGAGATATGCTGTCGATAAATGAAACGACCGCACTCTCTGACGCTGAAACAAAAAAACTCGTTGGGCTGCCCCGTGGAACTCAGAAGCTCATTTTTTCGATTTTGGGATATTCCGTGCTGTCTCTGTTTGTTCCGGATATGGGTGAATATGATGAGCCGCCTAAAGTAGCTGCGGGTAACATAGTTGCGCAGACTTCTCAGGTAAAGGATATCATTTCGGCTGTTTCTGCTTGTTTTGTATCAGCCGGAGGCAGCGACCTAATTAAGCCAAAGTACCTTTCTCTCAAACCGGACGAGTCCCTGAATTCACAGAATTGCGAGCGTCGTCTTATCGTGTCGATACGACAGCTATGCGTGGCAGGGATAAGGAACAGAAACTCTTTCAGACGATACTTGACGATTATATACGATATGCGGAGCAGAAGATCGTTCCGGTTGCATATCCGGATATAGGGTGGCTGCCTCTGGTGATCAGTACCGATGAACGTGACGAGCGATTCTACAATATTGATATTCAAAGCGCAGATTTATCAATGGTTACAGAGGTTACAACAGTGTTACGAAAGCTGTACCGCAACGCCCTTGTGGGGATATCCGAAAGCGGTTTTGCCAGGCTGCGTGAAACTGTAATTGCATGGGCTGATGAGAAAGTGACCGAGCGGAATGCCACTGGCGCATACAGCTCCAGATACAAGAGTATGCCGGATTTCCTGTATGCCTGCTGCAGGTATTGCGCCGCCGGTGATGATGAATTGATTCAGACGGTCCATAATGTCATGTATGATGCTACCGGGGATTGGCCTGAGCATATGGGCGGCTCTTCTCAGAAAGATGAGAGGTATCTCAAAGTTGCTGATTTGATCAACGAACAACTTCAGAATGGCATTATTCCCGATGAGCAAAAAGGCGATGATTGCAAAGATGCCGCATTCCGTTATTTGCATAAGGGAACACCGTGTGTATGCCTGGGAGAGCAGTATATTGACGGTCTGATTAAGCATTTGAATATATCCGGTTATCAGGCAGGAGATTTCATTCAGCACTGCGCCGAATATAATATACTGAAAGACGGGCAGCGGAGTATTACCGTGAAATTCAACGGAAAATCCAGCCGATTCACAGCAATTGATATTTCTAAGATGTAATCAATTCTGGCATTACCGACGATGGTAATGCCAGTTTTTGTTGCATCATTCGGTAAATTGTGAGCTGTAACCGACACTGTGACCGAATGTGTTTAGAAGTATGCAATGCCAGCAATAATGCGGAGTTACATGGTTACAAGGTTGCAGCTATTTTTTGAAATGCATATATCCAGAATATGAATATCAACCTGCCTTTAGGGAGATTCCCAGAGTGAGATTTCAATTTGTTGCTTGCCTTTGTGCCCGGGGTTACGGGATAGCTGTCTGTAATAATATTCTATGTGAGTATGAACACTGTATGTAGCCTCTGTTATGTACGTCTCATTCCGGGTATTCTGATTTCCTGCTGCCTTTTTAATTATGTAAGGCGCACCATAAATTATAATTCGGGCTGCCTTTTGTGAACCCCTGCGTTTGTCAGAGCCATTCAAACAGACTGGGCAGATCACAAATGGATTTCTTTGCCGGGAGCGGCACCGGGTTTACCCCGATATTTTCAAACTTGTCTATCATTTTATGATAGGCTCTGCTGTCCAGCTTTGGATCCTCCTGCTCCATGGCACGACGTGCACTGAACATTCCGTGCTTCTGTGCAACGAGTTCGGAAAACCTGCACATTCTGTTCCGCATCTTTTTCCTGTTCACCTGTTCGCATATGAGGCGGTTGACCTCGCTTAGCTTATAGCTTGCTCCATCAACTATAAATTTAGACAATATCTCGTAGAGCAGGTCGCCGCTGTTATTTATGAACCAGAGCAGCGTTTCTGAATTCGTCAGGGTAATTTCATGCTTACGCTTAATTTTATTTACATTGAGAATGCGGTATTCTGCACGCAGTATTCCGTGAGCTTCATCGCTTGGGTGACCGATTTTTTCAAGCTGCCGCTCTTTGTCATATAAGGATAGTTCAGCAACGCCGCTTCTGGATCTGGCAGTAAATCCGGCGACCTTGTCAAACCTTTTTCCGTATTCTTTTTTACCATAGACCTTATAAGACTTTGTCGCGCCAGCACGATACATCTGCCGGATATACGCTGATACCAGTTCTGCGCTCCCTACGTCTATATTACTGCAGATATCAACTCTGGACAGCCTTAGCCTGTCTATTTCAAATTCATCGCCCAGCCAGCTGCTGAGCTGCCAGTTTACCATTTCAATAGCTTCCTGGGCGTTGCTTTCGTTGATTATCTTTACAAGCCCGTCTGCTACCAGTACTTTTTGAAGATTTACTATGAATTTTATATAATAATCATTGTGGTTTGCTATGAGGTGAACCTGGATTCCAAGCCCCATAAATTTAAGCAGCCTATGGCATTTATAGCCTGGATTATTGCTTCTGTCGTAGAATATCTTATATCCTTCTTTCTGGCAATCGGTTTGTGCACGGTCCAGGAACTCCTGATATTTCAGGTATCCGTTTTCGCCTTTGCCAAATGATTTGCTGAGTTCAAATGTGTGTATGCTCATTTCCTTTCTCCTCAATATATAGTAGTAAAAATATACACTTTAGTGGAAGAACGCCCGCTTATGACACGGCGGTGCCGCACTCATAGGCGTGTTGTCTTGAAACCACCTGTGCATTTACTACGATATATGGAGGAGAATATTTTTATATAGGATAGAAAAATCCGCCCTGTTTAATATCAGAGCGGATAGTGTTTTGGATTCAGAGTTCTTATTTTCGCTCCAGGCTCAGAAGAGTTTTGTATTCGTCTGAATTGAGCCTTGCCGGGCGTGGCAGAACTGACGGAATCAGGTAAGAGGGAAATTTCAGCGGACTGTCGGCGCTGTAAAAGGTCTTTAAGAAGTAGTCGGTGTATGGGCTGGTATTTCTGTAATATCTGCGCTTGATAATATAGAGGCTCTCGGAAAATAACCTGTTGATCGTTTCTGTATTCCTGAATGAAGGGTTTATTGGCTTGCTTGCGGGTTTGGATAAGTTTATGGTATCCAGCATTTCTTTATATGGAGAGTGCGCGGATAATTTACCCAGAAAGCCAGCAAGCTCTCCAAATGAAATGTTATTTTTAACCAGACTATATGATAATGTGAAAATGACCGGATAGTAAATATAGTTGAGCAGGTCAACGCTTAGCTTATAAACGTTAAATCTATCGTTACGCTGGTACTTACCGGCGTATTTTCTTACCTTGCTATCACTGGTAAAATCGCGGTAGACAACTTCACGGACATGTTCCAGATCATCATGATCTTCTACTTCGGAACGCAGTCTGGAAAGGCTGAGGCTTCCGCTTCGAAGTCAGAGTGATTTGACCGCCGTTTTGTGCACATCTAACAAAAATATAAAACGGCTCTGAATAAGTGCTGCTTTCTGCATTCTTTTCAAGCCGTTTTGCTGATTTTCTTTTCTAAAATGGCATTATAAAGCCGTTTAAATATGTTTTAAATCCGCCAGGAAGTTTTTTCTCTGGCGGATTTTTTTGTATTTTGCTTGTCAGTTTTTTGCGTTTTGCGTGGCAGACTACAATAGAGCTTGTCGGAGTCTTTTCCACAGATTATTTTCCGGGAATCCACGATAATGTTTTTGAGTATCAGCAGGAGAACATATTCATTATGGCTCAGAACGTCTATATTAAAAAACATTGACAGCTCATCTTCTATAAGATGAGTATTACCCGGATCGTTCACTATGTCAGAATACAAATTCAGATACCTCTCAGGGTCAAGCCCGTATCGGTATCTTGCTGTATTGAGAGCTTCGTTAAAAACGCAGTTGTCTTTGAAAAGGCTGAAGAAATAATAGAAATCTTCGTTCATAAATGCTCCTTGGAAAAATGGATTCAATTTGTTTCGCCGAAAATCCATTATTTGCTGTTAAATATGCTGAATATAATTTTAAACTCATTGAATAAAGGAAAATAGCTGTGGCGAAAACATTTATTCCGTTTGCTGAAAATCCTTTATTCTTGTGATACAATATTTGTAGAGCAGATACATAATGAGATGCTCACAAATATGCAGGAGGAATTCAATATGAAAACAACAAACAGACAGGTTGAAAACACAATAAAGCTCCACGCAGCAAAGGAGCCTTCATGCGGGAAAAGGTCAGATTCGGATAACGAATTTGTTGTTCAGAGATTTGTGGGTAACGGCAATGTAGTTACAAGAATCGGGAGCCGTAAAGCGATGAGCGCGATCCCTGAAAACCGGTAAAACGGCAATGAATAAATGTATATTATTCATAAGTGCCCAGGAAAGGAGATACTGTACAACCAATCCGCCATATAATCAAGCGAGGTGATGAATATGGGCATGATATTATCCTACACTGCTTCGTGCGGTGCTGCCGTGAATTTCAGCGATGATGGATATATTAACTCCAGCGAGCAGGAGCTTGCCTTTCGCCGTGAGAATATGAGGAGCACTGCCGAGCAGATAGCGCAGGAAACCCAGCTTAGACATATCTGTCAGGAGAATCGGGACGAATGCCCTGAAACTGCCTGAGTACTGCCAAAGCTTCTGATGTACTTATTTTATCACAATTCAGGGGCTTTTGCAAGGCTTAGTTGAAAGGAAGTGAAATCAATGCTTTACGCAATATATCTCAGGAAATCCCGGGCAGACCTTGAAGCAGAAGCCATGGGACAGGGCGAAACACTGGCAAGACACCGGGCGGCGCTTCTAGACTATGCGGCTCATCACGGACTGGAAATAGGCGCTGTTTACGAAGAGATCATATCCGGCGAAAGCATTGACGCACGTCCGAAAATGAAGCAGCTTCTGCGGGAGGTGGAGCAGGGGCGCTGGGCGGGGGTACTCTGCATGGATATAGACCGCCTGGCAAGAGGAAACAGCGCTGATCAGGCGAGGGTATCGAATACGTTCCGTATCTCCGGGACGCTGATAATCACGCCGTCAAAGGTGTACGACCAGAGCCGTGAAAGCGATGAGGAATACGTTGATTTTGAGCTGTTCATGGCACGCCGGGAATATAAGGCGATTTCCCGGCGGATAATGCGAGGGCGTATCGCTTCCGTAAAGGAGGGACATTTTATCGGAAGCACGCCGCCCTACGGTTACGATAAAGTCAAAGTCGAAAAGGGACGAGGATTTACCCTGTTGCCGAATTCCGAAAGCGATACGGTGAAACTGATATACTCCTTGTGTATCAGCGGAATGGGCTGCAACGCCATCGCAAGACGGCTCGACACGATGGGCGTGACTCCACGAAAGGGCAGCTCATGGAGCAGCGCTTCGATTCAGGATATCCTGAAAAATCCGGTTTACTGCGGCAAGATACGCTGGCAGTACCGGAAGGAGGAGAAGAGCCTGACAGACGGTATCGTCACGACCCATCGGCGGGAAAATCCCGACTGCATAATCGCGCAGGGTCTGCACCCGGCGCTGATATGCGAGGAGGAATTCGACCAGGCGCAGCAATTTCTGAACAGCCGCAGGATACCGCACAAAAAGGAAAGCACGGAGCTGCGCAATCCCTTGTCCGGGCTGGTGTACTGCGGTATGTGCGGCAGTATGATGACAAGGCTCGGGACGAGCAGCAGGAATCACAGCGACACGCTCCGCTGCCCGAACCGGAATTGCAGCAATGTGTCCGCAAAGCTGGAGTTTGTTGAAAGCGCTCTCGTTGAGGGCGTGGCACGGTGGCTCAACG
>ULPP01042448.1_pt1 | contig 18930 bp, 15 predicted proteins | sample 1953531 | NCBI WGS metagenome assembly ULPP01 (sample SAMEA4835630, study PRJEB28245) | human gut metagenome | biome: gut microbiome; material: fecal sample | place: Denmark | collected 2008
GCTCTATGACGAGTTCCATACTTCCAACTAAGTTTTGGATCTTCAGTTAACGGTAACAAAACCCCTGCAGAAATTATTTTATCACCGTTGATAACAACCGCACCATCATGCAATGGAGTATTCGGATGAAAAATAGTCAACAAAAGCTCTGTTGACAAGTCTGCATTCAATTTTGTTCCGACATCACTGTATGTGTTTCTCAAATCACTCTGAAACACAATTAATGCACCTGTATGTGACTTAGACAAATATTTTGCACTTTCAACTAATTCTTTTACAACATCAATTTTTTGTTCTGTCTTGTTATTTTGGTTAAATATTTTTGTCACAAAATCAACTTGACCCAAAAAGCCCAAAAAGCGTCTTAATTCCGGTTGAAATATAACAATTAAACTCAATGAAACAAGAGTTACGATAGATTTCAAAAACATACCTATGATTTTCAAATCAACTCTCATCATAATTTCGCTCACTGCCCAAGCGCAAACCAAGATTAACAAACCCTTTACAAACTTTTCAGAAGACGTGTTTTTGATAAATTTTCTATACAAAAACAATAAAAGACCTGCCAAAAAAACAATCTGAATGAAATCAGACCAATTAAAAGTCATTTCTAATGTTGAAATATATTTGAGTATGTATGTAAAAATATCGTTAATCATTTTTCAACCTATCAGGGATTATATCGTGAGCAATCAAATCTTCTAAGCTCTCTCTCTTTATTATAATATCAGATTGAGAATTATTTACAAGTACCATAGCCGGTTTTTGAACTCTATTATAGTTTGAAGCCATAGAATAGTTGTATGCTCCTGTATTGTAGACACATAAGATATCACCTTCTTCTATTTCAGGGAGCTTAATATTTTTTATCAAAATATCACCGGACTCGCAAAATCTACCAGCAACCGTAACCGTTTGAGCAAGCTCATAATCCGGTTTGTTTGCAATTTGCGCATCATATTCAGCCTGATACATAGAAGGTCTGGCGTTATCAGCCATTCCGCCATCTACTGCAAAATATGTTTTACCTTTCGGCACTTGCTTTGAACTACCAAGTGTGTACAACGTTACACCAGATGTAGAAATTATACTTCTTCCGGGTTCAATGAATAGAGCCGGTGCATCAATTTTGTATTTTTCAATACATTCATACAATCTTTTTATAACAATTTCAGCAACTTCATAAGTTGAAGGTGGATAATCTGCTTCCACATATTTTACTCCTAAACCTCCACCAATATTGATTTCATCAAGTTTCAACCCAAATTTTTCATCTAATCTTGCAATTTCTTTTACCAAAATTTCAATTTCATCACCATAAATAGATTTTTCGAAAATTTGGGAACCAATATGAGCGTGAAGTCCATGAAGTTTCAAATTTGTATAATCATTTACAATCAATTCAACTGCATCATCAATTTGAGTTAAATCAAACCCGAATTTTGAATCCAAATGTCCTGTTTGAATGTATTCATGTGTATGGCATTCAATTCCTGGAGTAATTCTCAGCAAAATGTTTACAATTTTTTTATGAGATTTAGCAATTTCATTTAACAAAGACAATTCAAAGAAATTATCAACAGAAATTCGCCCAACACCTAATTCAATTGCAAGAGAAAGTTCATCATAAGACTTGTTATTACCATTAAACAAAACTTTTGACATATTAGCACCGGATTTATATACAGTAAAAATTTCTCCCGAAGAAACAACATCAAACCCGAAACCTTCACTCGCAATCAATGCAGAAGTAGCACTTGAGCAAAGAGCTTTTGAGGCGTACATCATGTTAACTTTCGGATAACCCTTAAACGCATCTTTATAATCTCTACAAATTTTTCTAATTGTAGCTTCATCAAGAACATACAAAGGTGTTCCGTACTTTTCGGTTAGTTTAACCAGATCACAACCACCGATTTCAAGATTTCCGTCATCATTTATTTTAGTTGTTATTGGTTTTAAAGACTGGTTTGTGCTATCCATTTGTACTCCTTCTTCTTATACGTCAAGGATAACACAATTTTATAAAAATTAAAATAGTAAGAATAATGTAATTAACAATGAATAATAAACCATCAAATCTCTTGCTTGCAATAGCCTAAAATAAAATTCATTCACATCACCACCGCAAATATAAGATTTTAAATAATTATACATCCTAAAAACCAGTGGAATTAATATAAATGTTACCAACAAGCAATATTTTTTTGTCATTATTGCTAAAACCACAGTAAACAAATATCCCAACCCATAAACAACAAAAACACCTTTTTGCGCAAGGGATTTATTTCCAATTCGACAAACAAGAGTTTTTTTATGCGCACACATATCACCTTCATAATCCAACAATGTATGAACATACATCAACCCAATAGTGAACATTACAACTGCCAAAGACAATACCAAAACCTCTAACGAAAAATGTTTTGTCATAACAAAATAAGTTCCCTCAAACAATAATGGACCAAATGCTATCCCGACAGCAATTTCACTCAATCCTCTTTGAGAAAGTTTTGCATAAATCAACGCAATAATCCCACCAATTATAGCCAATCCAATTACCGGAATTCCACATCGTAAAAAAAGTATGCCCCCGCATAATATTGCAATTGAAAAATAAATCATTACAACCTGCAAAACGTTTCGTAACGTAGCTTTTCCCTCTTTTATATAAGCGCATTTACATTTTTGAGAATTTTCAGGTAGTGATTTATAATCCACATAATCATCAAACAAATTTGTTGCCAAATGCGCACATGCAATCCCTATCAAAGCAATTATTCCATTAAATATATTTCCGTCATGCTTTATTGCATAAACGAAAACTACAAGCCACGACAAAACTGTCATTGGGAGTGAAAATATACGAGAATTTTTTAACCAAAACAAAATTTTATCTATCATAAAAGCAAGTTTTCCATACCTTTGACAGCCTCATAACTTGCTCCTGCCTCTAGCATTTCTTCAGCAGACAAACCAAATAATGTAATCAAAGAATATGCCTCCTTCACTGATGAATTTAGCATATCAACCGCCATTTCAATAGCATCTTGTCGGCTAAGATTGGTAAACTGTTGGTTTTTCCCCTTATAGATAATTCTTTTTTTTGACTTTCCCAACCTATTTTACCCCCATAGCCAATAATGCAGCTCCTATCATGCCGGAATAATTACCTGCAGAAGCTTTTACGACTTTGAACGGTTGAGTAACAATTTGCGCATTTGCCTCTTTTTCAAGATATTCAATATCTACAAATTCAGCCATAGAGCCTGACAAAACAACAACGTCAGGGTCAAAAAGATTTGCTAAACCGATTATACCTTCCAAAATATCATTTTGCCATACATCAAAAATCTTTTTCATTATCGGTCTATCAATATGCTCAATAACATCATATGTTGTAATTTCCTTATCGCCGGAAATTTCTTCGGCAGTCTTTTTCAAACCAGTACCTGATGCGTAAGCTTCAAAGCAATCCCAACTTCCACAAGTACATTTTCTGTGTTTATCGGTACGCATCTTAAAGTGCATTTCGCCTGCTGCACCGCTTTTCCCTTTATACAATTTACCGTCAATAATTATTCCACCGCCAACACCTGTTCCGAGTGTAACCATAACAGAATATGGCATATTTTTAGAAGAACCAATAACATATTCAGCCCACGCAGCGCAATTTGCATCATTTTCAACAAAAACCGTTTTTTTGCTTAAAGATTTGAAATCCATTGTGGGGTACTCTTTTGCAATATTTCCTGTAGAACCTAAAATACCGTCATTAGTTTTGTTAACGGCTCCGCAAGTAGAAAACGCAATTACATCAACCTTTTTTTCGTGTTTTTCTATAATTTCTTTAAAAATAGCTTGAATTTCCACAAAAGTCTTCGGGGTATGATATTTTTCAATTTCAGAAAGGATTTCTCCTTTTTCATTAATAATAGCACTATAAATTTTTGTACCACCTACATCAATACCTAAAGCTTTTCGCATATCAAAACCTTTCCTTGTAATCTTACAAACATTCCTGTCACGTAAATTTCCAACCTGTCAGACATTTAGTGACTTATTGCCCTCTTTGTACAAATCTTTTTGTAATTAATTGAGGGCGTGTTATAGCAGAACCAATCACAACACAATGCGCACCTAGTTCAAACGCTTTTGTAACTTCTTCCGGTTGCCAAATTCGTCCTTCCAAAACAACAGGTAACTTTGTATTTTTAACCAACTGTTCCAAAAGTTCAAAATCAGGGCCATCACCTCTGTTTTGAGAAAACTGAGTATATCCTGAAAGAGTTGTTGACAAAATATTTACGCCTAATTTCGCAGCATTCAACCCTTCTTCCAAAGTAGAAATATCTGCCATAGAAACTCGATTATTAATTTTCACATATTTAATTAAGTCTTCTAATTTAGCACCATTTGGGCGTTCCCTCATAGTTCCATCAAAAGCAATTACATCTGCTCCTGCCTCAACAAGCTCAATAACTTCTTTAGTTGTCGGAGTGATATAAACAATTTCTTTAAAATTCGCCGGAATAACATTTGGTTTTGTCAGCCCTATAACAGGAACATCAAAAAGTTTTTTAGCATTTCTAACATCCCTTGCTCCTGCAACTCTTAACGCACCTGCACCGCCTTTTACAACAGACTTCATCATTGCGTTAATACAATCTTCTTGATACAAAGGTTCCGCAGGCATTGCCTGAACAGAAACCACAACTTTTCCTTCTAATCGATTAATTATATTCATACAATTATTATACATTAAAAATTTATATTTGAGGTATAATAATTTTAAGGCAATAGTGCTATAGAGTTTGAGGGCGATAAGCCTTGAATAAAGAGAGTTTTAAAACTTTAATAATTATAAGAAAGGTAACAATATGCAAAAAAGCACAGTAAAATATCCGTTCCTTACAGAAGATGTAGAAATTTATGAAAGAGAAAATGGGCATAAAATCGTTTTAGCGCACAAAGAAGGAGAACTTGTAAATGTTAGCACTTGGGTAAAAACTGGTTCTATCAACGAAGACGATAAAATTAACGGAATTTCTCACTTTTTGGAACACTTGATGTTCAAAGGAACTCACAAGCACAAGGCAGGATATTTTGACAAAACTTTGGAAGCTAAGGGGGCTATTGTTAACGCTGCGACTTGGAAAGATTACACTTTTTACTATGTAACTCTACCTAAAGGAGCTGAAGGAAAAGATTTGGATTTGGCGATTGAACTTCACGCTGATATGATGCTTGACCCTATTTTACCGGAAGAAGAAATTGGCTCTCCATTTGACCTTAATAACCCAAAAGTTACAGACAAAAGAGAACGTCACGTTGTTATTGAAGAAATCAGAATGCGCAAAGACCAAAATTGGACTAAAGTTTATAATGCCTGCAATTTCAACATGTATAAAAAACACCCTTACAAAAGAGATGTAATCGGAACGCCAGAAATTATCTCTCAAGTAACTCGTGACGAGATTATGAATTACTATAAAACATTCTATTCTCCTGAAAATATGACAACAATCATTGTTGGAGATTTTAATAAAGAAAAAATTCTTGCGAAAGTTGAGAAAGAATTTGATTTTAAAGGTCGACCAAATGCTCCTAAACGAGTAAACGAAATTGACTCTCCAACAGATCATACTATTGTTGTTGAAAACAAAGGACAAACAAATACTTCATATTTGATGATAGGATTTTTAGGACCAAAAGCGAACCAATTAAAAGAAAATATTGAACTTGATATAATTAGCATAATTTTGGGCGAAAGCACAAGCTCAAGAATGTATCAAAACTTGATTGAAAAACAACCAGAACAAATCTTTATGGTAGCAAATGCTGAACATTACCAATTCAAAGACGGAAACAATTTCTTTATTCAAGCAAACTTTAAACCTGAAAAGAAAGATATTGCAATTAAACTTGTAAAAGAAGAAATCTCAAACCTTATTAATAACAAGATTTCAGAAGAAGAACTTGAAAAAGCTAAAAAGAAAATCAAATCACGTTTTGCGTACGCAGCAGAAACTGTTTCTGAAATTGGAGAAACAATCGGTTATTATATGACAGTTTGTGAGGATTTGAAATTAATAGAAGACTATCTAAAAGACTTAGATGCAATCACAATTTCGGACCTTGAAAATATTGTAAAAAAATACCTAAATATTAATAACGCAGTAATTTCAATCCTAGAACCCGAAAAATAAAAAATACAAGAGGAATTATGCAAGAAGCAACTGCTCAAGAAAAAGAAGAATTAGAAAAAATCAAAGAAAAATGCCTTAATTGTAAAAAATGTTTGCTGGGCAAAACAAGAACTAACATTGTTTTTTCTGCAGGAATTCCGAACCACAAACTTATGTTAATAGGCGAAGCTCCCGGCTATTATGAAGATCAAAAAGGAGAACCTTTTGTTGGCAAAGCAGGACAATTATTAGATAAGATATTTGCCTCTGTTGGCTTGTCACGTCAAAAAGATGTTTACATTTGCAACACAATAAAATGCAGACCGCCAGAAAACCGAGATCCTCTACCGGAAGAAAAAGACGCTTGCAAAGAATATCTTGATGCTCAAATAAATATTTTAAAACCACGAATAATACTATTATGCGGAAGGGTTGCGGTACAATCAATTTTAGGAACATCTCAGGGAATTACCAAAATCAGAGGAAAATGGTACGAAGGTCCAAATATGTCAAAAATGATGCCAATTTTCCACCCGTCATATTTATTGAGAAATGATGCCCGAACCAAAGGAAGCCCCAAATGGCTTATGTGGCAAGATATCCAAGAAATCAAACGAGTTTATTCGCAAATGGATTAGTAAATTTTTGCCAGTTTGAATAAATAATCTTCTTTTGCTCCGGATTTAAAACCAGTTGGAATAAAGTTTTCTTTATATTTTTCAACCGCATATCTATCTGTCATACCTGAAATGTAATCAGTTACTATACGCTCAATTTTACTTTCATCACAAACAGGCTTAAGCATATCGCAATACAATAAAAACAACTCCTTAATTACATTACGAGCCTTCTTTTCTTCCAATTTTGCAGGAGATGCCTCTTCATAAACATTTTCAAACATCCATTGTCTTAATTTAGTTGTATAATACCAACCTTCTTCACTCATTGAAACTTCAGGTTTTCCAATTGAATTTACAATAATTTCATTAATCATTTTACTCAATCGTTTACTTTGAATAGATGTAAAATAATCAATACAATCTTTCGGCAAGTCGCTTTCTGCAATTATTCCTGCTCGGATAGAATCTTCTATATCATGATTAATATATGCAATCTTATCTGCTAATTGAACAATTTGAGCTTCAGGAGTTTTGGGAACATATCCCCAAGTATGCGTTAAAATTCCATCAATAGTTTCTCGACATAAATTCAAATCTTCCAAAACTTCAACAACCCTTACACTTTGAATATTGTGATGAAAACCACCTTTTACAAGTTCATTCAAAACACCTTCACCACAATGCCCAAATGGAGTATGTCCTAAATCATGTCCTAGCGAAATAGCCTCAACCAAATCTTCGTTAAAATCCAATGCCCTTGCAATAGATCGCCCGATTTGAGAAACCTCAAGAGTGTGGGTCAATCGAGTTCTGAAATGATCATCAAAAGGTGACAAAAAAACTTGAGTTTTATGCTTTAAGCGTCTAAAAGCTTTTGAATGTAATATTCTATCCCTATCACGTTGAAATTCTGTTCGCATAGGGCAAGGTTCTATTTTCTTTTTTCTTCCTTTTGAAAAACGACTTTTTGTCGCATATTCATTCAAATTGTCAATTTCACGTTGTTCTAATTTATATCTTATTGTATCTTCTGTTTTTATCATTATTATAATCCTCTACCTGCATTCTATCAAAAATTTATACGATGGCTATACTTTATCTGATTGAGGTTTGAACATATCTTTAACATCTTTTGCGTGGAAAGACACATCCAATGAGTATTTTTTACGAACATTGTCAACTGCCTCACCAACTTTATTAATAGCCCAACCAGAAATCAAACCAAAGAACATTGCTTTACCACCTGAAATCAATCTTGCAGTACAATATAAAGAAGTTGCAATCGCTCCAATTGCTGGAATTCCATATTTCAAAGATGCTGAAATTTTTTCATCTTTTCCATCAGCTTTATTAACATAATAGCCTACTGCGCCTACTGTGCCAACAATTGATAAAACATCTGTCGGTGCAGACCCTAATCTCAAATCCCTTGCTTTATCTACATATTGAACTGTTTCAATATCAATTGATTTGTCGAGTGATTTAATAGCAGATTGAACTTTTGATTTCAATTTCAAATATTCATTTCTTGGTAAATATGCTTTGTATGTGGTCAAAATTTCTTGCAATTCACCTTTTGAACTTTTTGAAATTATATCTTCTACCTCTGCGACGTATGAAGAAATTGATTTTACCGCATCTTCATTATAACCATATTTTTTAGAATTTTCCGCAAAACTAATACTTAATTGCTTCAAATTATTTTTAATAACTTTAATTGCATTGTTCCTTTGTGCAAGATGTTCATCATCAGAAAACTTTTTATATTTATTCAAATTGTTACGCAAACTAGCCATAATATCATTTGTAGCTACATCTTTCGGATTTACGAATTTTTGAATATTGTTAAGAGCCGTTGAAGTTGCTTTGTAATTATCGCTTATATCATGTGTTATTAATTGCCTTAATGCTCCAGTTTTATTTGCCAATTTCATTTTTGCCGGCAACATATAATCCTCAGCAATAAATGTTTGCCACATATTTTTGGATTTAAAGTTTTTTACATCTTTTAAACTTGCATCCCAGAAAAATTCAAACAACCCATCCGTTGCATTACGAACTTCTTTCAATCTTGCTGTTCTTGCATTCACCCCAAAACCTTTTTCAAGATTTTCATTAACCTTTGCAATTCTTAAACCAGCAAAATTTAAAGCATCAGCTACTTTTTTATTATTAGGATGCTTTTTTAAAATTCTTTCATTTATTGAACTTAAATATTCAGTCAAATTAGCAAATTTTCTATTCGTAGAAGAGTAAGACGCATTAACTGTCTTACGACTTATTTTATCAAAAAACCGTGTAATTCCTTCATGGATGTTACGAGTATATGTTCTTTCTCCATTTTTCCCCCACATAATTCGTTGACAAGCAACATCTTTTAAAGAAGTAAAATTGTTTACACTTCCAGATTTTTCAATGAACGAATTGACTTTACTCAACGCAAATCGGTAAAAGTTTTTCAACTTTCCACCTTTTGCCATTCTTCGTTCCAATTTTATACGCCATTTATCTAGTAATTTTGCGGCACCTTTGTTTAACCCGCCACTAAACAAAGCCAAAGTTCCAAAACCGACAACCAAAGCAGAAATTGCAATAGTTTTGCCTAACAAGTGACTTTTTTCCTTCTTATCATCTTTCGGATTAACACTTACCGGAGTATTCAAAAAATAACCGTTTTGCGGTTGCGAAAACTCCTTAAAAGCACGATTATATTTATTATTTGTAGCTACTACATTATTAATCATACGTTACCTTATATATATTAACGCATGAAACACCAAATTTTTGCTTTTTTTATAAAGAATTGTTAATTGTAAAGCGCCTCAACTATCACATTTGCAGCCTCTTTTGAAGAGACTTTATCAGATAACAAACTTTTAACTTCGCCTAATTCTGCAATATTCTTTGCTCTATAATTTTTATCAAAAAGTAATTCTTCAATTTTGTAAGAAATCTTTTGCACACAAACATCGCCTTGAATAATTTCTGGAACAATTGATTTGTTGGCAATAATGTTCGGTAAAGAAACACGTTTTATACATCGAACAATCAAATATATAAAATAGAACAACCAAGGTCCTCTATAAGCTATAAGCATTGGAGTTTGGTATAAACAAGCCTCTAAAGCAACCGTACCAGATGCCAAAATCAAAGCATCAGAAACACTCAACAACGCTTGATTTTCTCCTTTAATTACAGGGAAAGGAGCTTTTTTCAAAAACTTGTTATATACACTATCCGACAAATTTGGAGCATGAGAAATACAAAATTGCAAATCAGGGTGTTTTTTCTGCAAATCCAAAGCAGATTTAATAAAAACATTCATCAAATATTTCAATTCAAATACTCTTGAGCCAGGAAAAATTGAAACCAATTTTTTGTTTTTATCAAAACCATGTTTTTCAAAAAATTCATCTCGGTCAGCTTTTTTAGGCAATTGAGAAACTAACGGATGCCCGCAATAATGAGTTTTTATCCCATAATTTTCATACATTTCTTTTTCAAACGGAAAAATGCACAAAACTTCATCTACATTTTTCTTAATCGTATTAATTCGCCATTTTCTACTAGCCCAAACTTGTGGAGGAATATAATAAAAGACCTTAATTCCTGCACGATGTAAAAACTTTGATATATTCAAATTAAAAACACCATAATCAATCAGCAATACCAAATCAGGCTTATATTCTTTTGTAAGATAATCTACAACTCTTTTTCCTAACATTAAATGGTCAGCAACAATCTTAAAAGACAATCCGACTGCACCCATTTTCTTTTGGTCAGAAAAAAGCTTTACGCCAACTCGGCGCAAATTTTCACCACCAACACCTTCTATTTCAATATCAGGATGGGCAGCTTTTAAAGCTTCTACAACATGTGATGCGTGGATATCTCCAGAATATTCACCTGTAATAATAAAAAGTTTTTTCATATTCTACACAGCCATAATTACAATACCGTTTTTATCAGCATATTCAATTACTTTTTCCTGATCAACTATAATTGTTTCATTTGCTTCAACTGCAATCAAATCTGCCTTATATTTTTTCATTGTTTTTAATGTTCTTAATCCAATTGCAGGAATATCAAATCTCTTGTCTTGGAACGGTTTAGAAACTTTTACAACTACGGCATTTTTCTTAGCCATTTTAGCACCACGTTTTATGCACATATCAGTGCCTTCTATAGCCTCAACAGCCATAATCATTTTATCCTTAATTACAACTGACTGTCCAACGTCAACTTTGCCCATTTCTTTAGCAAGCCAAAAACCATAATTTACATCTTCCATTTGTTTTTCAGTTGGGTTTAATTTACCTAAAACGCCTGATGGAATCATCAAGTTTTTGATAAAAATAGTTTGATCTAAAACAGAAATATTGTGTTTTTCAAACTCTTTTACAATCAAAAGCATAACTTCATCATCATTTAATCTTTTTACAGATTTTAAAATTTCGATGGCTCTTGCATCAAACTTATGAAGTTGCAACAAAACACGTTTATGAACTTTTCCTAAAAAAGTCACTTGTTTAATTTCTTCATCAGTAAAAATCTTTTCAATTTTCGTCATTTCTCCCGGATGGCAAGAATAAACCTTTGAGCAGTATTTTTTTAATTCTTTCACATTATCATTTGCAAGGGAAATACAGATAACTTCAAACCCATTTTCTTTTGCATGGCGAGCCATTTCTACAGGAAGAATTCCATCACCAGCTATTAAACCTTGCTTATTTTCTAACATTATTGACACTTTTAATTTCCTCTTTTACTAAATCAATTATATCACAACTATTTTTTTAGAGAATTAATCTCCTCAACTTGCGCCTTATTGAATAAAACCGCACCGCCCATCATCTTTGTATTAAACACGACTTGAGCATAACTTTCAGCTAATTCCAATTTCAAAAAAGCATCTTTTATAGTCTTATCACCGACAACAAAACCATGATTTGCCATCAAAACCGCATCATAATCTTTAAAATACAAAGCCGTTTTTTCAACCAAATCTATTGAACCAGGTAAACCATACTCTGCCAAAGGAATTTGTCCGAAATAAAAAACATTTTCTGCCATAATCGGTTCATCCAAAGCAATATGACAACACGCGAAAGAACTTAAATATGGCGGATGAACATGAATTATATAATTTACATCCGGTCTTTGCTTGTAAAATTCTGCATGCAACATCTTTTCAGAAGACGGTTTTTTATTTCCTTCAACCAAATGTCCCTCATAATCCATTAAAACAAGTTCATCTTTAGACAAATAACCATTTGAAGAACCAGATGAAGTAATCAAAATTTTATCTTCAAAACGAGCAGAAAAGTTACCTGAATATCCGGGAGTAAAATTTTTTACTCCGGCAAGCCTGCCATATTCAATCAATTCAGTCTTTAATTCTTCTAAATTTTTCATCTATAACTGCTCCCTGTCAGGGTCTTCAATATCAATTACTTCCGCATACATCATCTTTTTAGCAACCGGCTTGTTATCAACCGAATTTTCTGTATCAAAAACTTTCAACTCAACTTTTTCATCATTGCTTTTGGCAAGTCTATCAGGATGTTTAATTTCCATTTTCTCAAATTCTACCCCAGAACCTTTTGTATCCATAGCAAGGATAAACGCAAAATACGTTTGCTGTCTTACCCAGTCATAACCAATATTTAATTTAAAATCATCAGGCCCTAAAGCAACAATAAAGGAGTTTTCTTGGAACATTTCCCCATTTGGAGAATCTCCAGTCATCGTAAGAGTTCCAGACCAAGCAACAGTCAAATATTTATTAATACGCAAAGCTTCTCTAATATATACATTTGCATGACCGTATCTGTACATATCGTACATCTGCATAGGAGTTCCGTCCTGATAAGCCGATGCAAAAAATCCAACATCTTGCATCCAATGTTTATATTGAGTATGAACTCTTGGGCCAATTCTACCAACAAATTGAGTATCACCTGTACCATATAATGCAGCACTACCTTGCAATACCAATCCGACATTTAAAGCCATCAGCTTTTCAGGATTTGTATAGTTGAACAATGTTTGATCAATATTTGCCATATATCTGGTTCTTGTTGTCCCAATATCATTTCTTGCAATACTTTCGCCATACCTGTTATAGTCATTGTTCTGCATATAACCAAATCCAAAACGGTGTTGAAAATTCAAATCCAAACCTTTACCAATAGTAGATGGGATTACGCCACTATCACGATAAACCAATTCAGCAGTATATTTAGGCATTCTAGGCCCAAAGAACCATTCATCCATGAACGAATTTGCACCGTATTGCAAATATAATTTATCATCCAAATATTGTCTGCCTTTTAAGATGAAAACATCCGCTGACGAACCATAACCAAAATCTGTATAGTTAGTTGCACTTCTATATTTTGCCAAACCACCAAAACCTATACCGCTTTTGTTATTAAGAATTGGCATCAATTTTAATGTAGAACCGTTTTGCAGCGGAGTATCAACTACAAATCCAGGTCCTGCAAACATTCCCAATCTACCACGTGAACCAAATTCAGGGTAATTTGCATCAAAAAATTCATGTTTCTTATTTGTGTGAACAGAAATAGAAGGGAAAGTAAATAAATTAACGTCACCATATCTGATTTTTGCTTTTTTCAAAGTTATAACATCATGATCTTTTTTAGCATTTACAAAAATATCTTTTGTTTTGATATTAATTGTAGTGTCACCTGTTGCATCTGTAATTGACGATTTTTCTTCATCATCAAGCATCATTCTGTTAAAATGGTTTCCACCAATCATCCTGGTTTCCAAATTCAAAATATAATGATCTTCTGATGACAGTTTACCATTATATAAAATAATTTTATCATCTTGCATTTCACCAGATCTTGCTTTTACCGTCATCATAGATGCTTTTGTATGCAAATTATCCATAAACGCATTTTCTTCGTTCATGTTGATTTGTAGAAAATCTCCGAAAACATGATTTCCATCTCTAATTACTTCTACTTTCCCATATGCTTTCAAAGTATTAGAAACTTTATTATAAACCATTTTATCGGCTTTTATAGTTACGTTTTGTGGCGGGAATACCAAAACCGGAGAACCGGTTGCAATAATATCCATTGTCTTGTCATCATAATCAACATTATCAGCATCCAAAACAACATCATTTGATGTAACCTGTTGTTTTACCCCACCTTCCAATTCTAAAGTCGTGTCTGAATTAGATGTTACTTCTTCTTTGTCTTTTTTACCTTTTCTATCTTTCTTAGAAACCTTTTCATTATCATTAACTGGCTCAACATAATTTATATTTAACTCATTATTAAGCTTTGCATTTTCTTCAGCTTCTAAGCGAGCTTGTTCCTGTTTTTCTTTTTCAATTAATTCAAGAGTTTTTTTGTAATCTTTTTCTCTCAAATAATTTGTAACTTTAATACGAGTTTTTTTGAAAAGTGGCATACCTCTAACAGGCTTAATATTACTGCCCTCAACGACCTCAACATTAGGCATTGTAATCCCCATTGGAGATTCGTAAAAATTCTCATTAAAAAGTTTCTCTAAATCCGCAGGCGAAGTAATAGTATCAGCAGCGAAAACTCCGCTTGCCGACATCGATAATATTAATGCTGTTGTTAATAAATATTTTTTCAATTTTCCGCCTTTATACCTAAATGTAATTCAATGGGTTGTTTGGTTTTCCGTTAATTCTCACCTCAAAGTGAACATGCGGTCCTGTACTGTAACCGGTAGTTCCTTCGTACCCGACAACATCTCCCTTATGAACAAATTGTCCTTGTCCAACTTTTATAGATGACATGTGAGCATACAAGGTTGTAGTCGGTTTTCCATTTACAACACCGTGATCCAAGATGACAACCTTACCATATCCTCCATACCAACCAGAATAAATAACTTTTCCTGAGTTTGAAGCATGGATACTTCCATGATTTGGTCCAGCAATATCAACACCTGAGTGAAATGTTCTACTATTAAATATCGGGTGAGTTCTCCAACCGAATGGAGATGTAATTCTTCCGCCAATCGGGCGCATAAAACCTGTTGATGTAATTTTTACAGTAGAACGACCTCTGTTACGAGCAATCATACTTTGAATACTTGCTGATTGGCGAGCCAATTCTCTTTCCGCTCTTTCATAAGTCTTTCTATCTGTTTTATACTTGCTTATCATACTTTGGTTCATTGCAATTGCGGACTTAATATTTCTTTGTTGAGAATTTATCTCTTGAATTGATTGAGCTAAAGCAATTTTTTTAGCCTGAACATCTCTTTTCATAGCCGCAATTCTTTGAGATTTTGCACGCATGGCAAGAATTTGAGCATAATTTTTCTTCAAAACTATCTTTTCAAAATATATTACATCCAACAATGAATTTAAATCCTTTGAAGTCAAAATTAATTGAAACATACCTGTTCTTTGGTTTTTATAAACCTGACGAATACGTTTGCGCATATCGACATTTGCTTTGTTAAATTCTGCAACAGATGCGTTCAAATCTTTTTCCATTTGCGCCAATTGACTTTCTAAACTAGAATATTGGGTTTTTGATTTTTGCAAAGTATTTGAAGCCTGTTCCAATTTCTGTTGGTTTTTGTAAAGTTTATTTTTTTCAAGATGCTCTAAAACTTTTAATCTTTTAATTTTTTCATGAGTAACTCTTTGTTTATGTTGAATTGTTTTCAATTGATTAGCATCAGCAACAAGGCTTATATTACCTATAAGCAATGCTACAAATACTATAAACATTTTTTTTACAAATCTATTTATACCCACAATATACCTATTTCACCATAAGAGGCAACAGCATTAATCCAACAGTCCACGCAATAAATGTAACTGCAATTATTGCAACAATAGCTCTTTGATGTTTTCTGAAAAATTCCATTTTTGTTTCCCCTATCCGTTCTAACAAAATTGTACTATAAAAATTTTTGATTTGCAAAATTTTAAGAAATCTATTAATATAGCTTTATGGAATTTATAAAAGAGGCTGTTGATAAAAAAATCGTACAAAAACAAGATATCGGGATTAATCCGTATTTGATTGAAAACAATTTTAACCAAATCGAAAAGATTACAAAATTTTTCCAAACCCAAACACCAGTTCTTTTGGTAAACGGTTTTATGGGAACTGGGAAAGTTTTGATTGTAAACCAAGCTTTATCTTTTCTTGAAGATGATGTCATAACTCTTAAATACAACTGTTTTGAAACAACTATTCTCGATGATATTTTGTTAGAATTTTTTGATAATTTCAAAAAGTTAACCGCACAAGGAATTATCCAAATTCCAAAAGCCAGAACCGAAAATTTCACACAAAAAATCAATGCTTATTTCGAATCAATTGAAAAACCAATAGTTATTGTAATAAATTCTTTTGAACAAATTACAAAAGACAACAAACAAGAAATTCTCGATTTTATAAACCATTTAGCCAAATCAGGAAAAGTTAAATTTGTCCTTATTGCCAGAAAATTTGATTACAATGATTTTACTACCGATTTTGAAAGAGTGGCAATTTCGGCTCTTGATAAAGGTATTTTTGAAAAATATCTAAAATCAGAAGATTTCAAACAAATAGGTCCACTTTCTGATGAATTATATAAATACTCAAGAGGGTACTATTTTTACACGACTTTGTCCATAAAAATTATGCAAATTAGAAAACTTAACCTAATGGAATTTCTATCAGGCTACACAAAAAGTTTTTTATCTTTTAACGACTTTATATTAAGAGAAGCTCTTTCTCTTGTCGATCCGGTAAGCGGGCATTTAGTAAGATTTTTAACCATTATGCGTCATCCTGTAAACGTAAAACTTTTGCAAACTCTACATCTTTATGACGCAGACAAAATCGCATTCCTTGTCGACAATATGGTTTTGACAAGAGAAGGTGCAATGATTTATTTGCAAGATTATTACAAAGAAATCTCTGAAAACTCTATTGCAGACAACATTGCTATAAAAATCCATAAAAGTTGTGTTGAGCTATATAATACTCAACTTCCGCTTAAACCACTTGAAAGAGATTTATTGATTTCAAGACAGACTATGCGTTCAGAAATTGAATATCATAGTTTGTTTATTCCCAAAAAGCCGGTATTACCACAAAAGCCAATGCCGGAAATTCAATTTATTGAACAAAAAGTAACACCTGAAATTCCACATACAAAACAAGAAAAAGATGAACAAATAAAGAAAATTTCATTTGTTTTTGATTCGGAAGCAAACGAAATGGCAATTATGAACAAAATTGCAGATTCTATAAATAATTTCGTTGATATTTCGGATAAAAACACGAAAACTTTTGAAGAAATCAAAAATATGTCATTAGTGAATTTATTAAATCTTGCAAAAAAAGAAGAACAAAAATTTAATTACAAAAAAGTTATTATGATTTTGCAAAAAGCTTTAACCCTCAACACTGATGACGATTTTTATACTTTCTTACCAACTTTGTACACCAAATTGGGAAAAAACTTTAACAAACTTTCAGACTGGTTTAATTCATTAAAATACTACGAACTAGCAGAAGAATTTTATGTTTCAACCGGTGATATTCAAAAAATTAACGAATGCAAATATGAAATCGCAAACATCTACTACATAACATTCAAAAGAGAAAAAGCAAAAGCAATATTAAAAGAAATTGTAGAAGATAACATTTCTCAAAACCTTAAAATAAAAGCAAAACTTTTATTAGCAAGCATTACAGGGGAAAGTATAAAAGAAATTCTCCCAGATAGAATAGAAGGAATTGAGAAAAATGTTCTTGCAGAATTGTATTTTAAATACGCACTAAATTGCGATGAAGAAGGGGATATTGAAACCGCAGTAAAATATTACAAAAAATGCGTAGAAACCTCACAAGATCCCAAAATTAACCAATACCTATCTTCTACTTTAACCAACCTTGCAACAATTTTTGATGAAAATGGAAAATCTGACTTAGCAATAAAATACTTGCAAGAAAGTTTAAGATTGGATGAAATTACGCAAAATAACAACGGGATTTATGTTTCTTCAATGAAACTTGCCGAAATCAATACAAACAAAGCTCCTGAAAAATCAATTGAATACCTTAAACGAGCTAAAAATTGTGCAATTGAATTAAACGAACCATTCTACATCGCATCATCAGATGTCGCATTGGGAGATTTTTACTATAATAGAAAAGATTATACAAATGCACTAAAATACTACAAACAAGCTTATACGCTTGCAAAAGATAATTTCACAAAAGATAATATTGAAAAAATTGAAATGCGAATAAATGATATAAAAAGGATTTATAATGAAGAATAAAGAATTTTTTAACGATTATATGAAGGCTTTTTTAAAACAAAATTCAAAGCTTAACCTAATATCCAAAAACGATGAAAAACTTTTATGGGAAAAACATGTTTTTGATAGTTTAGCAATTGAAAAATTCTTTGATAAATATAAATTTTCACTTGATGAAAAAGAAATTACATTGCTAGATTTTGGTACAGGCGGAGGATTTCCGGCAGTTCCAATTTCTCTTGCTTATCCAAATATAAAAGTTACGGCAATGGACAGTATCAGAAAAAAAATCAATGCAATTTCCGCAATAAAAGAGGAGTTAAATATTCGCAATCTAACACCTCTCTGTGGCCGTGTAGAAACGCTTGAGAAGAAGTTTGATATAATTACCTCAAGAGCCGTAGCAAATTTAGGAAAAATTGTAGAATACGCAATACCGAGATTAAAAAACAACGGCTACTTTATTGCATATAAATCAGTCAAAGCATCTGAAGAAATTGAAACTGCTCAACCTTCACTAAAAAAATATAAAGCAAAAGTTTTAGATGTAATTCAATATGACTTACCGCTAGAAGAAAATCATACAAGAAATTTGGTTGTAATTACAAAACAATAGTACGTGACAAAAAATTACAACCCTCACCCGAATTTGTAAATTCACTTCGTTCATTAACAAATTCTCCCCTCTCCCCGTTGGGGCGAGGGGAAAGAAGAAAGTGTTGGAAATAGTATGCCCCAAAATAATTTTACCAATAAAGTCTACTCACTATTCACCATTCACTTATTCGTAACGATACGGTCTTTTCACGTTTCACTTCTCACT
>ULPP01006306.1_pt1 | contig 18186 bp, 9 predicted proteins | sample 1953531 | NCBI WGS metagenome assembly ULPP01 (sample SAMEA4835630, study PRJEB28245) | human gut metagenome | biome: gut microbiome; material: fecal sample | place: Denmark | collected 2008
ATAGCCAAGTTTACTCCGCAGGAAATGAGGGAGTATGAGACCAGCAAGATGGCATATCGTGACATCAAGAATTCCGTAGACACTGCCAAGCGTGAAGGCAAACAAGAAGGTCTTGCGGAGGGTATAGAAATAGGCAGGGAAAAGGGCATGAAGGAAGGTATGGAAAAAGGTATGGAGAAAGGTAGAGCAGAAGGCAAGCATGAGGCCAACACAGAAACAGCACAACGCTTGCTGGCGATGTGACTTTCTGCCGAACAGGTAGCCAAAGCTACCCAGCTACCTTTGGAAATCATTAAGAATCTGAGCAATACATAAAAAATATAATAGCGGAGATATTGATGACAAATATCACCATAATAAATCCCAGAACTGCTTGGAAGAGCGATTCTGGGATTTTTTATACCATTTGTTTAATATTTATATTATATAGATTCTACATCATCGTACACATTATTATATATAGTACGATGCGAGCATTGTAAAACGTCTCATCTATTACTTGATAACCATCTTTTTACCATTCTTGATGACAACGCCCTTATAGTTCTTACCTACCTGCTGACCAGCGAGGTTGAAGCACTTGCCATCCTTAGCTACATTTGCACTCTCAATATTAGAAATGCCTGTAGTAGGCTCTTCTACAATTTCAAATGTAGCAGCATTCTGCCAAGCTGGATAGTGAATAGTCTTAGTAGCATCATACTCACCAACTGTTGCATTATCAAAATCCTCTGTTGAAAGGAGGTTGCCATCTGCATCATACACCTTAATGCTACCAATATAGATGACTGCATCCTTAGGCATCTTTCCTACATTCAGCAAGAGTGCAGTAGCTGCATACTCATAATCCTTCAAAATTTCCGGATTACAATTTTTGGTATTACCATTTGTATGATCTATCTCCATTCCTGGCTTTGCAGTACAGTGGGAGTGACAAGTAACCGTGGTCTTACCAGGGAAGTTTATTACTGCCTCTGACTTTTGATTAGTCAAGGTAAGTTCCTCAGTATAATTGAACACTGCAGAAGCATTCCACTCCGTCATATGCTCTGTCTGAGTCTCGTCAATAGCCTCTGTTCCGATTTTGAATTCGGTACCAGCTGTAGTGTACACATCAAACTTCACGACATAAGCCTTGCCCTTCTCTAGATTCTTAAGGTTGATATAACACTGGCTGTCCCAAGGATTAACCTTGTCAGCGGTGCCAGTAATCTTCAGCACCTTGTTAGCTGCACTCACGTTAACTGCCATCAAGGCAGCAGCAATCAAAGTAAAAATCTTTTTCATAAGCTTTTAATTTTAAGTTTATTGATAATAATTGTTCATTCGTGGAACGAGAAATGTTTCTCATTTCCGCTTGCAAAAGTAACAGAAAAGGCTGAAAAAGACTTTGCGTGGTATAACAAATACTTTGTGAGAAGTACCAAATAGGTTTGATAGCCAACATTATAACGAAAATGATACACCATCAAACCTATTTGAAGAGGAAATCACAACAAAGGAGTCATATAAATCGGTAAGAGGAGCGTTTGTCCATCTTTCTTCAAATCCTTTGTATACAAGAGATATCTCTTATCTATTCGATCAGAATATTTAGCACAAAACTCGTCTAGTGACTTATGAGTATTATATCCTGAGGATTTCACCTCTATCGGATAAATTTTCTTTCCTCTTGAAAGAAGGAAATCCACTTCATAACTTTTATGGCTAGTGGCATGAGGGAAAGTATAATAATAAAGTTTATTGCCAGAAGCTACTAACATCTGCGCTACAAGATTCTCATATACATATCCCATATCACTACTCAGCTTATCACTCAAAAGCTTTTCATAAATAATATTTTCAGTATGATCTTTGTCCCAAAAGGCGAGAGTCACAAAAAGCCCCGTATCTGCCGTAAACATTTTATAGAAATTACCATCACTATGAAGAGCCAGACCTACATTCGGATCATTGGCATGATAGGCAAAATTTACAACCATACTATCCTTCATTTCCTCCAATATACCCATTATGTTCTTACGTTCAGAATCATCCAACACACTAGCTACTTGGTATCTAGATGCATTATTATTCAGCTGAGCAGGTATATTAGCAAAAAGTTTAGCTGCTCGTCCACTATTGTCGATCTTTCTAAAATCATCCAAATAGAGTTCCAAAATTTCCCTTTTCACAGCATCCGTCTTACTAAGATTATTCGTCTCAAGATATTCTTTTACAGCTTGTGGCATTCCACCAACAAGCATATAAAGGCGAAGCCGACGCATAGTTTCTCGATGAGCAGCTTCCAAAGGGATCCGTGAATCAAAAAATTGTTTGAGCAAGGGCATCGTAACTTTATCCCCTAAAGCCCAGCAAAATTCCTCAAAGTCCATTGGATACATTTCCAAACGCGTCTCTTCACTTGGGATGATAATATTAGCTACATTCTTTTTTATACTAATTAGAGAACCCGTCTCTATATAATCGTATCTACCATCAGCCACTAGATGTTTAATAGCTTGGCGAGCCTTAGGACAAAGTTGCACTTCATCAAAAATAATCACAGACTTTCGCTTCTCCAAGACCACCTGATAAATAGACTGAAGGCGAAGAAAGATAAAATCTAAATTCATTAAATCTTCAAAAAGATCTGTAACAGCCTTTGAAGCCATAGAGAAATCTATCAATATATAGCTTTTGTACTCTCGCCCAGCAAAAGTACGCACTATAGTAGATTTTCCTATGCGTCTTGCTCCCTTGATAAGAAGCGCAGTCTTCCCCTGACGCTCTTGCTTCCAAGCAAGCATCTTATCATATATTTTTCTTTCAAACACAATATTTGCCATAACATTTTGATTTTGAGTGCAAAGATACAAAATATTCCAGATTCCCCAAATGTTTTTGCCCAAAATGTTCCAGATTCCCCAAATGTTTTTACCCAAAATATTCCAGATTCCCCAAATGTTTAGTCAAAACAGAGGAAAAATATACAGATGAGCCTAATACATCACGTCCTTCTCTGGGAAGCCAAATTAAAGATTTTGGCACGAAAACGCAAGGCATTGAATATTGGTGGCGTGGCTAGCGAGGCTTACATTTGGTGTTGCCAATGGCATCCATTCAAGTATAGTAAACAGCGAAGTCACACTAGACAATCTCTTTCAAGAATGACACATAGGAGAAAGAGAATATTTTCATCATTAAAAAAATGCAAAAAGGTTGACCGTGTCATCACAACACAGCCAACCTTAACGACTAACATCTTTTTTCGGTTAATCTTTGTATGATAAACCTAAAACTAATGTCTTTTAGAGTAATTACTTGGCTTCCTTCCAATATTCTGGAGCACCAAGGCCTGCAGCAAAACCTGCATAGGTATGCTTGCGATAATAATCCAAATCCCAGAGGCCTACTGGCAAACCAGGACGCCAACCACTATTGGCAGGACTGTCAGTAGCACACCACTGGCAGATACCCCACTGCTGCTCCTTAGGAACAATCTCAAGATATTTCTTGACGATAAACTCGTAGTAAGCACGCATTGCCTTGTGCTGTTCCTCGGTCATATCAGTAGTCTTTACTTGGATATATGGGTCTTTGCTGTTCTTATCCACGCTCGGAACCTCCAAGCCCATATCCAACTCAGAAATACGAACCAACCTACCTGTACTAACCATCAGGTTGAGCATGTTCACGTAAGCATCCTCTCTTTTTTTCTGCTCAACAGGATCCATGCAGCATGAAACGTGCATCTGACTGCCGATACCATCAATCTTGGTAACGCCGTCCTTCTCCCACTCCTCAATCCAATGAATCAGACTCTTGAGCTTCTTGTTATCGTCGTAAGCAGTTTCGAGGTTATAATCATTGATGAAGAGCTTCAACTCCTCAGGTTTTCCACCAGCATCAGCAAAGCCCTTGCGAGCTGCAGCTACAGCAGTGCGAACATAATCAAGGTCACCCAGGTAATCCTGCCAGTAGAATTTGTTCTTGGCATCATCTGGAGAAACTGTACCACGTGTGGCAGACTGGAGATCGTAGTAACCATCGCCATCAATATCTTTACCAGAGATAGACTCGTTTACAACATCCCAAGCCTTCACCTTACCCTCGGTAGCTGCCATCATGCCGTAAATCCAATTCTGCAAAACAGGAGTAAGTGCTTTCTTCTTTTCCTCATCTGTAAGAGGAATAGTATTTGAAGGCTTCGTGTAGTAAACTTCAAAATCATCAATATGGAGGGTACCCGCATATTTGCCGATATTCAGCAGCAGGCGCAAGGCATTGTCACCATTACATGTGGTAGCTACATCAACTTCCTTCCAATCAGTTGTAACCTTGATGGTAGGGAAGTCACCACAGCCTATGTATCCTTCAGGATTCTGGAATCCAGCACCAAATTCGCCAGCTACAGAACCCTTGATTTTCATCTTCAAGTGATAGGTTTTACCATTCTCGAAAGCGAAACCTGGTTCATAGTTAACCTGTGCATTCCAAGGGTTTTCCTTGGCTGCGTTGTTACCAACCTCACAAACACCATTTACAATCTTTGGCGCATTATCCATACCCCATCCACCAAGGTTCTGACCATCATCAAAGGTAAGATGCCCAACACTTACAGGGATTTCAACAGAAGGAGCCTCGAAATGAGAGATTTTAATAGACTTCCAATAAATCTTACCTGCAAAATCTCCGTGCTGGAAGAAGAGACCATTACTATCCATGACAGGAGTTACATCGAACGAAACTTCTTTATAATCACCACCTACAGGAATCTTGAAGGTATTCTTGGCGCCAGCTCCCCAGTTACCCAACTTAAAGCGGATATTAGCAGGCGATTCACCTTCTGCCTTGCAAAGGAAGGTAATCTTATATTTAGTGCCTGTTTTAAGAGGAATGCCATTTACCAGCCAGTACTGAAGCTCATAAAATGGGTCTATCGGCTCTGGATTGGTTATGACCACAGCACCACCTTTATTCCACTCTGTTTTTACAGAAGCAGGCGAACCCGTCCAATCGTAAGATGAAAGAGTAGAACAGTCAAGTTCATAATCAGTCTTCTCAACTTTCTGACTAGGGTCTACTTCTATTACCTTATCAGCAATCAGCCCATTCAGATACTTGTTAGGCTGCTGTTCATGCCAAGCCAAGGTATGACCATAAACCGAAAGACCTGCATCTGTGGCATTCTTAACATATTCACTTACATTATCAAAATTCATGCGACCATCATCAGCAACACAAGAAGCCATCTTCATGGCGTTGCCGGCTACAGTCTCATTGAAATTGCTACCAGCAAGACAATATACAAGTCCCTGCTTGTTGAATTCGGCTGCTTCGAGCGCAATGCCCAACTTAAAGTCGGGATTGCACTTGCCGGAAGCTTTCATATCTTCCACGTATTTCTTCAAAGGCTCGTAGTTATTCAGATACTGATATTCCTTCAAATTCTTGGTCATATCAGTTCTGTACTCCGAGAACTTGTCATCAGCACAAGAAGACAAAGCCAAGAGAGCCATCAAGCCTAAACCTAAATTAATATTTTTCAATTTCATAATAATCAAATTATTAGAATGACACTTATCTATCAAGAATATTACTTCCTGATATACTGAGGACTGAATTGAACAATACCATTGGTGTTACCACGAGTCTGGGCAACAAACTGATCGGATGTTTCCAAAACAATGCCTGAACCGAAATCAACCTTGTAATTGAGAGTCAGGATGTCACGATCCTTGTTACCCCAAGCCAACTTTGCTCCCTTTTCTACAAACTTACCTGTACCGGAAGCAGTCATGCCCTCTGTATCAGAAGTAACGGTACAATTACCCTTATCATCGAACGTAAGTTTCAAGTTGCAAGTGACCTTAGAGCCGTCAGCTTTATTTACAGAGACTTCGAAATTACATTCCTTCAAACTCTTGGTTGTAATGTGACTCACTTCATCCTTTTCAATAGTTGCACCTTCACGCTTTACCTCATGAGTTTGTCCATTCTCTGTAATCTTGTCAGTTCCTCTACGGAAATAAAAGCCATCCCATGGATTCATAAACTTAACGCAATAAAGGATATAATCCTTAGGAGCAATTAACCAAGCTGAAGCATCAGTACGAACAGGAGTTGTACCTGCAACGGCAGGAGAACCCGAAAGAATAGAATCGGCTCCCACCATTTCCTTGATGCGAACTGGGATTACATATGTATTCTTTGCACAATCAGGGTCAGCAAAAAAAGCATCCTCCAACTTAACCTGAAGACGTCCCTGCATTTTCCCATTATACGCAACCGTCTTGGTAGGAATTGTATAATAATTGCTAGGCATTGGCTTTACAGGAGTGACTCCATCCTCAAAATACAGATTGTCACACAATGAATTATCAACATCTACATTCAATGTGATGTTTTTTCCATTATATGCTCCACCCATTGTAGATACGATATACAATACATGATTGTTATCATCCGTATTATCGCGATTCTCATCATTGCCTAAAACTACAGAACGTTCGATATACTGATAAGGATAATATACAGTAGTACCGCCCTCATAATCAGGAAATTCTTGGTTGCCATTCTCACAAGAGTTAAAGCCTAAAGCCAAGATTCCCAATGCAGTCATGGACAAATATTTGCTTATCTTCATTGTTTTCATCATTTTAAATATTAGTCGTTATTTTTTACTTCCCAGCCCTTATTCTGCTGCAAGTTGCTCCACTTCAACATTTCGCTCTGTGGTATAGGACCGTAATACATGTAATCTTTATAGCTGCGATCCTCAACCTTCATGACTTTGTATAATGGGGCACCAGCCTCTAAAGTGATTTCTATACCACGCACAGCCTCATTTAGAGGAGCTTTCCAACGGCGAAGGTCGCTAAAGCGCTTATTTTCAAAACAAAGTTCCAAACGACGCTCGTTGCGAATCAACTCACGCATTTTAATTTTGTCACCAGCGCACTCATCCAAGTATGGATCCTCGCCAATTCCGGCACGCTCACGGATTGCCTTGATTACATCGTAAGCTGAGTAGTTGTGAGATCCCCTACCCTTTGGTCCCCAAGCCTCGTTGGCAGCCTCAGCGTAATCGAGGAATATCTCAGTATAGCGAATATACACAGGATAATGATACTGAGGATTCTTTGCATTAGGGTCAGGATTACAATCCTCACGCAACAGCTTTTTCATGTAATAGCCTGTACGAGTAGAATTGGAAATCTTATTCAAACCATCATTGTTATTAGCCGTCGTAATGTCTGTATGAATGGTCTTTCCCTTATAAGTACTACCATCATGAATGATATAAAGGTCAAGACGAGGATCTCGATTGCTGTAAGGATTCAACTTATCATACTCAGAACGATCATCGGTGATAGGATAACCATTTACAGCAGGGAATGCATCGACCAGATTCTGAGTTGGGTTGATTCTACCCTTACCATAAAGAGACGGAGGGAAATTATCAGACTCTTGGTTCAGACCAAGATCCCAGTCATCAGCACCATTGGTACGACTGCCACGCCAAAGAATTTCAGCAGGACAAGCACCTGAGCCAAGCGCATCGATTTCCCTGGTTTGCATAAACCAATTATTACCTGTAGCAGACAATCCATTCACACCATTGATACGGTCAAGAACGGTAGCTGCATCGTCAGCAGCCTTAGCATAATCCACGTTTGTACCTTCAGAGAAAGCAGGACTAGCTGCAAGCAAAGATACCTGTGAGCGAATAGCCTCAGCGATACGACCGCTGATACGACCACGCATAATGGAACCAAACACACGGTTGTAGTCTCCTGCGGTCTTTACTCCGATTTCCTTATACTTGGCAGGAACATCGTTATCATTAGTCAAATCATTGTAATCAAGAGGGAGAAGCTTGGCAGCCTCGTCCAAATCACTATAGATTTGATCCAAGCACTCTTGGAATGTATTACGTGGCTTGTTGAAATTATCAGTAGAAGTCTCTGGTTCTGTCAAATTAGGAACGCCAAGCAATTTGCCATCGGCTGTCCATCCACCATGATTCATCAAAAGATAATACAAGTTGAGAGCTCTCAAAGCATAAGCTTCACCTTTACGGCTATCACAATACATCTTACGGGCATTCTCGTCCTTTGCCCAGTTTACCTTATCTACCTCCTGAAGGAAGATATTGAGATATTGGATACTAGCACGACCATTTGTCCATTTAGACATAGGATCGCTATTAGCAGTCCAAGAACCTGTAGCCATCTTGAGAAAGCTATTTGTCAAGTCATTGCTTACAGCGTCATCTGTAGCAACATCAGTAACACTCTTCGTATTGTAAGGAAGCATGGCATAACCATATCCCAATAGTCCCTGAGCGTATGTTGGCTCATTATAAATCTCATTCAAGCCACGGTTGTTTTCATCTGCAGGCTCGAAGAGATCTGAGCAAGAAGCCAAAGTAAGCGACATTGCTGCTAATATAAATATATTTTTTACTTTCATTTCTTTCTACATTTTAAAATGATTAGAATGTTGCCTTTACACCTATATTATAATAGCGTGTCTGAGGCGCAGACCCAACGTTCATCTCTAAGACTTCGCGCTCTCCTGAAATGGTAAGCAAGTTAGCTCCGCTTACGTATGCCGACAACGCCTTAAGCCATGTCTTTTGGAACAAAGTACTAGGCAAGTCGTAAGTTATCTGGACCTTAGCCAAGCGGAAAGCATCCGTCTTGTACATCCAGAAGTCTGATGTCTGGAAGTTGTTGTTACCATCAAGAGATGTCAAACGAGGATAGGTTGCAGTCTCTTTGGTTTCCTCTGTCCATCGGTTACGAACTACAGCAGAATATTTGCTATCGCCCTTTACCCACCAATAAGAATTATTCTTGACTCCCCAAGCACCGAAGTTACCGGTACCAAGAGCGAAGAAGGTAAAGTTCTTCCACTTAGCTGTAAGATTGACACCAAGCGTGAATGGTGCTCCATACCAACCACCCTTACCCAAGAAGACTTGGTCGTATTGGTCAATTTTATTATCACCATTTACATCCACATACTTGATGTCACCAGGTTTAACTGTTCCACCAAAATAGCTTTGGTCTGGAGAAGTTTTGATTTCCTCCTCGCTTTGGAAGAGACCTGCGCTCTTGTAACCCCAAATGCCATCAACTGCCTTTCCTTGTCTGTTCTGATACTGCTCTACGTTGTTCTCATCTCGTTTGGTAGCCTTGGTTGTATAGTAAGTACCTGTCACACCAAGTGAGAGATCCACATCACCTACCTTCTTATTGAAGTTGGCTGCGAAATCAAATCCTACTCTACGATTATTGTTGTAATTCAGTACAGGCATAAACGAAGCCGCTGGATAACCAGTATTCAAATGAGATGGATAGAATGTTGGCGAAGAGATGAGATAACCCTCCATCGAATTGATGAAGAAACTTGCATCCAATGTCACCAATTTCTGCCACAGGGATGTCTTGAAATTCAGAGACAACTCTTTGCGCTTGATAAAATCAAGGTCTTTGTTCTCACCTCTTTTTGAATAGGTGTATTTATCGCTAGATCCATCATACCATCCATAGCCGTAATCAGAAGTCCAAATACTCTGATAGAGATAGTAGCGATTGTCACCATTTGCTATATCAATATCCTCATTGATAATACTACCTGATACACTAATCATCATGTCATCTACCACCTTGGAATTCTTCAAGAAAGACTCATTCTTGAGTCTCCAACCCAAAGAAAGTGATGGTGAGAGAGCCTCACGATGACCTGGAGCCAACTGGGCAGAGTGAATGGCAGCTAATCCAAAATCTGCGTAATACTTCTGGGCATAATTGTAAGAAGCATCGAATGCAAGATTGGCACTAGAGTTCTTATGATACTGTCCAGACTTCGACTGCTGGAAGCCAGAAGCTATCAACATTGCCGACAGATTGTGAACCTTGTTGAAAGTATTGTTGTAGTTGAACTGACCAGAGAAAAACATGGTCTGGTTATCTGTACTTCCGCTGATGTTCTGGTTGCCAGACTTTTTATCCTCACCTTCCTTCTTCAATGCGACAATCATATCCTTGCCATCAATGTTAGCCCATGTTGGGATATAAACAGCATAGCTATTATCGAAAGAAGTATTATAAGAGGTGGCATAGTCAACTGCGAAATGAGTCTCGAAAGACAAGCCCTTCAACACCTTGTGCAAGTTGATATTGACACCCGTATCAAACTGGAATTGACGACTAGTAAATTTACTACTTCCTGCAGAATAGATATCAGCAAAAACATTGGAGGAGTTTGCCTGAGTACCAGCAAGGAAGTATTTGCCATCTACCAACTTCGCAACGCTCATCAAGTCCCAAGCAGCCTTAGCATTAGGGGCTATCATATCTGTGGAGATAAGAGGAGCTGCATTCTGTGGAAAATTAGGACGCCAAGTAGCAGCAGCTTCCCAGTAATTACCCTTTGCAGAATGAGAATCATAGAAGGTTGCACTGGAGTTGACCCAAGCCTTAATATCATCAGTAATGTCTATATCCACATTACCACGAACGCTGAAGCGCTGGGTATTATTATTCTTAGCCTCACCAAACTTGAAATAATCGCCCTGGCGATAATAGTTGATATTGCTATAGAAATGAGCTCGCTTACCACCACCGCTGATTTCTGCAGTAGCCTCATAACGGCTGTTCATCTTTCTGAGATAATCAGAAGAATAGAAATCGAGATTAGGATAACGATAAGGGTTCAAACCTGCTCCATGATTATAGATGTCCTCAGCAGAATAAAGCTCAGACAGACCATCATTACGACGAGCCTCGTTATAGAGAGTCATATACTCTGCACTGCTAAGATACTCAGGATAAGACTTTGCTACATTCAAACCTGCATTAGCCTGCACCTCGACCTTCAAGCCGTCATTATGACCACGCTTGGTAGTTATGACTACAGCACCCTTGGCAGCCTTGCTACCATAGAGCACCACAGCCTGCGCACCCTTGAGGAAAGAAATCTGTGCAATCTCACTTGGTTGAACGTTGTTAGCTTCACGAGGCACACCATCTACCAAGACGAGATAACCAGCGTTGTCGGCATCCATACCCCAGAGAGAATTGCCATTCCAACCACCTACATAACCTTGCATATTGTCGAGGCTATAAGTATGGTAATTCTTCTTCATCAAGTTCTCTACATCGACTACAGACACACCGCCCAAGATGTCATCCTTGGCTACCTTTCGGTAAGCCACCTGAACCATCTCCTTGTCGGCACTGGCTGTATCGGATTCGCTTGTCTGTGCAGTCTTGGCATTGGCACCAAGAGGAGCCAAAGCCACGAGACTTGCTACAAAAAGCTTATAATTATATGATTTGAATCTTGAATTCATACTATCATTATTCATTTAGTATTACTAATTTATAATTTTAAACCTTACCAGCCTGGATTTTGTTTAAACTCTGAACTGATCTGAGTCTCCTTGATTGGCAATGGGAACCAATAGTGCTTGGTACCAAAATTACGAGTCAATATCAACTTTCTACGATAATTGGCAACCCGAGCGTCCTTAGGATCATTCTTCGTATAGAAGTCTGCACTTTCCACACGGTCAAACTCCTGTGAGAATTTTTGATTATATGGTGCCTCTGTCAGAAGCAACCAACGCTGCAAGTCACAAAAACGGAATCCTTCGAAAGAAAGTTCTACCTCACGCTCACGACGGACCTCGTCCATGAACTTATGGTTGTCTGCAACAAATTCTGGAGCAACATGACCTGCACCACAACGGTCGCGAAGTGTATTAATTGCATCTTCTGCGGTCTTGCCAAAGTTTGAAGACTTGCCAGAAGCACCACCGAATGCAGCACAAGCCTCTGCATACATCAAGTATATGTCTGCAAGACGCATATATGGCAAATAGCAGTGTAAAGCTGAACCCCAATCGTAATCTTTATCCACTTCATTACAAGTATGAGGCACCAACTTCTGAATGAAATAACCCGTACGGCTTGCATTTGCTATTGGGCGCATATTACCACCCGTATATAATTGGCAATACTGTAAATCTGCATACTGACCAGGTGTTCCGTTCAAATACTTAAAACCATCGAAGACGATATCGTGGTAGAAACGGGGATCACGATTTTTGAAAGGATGCTCAGGGTCGAAACCAGACTTTGGATTGGGTACATACTTACCATTCTCAACCAAATAGATTGGTTCTCCGTTAGCCATTCCATAAGCCTCTACAAGGTTGGCCGTAGGTTGGTGAATGACATTATCATGAGCAACTACTTTCTGTACCTTAGGGCCAAAGACCTTAGAGGTATTCCAGTTAGAGCCATTAAAATCAGGAGATGGACCACGGAAGATAGCTTCAACCGTTCCAGGCATTTTCCAGTTCTGCTTCTTGGTATAGAATATATCAGAAAAACAGCTATTGGCATCAGCAGATTTCTCATGATTGTAGATGTCTGAGTACTTAAACTCTGCCAATGCATATTGTGTCTGACCAGCTTCCACAAGAGAGAGCAGTTCACCAAAAGCCTCAGCTGCCTTCTTAGCATATTCCTGATCATAATCATAAGTCTTGCCATTCTTGCTGGCACCAATCTGCGCACCATTCTTCATCAAAGGACTAGCAGCCCAAAGATAGGTTTTACCAAGATAACCAAGAGCCATGATCTTATTGATGCGAAGATCATTCTTACCTTGTGTGGCAGCACCTGCAGAAGTCTTATCCCAATTAATAGGCAACAAATCGGCAGCCTTGCGGAAATCAGCTGCCGCTCTATCAGCGCATTCCTGATAAGAAAGACGTGGCAATCTCTGCTCGGCATTGGCATCGAGATAAGTATCCACATAAGGCATACCACCAAAATACTCCATCATTTCCTCATGCCACCATGCACGGAAGAAATAGAGCTGACCCTCTATCAGTTTTTTCTCTTCAGCACTTCCAGTCACAAACTTGTCGATATTCTGTAAACCGAGATTACATTTTCTGATGCAATACCACGCATGGTTCCAAATACCGTGTGCGAACTTATCTGTGGAAGTAGAAGAACCATCACGTTTTAGCCAGTTACCAGTAGATTCCCATGCACGGAAGTTACCTAAATCAACCTGATGGGTCATTCTATTATCAGCCTCAGGATTGAAGATTTCATCATCACCCCAGTTCCATGAAGGACAATAGTTACATTTCTCTTTATCAGGGATACAGTTGTATATTTCCTCAACGAAACCTTGGAAATTACGGAAATTGGCAAAGGCATCGTCTGCAGAAACTGTTGAGTCTGGCTCCTTGTCCAAGTAGTCTTGACAAGAACTCAGCGAAGTACCGAGAGCCAGCGAGACGCATCCCGTCAACAATAATGTCTTTATCTTATTTTTCATCTGAATATTTTTTTTAATAATTACAATGAGAATTTAACACCTAAGTTGAAGCGGCGAACCGTAGGGTATGCTCCCAACCAGCCACCACCACCGAGGTTTGCCTCACGGTCATCAGGCATACGAGTCCAGAGCCAGAGGTTATTACCATTCAAGTAAATCTTGAGGTAGTTTACGCCTAATGCCTTAATCCAACCCTTGGTCCAGGTATAAGCAATCTCGACATTCTTCAAACGAATGTAAGAACCATCATACATAAACTGTGTACCATAGGTGTAACTTGAAGCAGTGGCACCCCAACGAGGAAGGATACATTCTGGATTGCTTTGATTCTTATTCCACCAAGTACCAGTATCATAAACATTATCAAGCATATTACCAAAGCTTGTCAATGATACGTCACGGGTCACATTAGTTACTCCATAGAACTGAGCGAAAGCTGAGAACCCTTTCCATTCGAAACCAATAGTAGCATTATAGGTGTTCTGCGGACTACTGCTATAACCTACAGGAGCCGAGTCCCTGCTATCAACAACACCATCACCATTGAAATCAACAATGTAATAGTCACCAACCAAACGGTGATTGTCATTGGAGTCGTGCGCCGGAGAACCTATCAAATCATCAATATTATTGATAAAGCCCTTATCTATATAAGAGTGATACTGATTCATGGCAAATCCTGCCTCCTTTTGATAATTTGGAGTAAAGAGGGCATCATCCTTCAAAATCACCTTATTCTTGGCATGGGTCATATTGAAATTACCCCAGAGTCGCAAGCCATTAGCAAACACCTTATTAAGTTTCAATTCCCACTCGTAACCACTGGTACGAACCTTACCTTTATTAATAGTAGGTGCTGTCGTTCCGAAATAAGAAGGAACAGAACGGTTGGAGCCGAAAATCAAGATGTCATTACGACGATCACAGAAGAAATCCAAAGAACCAGTAATCAAGCCTCCCAAGAAACCATAATCAATACCGAAGTTGGTTTTCTTAACTGTTTCCCATTTCACATTATCATTTCCAAGAGTGTTCTGTCGATACCATGTATAGATGCTCTCTGTATGGTCGAGATCCATCGTGGTCTTGCCGCCATACGCCCACTGACTCATATACAACCAGCGACGAGTAGAATCAAATGGGTCACCAATGTTGTCATCACCAATCTCACCATAGGAAGCACGGAACTTCAACATATCGATGATGTGATTGTCACGAAGAGACTTCATGAAGTTTTCCTCAGTGATGGTCCATCCGATAGCACCTGAATTGAAGAAGGCAAAACGATTGTCCTTGCTGAACTTTTCTGATCCGTTATAGGCACCATTATACTCGATGTTATAACGACCTGCATAGCTATAGGTAGCACGGAACGCCCAGTCCTCACGGTAAGTTGGCATCACACTACCACGTGCATTCTCCTGACGTGAGAACAATCCCATGGCTGATACATCATGCTGTCCAAACTTGCGAGCCCAGTTGAGCTGCAACTGATAGTAGAGGTTGCGAACAGTCTGGTTATTATCTACAGAACCACCTTCCGTTGACCAGTTCACACCTTGCTGCCAATCAAACTTATTATTTCCTTCAAATTCTTTTCCATAAGTAACCTGACCTGTTTCAGGATCAATATACTTAGTCTGGGCTTCATTATTCAAGTCATTGATACCTCGTCCTGTCTCAACAAAAACATTATCCCAAGAGATAGTACCACGGAAATTTAAGCCTTTGGTTATGAAATCCAATTTCTGCTCAAGGGTAAAGTCTGTATTGATACGAGTGGTTGTAGCCTGTGCTGTACCACCGATAGCAAGATTCTGTGCAGAGTTACTTACATTGGAAGCAGATGGATAGAATCCCCATGAGCCGTCAGAATATTGTGGCAAGAACACATCTGGGGCGATGTTATAAGCACCAGCCCACTGCTGACCAATCTGCCACTCACTATTGCTCATGTTACTCCAAGGAGCTTTTCTTACGCCATTGCTACCAGCCACATTTACCTTCAAAGTAGTGCTACTTGTGATGGCAAAGTCCAAGTTACTACGAACATTGATACGATTGTATCCATAGCCAGAGTTGTAGTTACGACCATTGTCATACTCACGGAAGAGGTCACCCTCATGCACGAAATCAGCAGAAGCGAAGTACTTAACGAATTTTGTACCACCACTCACGTTCACGTTCGCATTATAGGACATAGCAGACTTTTTGAAAAGTGCATCCTGCCAATCCACATTGGCATAACGTTCACGCTGCTCCTGCGTAGTCTGGTTTCGATAGTTGTCTATAAAAGACTGAGGACGAAGATATGAAACACCTTCAGGATAAATGCCCAGTTCACGTTCTACCACTTGGTTGCGAAGCATCAACGCATCATAAGAGTCGTACTTATTAGGCAACTTAGAAGGAGCTTTCAACGTAGCATTGAAACCAATGTCAATCTTAGCCTTGCCTTCCTGACCACGCTTGGTGGTAACCAAGATGACACCATTGGCTCCCTTCACACCATAGACTGCAGTAGCAGAAGCATCCTTCAGTACAGAGATGCTCTCCACAGAAGAGATGTCCACGCTGCTCAGAGGACGTTCAATACCATCAACGAGAACGAGAGGGTCGGAATTGTTCCATGAACTAGAACCACGGATGATAATCTGAGGTTCCTCCTCACCAGGCATACCATTGCCTTGGATTGTAACAACTCCTGGGAGGTTACCTGTCAAGGCTGAACCGACGTCGCTGACACCAGCTGCACGCTCCAAAACCTCACCAGTAGTCTGGGTGATGGAACCTACGACAGAAGCCTTCTTCTGCTGACCATAACCAACGACTACAACTTCGCCGATGGCGTTGTCATCTTCAAGAGTAAGTTTGAACTCTCTCTTCTTACCAATCTTTACTTCCTTGGTCTTCATACCTACGTATGTAAATACGAGGATAGAATTCTCAGAAGGAACACTGATGCTGAAATTACCATCTAAGTCGGTGACCGCACCGACGCTGGCATTACCTTTCACTTTTACAGTGGCACCTATCAGAGGCTCACCTGTACCGTCAACAAGATTACCCTTGACCTGGATATTCTGTGCCTGAGCATTCAGGCTGCAGAAAGCTCCCACCAAGCATAAGGCTGCTGTCCGTTTCATTGTTAACACTTGTTCAATCATGTTCTATTCATTTTTGATTTATGCTTTAAAAATTTAGGCGTGCGCTAAAACTGTTTATTCACGGCGGCAAAGGTATGGATTTCTTTCGAAACATACTTTGCGTGGTGTAACAGAAAGTTTATCATTTTAGAAAAACCTTGCGAGAACGTATTTTCCCATTACTTAACAGTTGTTTTATTATATAAACACCTGCAGTTGGCTTTTCAACTTCTTTTCCTTCTATATTATAATATAAGGTGGAAACCACGTCTGCATGGGTTTCTAATTGTTTAATTCCCGTTGTATTTTGTTTCAAATACCACTCTTTATACCAGTTCATACAGGCATAGCCGCAACACTCTTCGAACAATCCGTGTTTCTTGGCATTCTGGAAACCTGGAATCACCTTGCCCGTTTTAAGATATACATCAATATCGTAATATTCCTGTGGATGGGTAATCGTCATTCCGATATTGCCAAAGTGGTCGTGAACTGCCTTCCATGCCAATCCCCATTTCGAGGTAGATGCTGTTGCCCAGCTTCCCAGGTTAGGTTGTATCCACTGTCCCCACTCATTATAGTGACCTTCGCTCGCCTTGTCCGGATCTTCCGGACTCCAGTCTATCTCCGTTACCATGATAGGCTTCGTCTCTACCATCGGCACCTGACTTTTGAAGTTGCGGATGAAAGTATCGTGATCGTAATTCTTATCGGTCATATTTCCATACCACCCGGAATAAACATGTACTGCATAAGAGAAGTTGTCCTCGCTATCGGTGATAGGATACTTGACGTAATCCTGGTACTGACTCTGATAACCTGCGCCCGGAACCCAGATGATTCCCTTGAAGCCCTGCTCGCGAATCACATCCACCACCGGCTGGAAGTAATCATGCAAAGCCTTTTCTGAATCCGTTCCGTCTGATAGATGTACTCTCACAGGCTCATTGGCCAGTTCGATGGAGATTACTCCTTCATTCTGCTTGATGTATTCATCGGCAGCAAATGCTTTCCAGATAGCCTTCAGATAGCGGTTATACTTGTCGCCAACACTGATATCACCAGGACAGACACCCGGTGGACGTACGATGACGTAGAGTCCGTGGGCGATGGCATCCTTAATTAATGGGATATAGAGTTTCTGCAGATAGAGGCGGTAACGCGCCATGTTGAATGCTGAGATGTCAGCCTCATTCTCTGCCTTCTTCGATGGATCGTTGGTCCAACATGGATCCATGTGCAATCGGAACACGGTACAATAAGCACCCTGCTTCTTGTCGGTAATAGCCGAGAACTGCTTAGAGAAATATTCCAAGCAAGGCTTTATGTCGGCTTCAGAATAGTCAGCCTTCCACTGTTGCCATCTCCACCCGTTGAAGTAGCGGTTGGGCGTATCCATTACGCCATGCAAGACAACAATCTTACCATTGGCATCCACCAGGTTCTTACCCTGCACACGGAGTGCCGGCAGATTATCTGCAGCCAGTCCCGCCATTGACAGCATAACCATAGCGAGTGATATTAACAATTTCTTTCTGTTCATTGTTACAATTATTTTTAGATTTATCATTTATTGTCAGTCACCTTATTATATTATGAAGAATTGCCAGGTTCTAGTTTACAGAAAAGGATGCTGGTCTTTTAAAATAGAATGGCGCGTAATCACTACGCACCAATCCCGAAA
>ULPP01034027.1_pt1 | contig 18092 bp, 20 predicted proteins | sample 1953531 | NCBI WGS metagenome assembly ULPP01 (sample SAMEA4835630, study PRJEB28245) | human gut metagenome | biome: gut microbiome; material: fecal sample | place: Denmark | collected 2008
GGGGTGACAGAGATTATCAAGCGGCTTCATTGAATTTACATCAAGACCTACGCATTTTTCACCGAGAAGTTCAACGAGTTCGTGATTTCCTCTTCCTCTTTTATGTCCCGGCACATCAAAGGGCACTACCCTTTGTTTGCGAAATTTTTGCAGAGCCTCATACAGGGGGGCTTTCTTTTGTGTGTTTATATCCATTTACATTACCCTTTCGGCTTATCAAAAATAATGCAACAAAAAACAGGCGGCACAATGCACCACCTGTTTGATTAACGGATATATGATTTATTTTCTGTAGCTTATGCTGACAGTTAATAGAAGAATTCCGTTTTCAGAGCTAATGTAGCAAATATACCGTTCTGCTCTTATTGACCGTTTCACAAGTGATGTGCTGTTGCACTGATGATAAGTAATCGACTTATAAAATTTGAGCTTTTAACTCAATCAATAATGTGGCTTGCGCCACGCTCGGCAGCTGACCCGCCTGTCCGTATGGGCTTAACTTACATATGCAAGTGGTCATATATTTGCATGAAAACAGAAATCTTTTTCACGCTAAATTAAGTAAGATATACTCTTACAACAAATTTATAATAAACCAAAACTAATATTTTGTCAAGAAATTTATAGGGTTTTACATAAATTTTATCTTAGAGTTCCTCTATAATTCTTTTGAGCAAATATGTTCGGTTAAACGGGAAAGAAAAATAATAACCGTCCGCAAAATCTCTTGTAGCCGCAATCATTTCTTTTGCAAGTTCAACACCTACATTTTCGCCGTCTTCACGGGCGGCGTTTTCGGGATAACGCTCAATAACTTCATCCGTAACATTAACTCCCGAAATTTCGTTTTTCATAAACAGAGCATTTTTTCGGCTGACCAACGGCATAATTCCGCACAAAATTCTTGCACCCGTTTCTTCTTTTACTCTGCGCAAACGCTCGGCATCTTCTGCTGTAAATACAGGTTGAGTAAGAAAAAATTCTGCGCCTGCCTCCATTTTCTTTTGCACACGCTTAATTTCCGATTCTATTCTTCGTCTGCTCTGATTTATAGCGCCGCCGTAAGTGAGCGGACTGTCTTTTAATGCCTCGCTGTTCATTTCATCGGCAATGCGCATAAGACCCACGGAGTCGAAATTAAACACAGACTTTACTACTTGTCTTGCCATAACGGGGATAGGGTCGCCTGTTATGATAAGGAAATTGTTAATGTCGTTTATACTTGCGCCAAGAAAAGTTGAGCGCACGGCAATGGCGTTTTTGTCACGGCAACAGATGTGCGGCATAACTTCAAAACCCGTTACATTCTTGACTTTCTGCGCCATAAGCACAGAGTCGATTCTTGTTCTGCCCGAAGGAGAATCGGGAAATGTAAGTACGTCTACTCCAAGACCTTTGAGCATATGTGCTGCCTCAAGCAGTTTTTTATCATCTGCGCCGAAAGGCGGAGCAAGTTCTACCGCAATAAGTTTTTTATCTTTAATTGTACCGTCGGCATTTCTGAAAAAGCTCTTTTTTATAACAGGCTTTTCGTTTTCGTTGTTTGCGGAAGTTTCATCCGATTTTACGGTAGGTGTAAGGTCAACGGTTTTTGCAACTTCTCTTATGTAATCAGGTGTTGTACCACAGCAACCGCCTATAATATCCGCTCCGAGCAAAGCCATACCATTTACCTTAGACGCAAAATATATCGGATTATCAGCATATTTTACACGGTTGCGCACAAGTAAAGGATAACCGGCATTTGGCATAGCCGTGACAAAACAATTGTTGTTAAGATTAATTCTTGACAATATCTGCTGCATATGGGCAGGGCCTACACCGCAGTTAAGACCTACGGCGTCAACGCATTTTGAAAATGCAGTTTCGCTAACAAGCCTTTCAGCACTTTCGCCCGCCTCACTGTAACCATACTGATTCACGCAGAACTGCACAATTATAAACGGATTACATTCCTCTTTAATTCTCTTTATTGCAGGCATAATATGTTCGGACTGTGTAAAGGTTTCAAAACATAAAATATCTGCGCCCTCATCTATAAAAGTTTTCGCAATCTGATAGTATTCTTCTTCCACAGCCTCAAAATCAGGCTGAAAAACTGCGGGAACAGGACCGATATTGCCTGCGATAAATATTTCTTTTCCGCTCTGCTCAACCGCTTCTTTTGCAATTTTGTAAGCCGCTTTTATATTTTCCTTAACCTCTTCTATTGAGCAGTCAAGAGAGTATGTATTGCTCGCAAAAGTGTTGGTTCTGATAAGTTTTGCACCGCTGTTTATATACTCGGTATGAATTTCCGATATTCTCTGCGAAGCGGTAATATTTGCATATTCGGGAATATCGACCGTTTTATATTTTTGGGAATAGTATGTGCCGAAAGAGCCGTCTGCAATCAGCTTGCTCTTTTTAAGGTATTCTCTGATATTCATAATTTCTCCTATATTTTTATTATGCCTGCTTTGCGCAAGCCTTGCAATTCGGGTTTTGTTTAGGGAGTTTTATTTTGCGGAAAGTCGCATTTAAAGCATTGTAAATAAGCATATAACCGCATAAAAGTTCACCCTTTGAGAGTAAAAACTTTATTGCCTCCATTGCCTGCAAACTGCCTGTTACTCCGCAAGCCGCACTTATAACTCCTACCTCCTTTGGAAGAGGTACATCGCCCGCTTTCGGTTCTTCTTCAAAAACACATCGGTAGCACGGGGATTTGTGCGGAATATATGTCATAAGCTGCCCTTCAAAACCGACAACGCCTGCATGACAAAACGGCTTTTCCGCATTTACACAGTAATCGTTAATCAAAAACTTACTGCCGAAATTATCGGTGCAATCAAGCACAAAATCATAATCAGAGATAAGCGCGGCTATATTTTCACTGTTCACATATGTTTTGTAGGTTTTGACATTAACGTCGGGATTCAACTTATTTATTTTTTCCTTAGCCGATTCAACTTTTGCTTTGCCTATATCGGCACAGTTATGTATAACCTGTCTTTGCAGATTAGACACATCAACTTCGTCGGCGTCTGCAATGCCAATTGTGCCTACTCCTGCGCTTGCAAGATACATAAGCGCAGGTGAGCCAAGACCGCCCGCACCGATTACAAGTACGCTTGAAGAAAGCAACTTTTTCTGTCCGCTCTCTCCTATCTCTTTCATTACAAGCTGTCTTGAATAGCGTTTGTTTTGTTCGTAGGTTAAATTCATAAAAGCTCCTAAAATAAAAATCAGGGCAGAAAAACTCTGCCCTAATATTTTAATACTATTTGATTGCAATTGTCAACTTAAATCAGATAAAATCTTTAATATCCTCGCAAATCTGCTCTTTGGTGAGATGATTTTCGGCAAGAACTTCATTATAGTCATATCTGTCGAGAAACTCTTTCTTTAAGCCGTAGTTAAATACTTTGACATCCGATTTACCGTAATATCTTGCAATTTTTTCGCCGAAACCGCCGTTAAGAATACCGTCCTCAAGTGTAATTACAACATCGTGAGTTTTTGCAAGTTCTGCAAGCAAGTCTTTGTCCGTACCTGTAATGTAAACAGGATTTACAACGGTAGCGTCAATACCGTACTGCTTTTTAATTTCATCGGCAACACTTTCACCGAGCTGATAGAATGTGCCGAGTCCGAGAATTGCAACCTTGCCACCTTCTTTTGTGACGCTGTATTTGTTAAGATTGTCAAAGTCAATCGGTTTGTAATTCGGATTTGAAACAACTCCGTTGCCCGGTACTCTGATTGCAACAGGGTAATTTCTCTGCGACATACTCCATTCAACCATAGCAAGATATTCTTCCTTGCAAGTAGGTGCAAGATATACAAGGTTAGGAATATTTGAAAGCATTGCAATATCGTAGATACCGAGGTGAGTTACATCGTTCATACCGAATACTGTCGCAGCAAAAACAATAATTGTAACAGGGTTTGAATTAATACATAAATCCTGTGAAATCTGGTCATATGTTCTCTGTATAAATGAACTGTAAACACCGTAAACAGGCTTAGCACCGTTCTTTGCCATACCTGATGCGAGAGCAACAGCGTGTTCCTCGGCAATACCTACATCAATAAACTGCTTGCCGGCAATGTCACGCTTGTCCTTTGTAAAGCCTGCAACTGTAGGTGTGCCAGAAGTAATAACAGCAACGCTCTTATCGTTCTTCATCTTATCAAGAAGATAATTTACTGTAATATCGTCATAGCTTTCGCCGTCAAATTCAAATTTAGATCTGCCTGTTTCAATGTCAAACGGCATACACCAGTGCCAATTCTCTTTGTCCTTTTCGGCAGGAGCATAACCCTTACCCTTTTGTGTGCAAATATGAACGACTACAGGGTGGTCAATGTCTTTTACGCTTTCAAAAGCTGAAATAAGCTGTTCAATATCGTTGCCGTCCTTGACAAATACATAGTCAAGTCCCATTGCCTTAAAGAGGTTACATTCGGCTTTACCGTCCGTATCTCTTAAAAGTTTGAGATTTTTATAAAGTCCGCCGTGATTTTCGGCGATAGACATATCGTTATCGTTTACAACAATAATAAAGTTGCCGTCAAACTCGCCTGCATAATCAAGACCCTCAAGAGCCTCACCGCCGCTTAACGAACCGTCGCCGATTACGGCAATTACATTTTCCTTGCCGCCGTTTAAATCTCTTGCCTTTGCAAGACCCGACGCAAGGCTGACAGATGTTGAGGTGTGACCGATATTAAATAAATCGTGCTCGCTTTCGTCAGGATTTGCATAGCCTGAAACATCGTCATACTTATCTTCAAAAATGAATGCGTCTTTTCTGCCTGTAAGAATTTTGTGGCAGTAACTCTGATGCGATACATCAAAGACAAACTTGTCAACAGGTGAATTAAACACATAATGCAATGCTATAATAGCCTCTGCCATACCGAGGTTAGGGCCGAAGTGTCCGCCGTGGATACTTAACTTTTTTATGAGGACTGTACGCATTTCCTGTGCAAGCTGTTTCATTTCTTCTGTATTGAGTGCTTTTACATCTTGAGGTGAATTAATTTTTTCAATATACATAATAACATCTCCTGTAAATTTTATAAAGATATTATAACTGTTAAAGCTGACTTTAAGTCAATAGTTTTTTAAAAATTTTTTGCAAAAAATTTGCAGATGCCGTTTAAATCGACATCTGCAAATAAAATTATGAAATTGAAATTACATTGTATCCCTGGTCTTCGACAGTTTTCTTGAGTACATCGTTTGAAACTTCTGCGGTAAGTGTTACAACAGCTGTGCCCTTTTCGTGGCTTACTTCTGCCTGACTTACCTGTGCAAGTCCCTCAAGACTTTGTTTTACTCTGTCCTCGCAGTGTGAACACATCATACCGTCAATTTTCATTGTCTTTGTCATAGCATTATCATCCTTTTTTGATTTATATTTTATTTTTCTGTCTTTCTTTGGATTTGTAATGTCAAAGAAATTCAGCCTTAGAGCATTGGTTACAACGCAGAAACTCGACAGGCTCATTGCCGCTGCACCGAACATCGGATTAAGCTGCCAGCCGAGCAACGGAATCCAAACGCCTGCCGCAAGCGGAATACCGATAACATTATAGATAAATGCCCAGAAAAGATTTTCGTGGATATTTCTTAATGTTTTGCGGCTAAGTCTTACCGCTGCGGGAACATCCGTAAGTTTGCTCTTCATAAAAACAACATCGGCGGCATCAATTGCAATGTCCGTACCAGAACCGATTGCCATACCTATATCCGCTCTTGTAAGCGCAGGTGCGTCATTTATACCGTCGCCGACCATAAGAACCTTGCCCTGCTTTTTGAGTTCGGCAACAACTTTTTCTTTACCGTCAGGCATAACGCCTGCAATAACCTCGTCAACACCTGCAAGTTTTCCTACAGCCTTAGCTGTTCTCTCATTGTCGCCCGTGAGCATTACAACCTTAATGCCCATATTTTGTAATTGTTTAATAGCCTTCGGACTTTCCTCTTTTATTACATCGGCAACGGCTATTATTCCCAAAAGCTTGTTATCGAGCATAAAGAACAGCGGTGTTTTGCCCTCTTCGGAAAGTTTGTCGGCTTTGCTTGAAATATCGTTTGAAATATTTATAAGTGAAGAAATATACTTTTTACTGCCGCCGATAATCCTTTTACCGTTGTATTCGGCAGACAATCCGTTACCCGATTCAGCCTTAAAATCTGTAACTTCATACGGATTTAAAGAAAGCTCCTCCGCTTTTACGATTATCGCTTTTGCAAGCGGATGTTCACTTTTGACTTCGATTGAATATGCATATTTTAAAAGTTCATTTTCTGTGATTTCAAACGGAATAATATCGGTAACCTTTGGTTCACCCCTAGTGATAGTACCCGTCTTGTCAAGTACGGCAATTTGAGTTTTGCCTGCCTCTTCAAGAGATGCTGCGGTTTTAAAGAGAATACCTTTTCTTGCGCCCATTCCGTTGCCGACCATAATAGCAACAGGTGTGGCAAGTCCGAGTGCGCACGGGCAACTGATTACAAGAACCGATATACCTCTTGCAAGCGCATAACCTACAGTCTGACCGCACAAAAGCCAAACCGCAATGGTAATAAGGGCTATCACGATTACTGCAGGAACGAATACACCCGAAACCTTATCGGCAATTTTAGCTACGGGAGCTTTGGTTGCCGCAGCGTCGCTTACCATTTTAATAATTTGAGAAAGCGCAGTGTCTTCTCCTACAGCCGTTGCACTGCATTTAATAAAGCCTGATTTATTGATAGTACCTGCCGAAACAGTGTCACCGACAACTTTATCGACAGGAATACTCTCGCCTGTAAGAGCCGACTCGTCAACAGCTGCACTGCCGTCTGTGATTTCAGCGTCAACGGGAATACTCTCACCCGGGCGAACAACGAATACATCGCCCTTTTTCACCTTATCAACAGTTACTTCGGTTTCTTTGCCGTCAATCAACAAGGTTGCTTTTTTAGGTGCAAGGTTCAAAAGTGCCTTGAGCGCATTTGTCGTCTTACCTTTTGAGTGAGCCTCAAGCATTTTTCCTACTGTAATAAGCGTTAAAATCATTGCCGCCGATTCAAAATAGAACTCGTGCATATAACTCATAACAAGTTCAGCATTGCCTTTTACCTGTGCATCGGTCATTGCAAAAAGTGCATATACACTGTACACAAACGATGCACCAGAGCCGAGGGCAACAAGCGTGTCCATATTCGGTGAACGGTGAATCAGGCCTTTAAATCCGCTTATAAAAAATTTCTGGTTTATAACCATTATTATAACGCAGAGCAAAAGCTGCGCAAGTCCCATTGCGATATGATTATCCGCAAAAAACGCAGGCAACGGCCAACCCCACATCATATGCCCCATTGAAATATACATCAGCACGACAAGAAAGCCGACAGAGGCAATCAGTCTGTGCATAAGTACAGGCGTGTCTTTATCTTTCAATTGATCGGTTTCGGCAGACTGTTTTTTCTCTGCGCCTGCCACACTCGCACCGTAACCCGCCTTTTCAACGGCTGCGATTATGCTCTCTTCACTTGCACTGCCCTCTACTCCCATAGAATTTGTAAGCAGGCTTACCGAGCAGGACTGTACGCCCTCAACCTTTGAAACCGCTTTTTCAACACGGGAACTGCAAGCAGCACAACTCATTCCCGTAACATTAAATTTTTTCATCAAAAGCACCTACCTCATAAGCTTTTGCAAGGTTGCGACAAGGTCGTCAATTGTTTCGTCTTTACCGTTGCGAATATCCTCCGCCACACAGGTTTTGATATGATTTGCAAGCAGCTCTTTATTAAATGAATTGAGCGCCGCATTAACGGCAGAAACCTGAACCAGAATATCGGTGCAATAGGCATTTTTCTCAAGCATACCTTTAATACCCCTTATCTGCCCCTCTATGCGGTTAAGACGATTGATGAGAGCCTTGTACTCTTTCTCGCTTCTTTGCTTTGTTTTATTACTGTGACAATTTTCACATGCCATAAAATCAGTCCTTTATACTTTCATACCCCATAAGGGTATATTTATTATATACCCCCGTATGGTATATTGTCAATACTAAGATATTGATTCCAAAAATTTTATAGATATACTTATAGCAAAAAGCATTATATTCACCTTAAAACTTGTCACATACTTTTTCGTACGCAATTCGTGCAAAATGAAATTTAAAATTCTCTTGATTTTTAAAAATAAATCTGTTATAATAATCTTATTGCGGATTTAGCGATTAGCTCCGCCTCGGTTTGCTATGCCGTGTAAAAATTAAGAGCACCTATGCGGGTGTGGTGGAATTGGCAGACACGCAAGATTTAGGTTCTTGTGCTTACCGGTGTGCAGGTTCAAGTCCTGTCACCCGCACCAAACAACAAAGGGTATCAATACAAAACAGTATTGATACCCTTTGTTCTTATATTCAGCAAATGAACATCTTGTCTTTAATTATGTATAGTTTTGCAATTAATAACAAAACAGTCAGTCAAAGCAAAAACTTTAACTGACTGTTTGTGTTAAAACTACTTAAAAAGATAGAATACAAAATATGATAAAATAAACACCGTATATTTTAATAATGGCTATAGTTACTTGAAATGTCTAATCAAAAAATAAAACTATAATCGGCGCAAAGAATTGACATAGGTTTCCGTATAATCGGAAAGGATATCAAACGAATATTTCTTTGCAAAAAAAGCTTGCATAAAATAGTATATACCGTTAATCAACATAACAACAGCAAACAAATAAGCTATTGCTTTCAGCAATTCCTGTATGTTCACACTTTGATAATTGTTTCTCATTATCTCTCTAAAAAGCACAACACCGATAATACATAAGCAGTAGCCGTAAGATTTGCTGTGACTGTTTGATTTATGGTTGCATTTTGGGATAATACATTTATTGAGAATAAACAAATCTACGGGAATTACCGCTAAATACAATAAAACTTTTATGGCAATAACAATTTTATCATCTGTATAAAATGCTTTTCCGTCATAATTAAAAGCAGAAACCATTAAAAATAAAACAGAAATATAAATATTTGTTATACACCTCATTAATATGCAACTCCACAATTGCTTAATTTTATATAGCACACAAGATAAAATTGATATTAATGATGCAAAAGCAGTGATTGCTATTGTATATAAATATACAGTTTCTGAAAAAAGTTAACACTGTCAAAGCCATACGGAGAACCGATTTCTACATAAAATATAGCTGAACAACTAATAAGAAACAAGCCTAAAATTCTAAGAATAAGATTTTTTGTATTATAAAAAATATAATGTTTATAAACAAAAGATGAAATATTTTTCTCCATATTATCCTCCTGAACAGAGTGCTTTGTATTATTTAATAAAACGCAAACATATAATTTTATGAAATTATAATAACACCCGAATCATTAATATAATAACCGAATATTAATAAACATGAAATTATAAAATTCACGATTAAATTAATCAGCAATATTATTTTTACAAAAGCCGCCGTATTATTTACATTGTTTTTACTTATACTAAGCACTGCAAAAGCTAATATCATAGAAATAATAAAATGCAACAATGACATATAAACGCAATAATTATATTTTACAGTATTTTTTAAATATATTAGTATTTGAAAAACAACGCAGCTAAAAGCAAAAACAGTTACACACAAAACAGCAGGTATATATCTTTTTTTATCTGTTGTTTTATATTTTGATTTCCTGTCACGCTTTAATGCAATAATAAAAAAATACGCTATTATAAAAAATAAAAGACTTACAATAATTTGACTTAACACATTTTTAGATAAAGGAATAATTATAAAACATAATGATATTAATAATGGCAGTAACAATACACAATTAAAATTTTTCATATCACAAATTTACCCGTAATCTGAATTAATAATATATTTTAATGATACATAAGGTTATCTAAAAAAGATTTAATATTTGTAGAGTTAATTGAAGTTTCAATTATAAAAGATATATTCTCTTTTACAAAAATTTCATTTGCAATTTTTATTAAATCATTAATTAAAATCTTTTTATACTTCTTCGCTTTTTCAATTGGATCAGATGGTAAAATATCAAGAATAAAATCACTTAGTACATAATCTTCATTCAATTTTTGACAATTGTCTAAATCTATCATTTGATTATCCGTAAAAAACGGTATTGTTGATGCATACTCATTTAATGTTATATCGGTTTTAATTTCATTGATAATTTTGAAAAGAATATCTATACTGTTAAAGATATTTTTATTTTTCACAGTATAAGATATACTATATCTATGAAAGCCGCAATAACTTGTAAGTTGTGTAAAAATATCATCTGTTAATTGATATTTTTCTCTCATAATCATTGACAGTTTACTTCCACATCCGTCACTCAAAATGCTTGTAATAAGTTTTACGCTTTCGTAATCAAAAGAGTTTTTTATATCAAATAATACGACGACTTCACTTAACTTACTGTCTGCATTTATTACAGTTAAATAATTGTCGCTATTTCTTTTTGTGAAATTTGGAGCAATTTCAATTATCGGATCTTGTTTTTTGCCAAAATTATTAATGATACTCAGTTTTTGCTTTAAAAAATCGTAAAATTCATTGCTAAAGTTACCGGTTATTGTTACACAAGAATTAGTCGGAGAAAAATACTCTTTTTTCCAACTGTTTATCTCAAAAGCAGTCAAAGATTTTACAGTTTTTTTGGTTCCCATAATCGGAAGAGTATATTTTGTGTTATCAAAATATATTGAATCAATCCATTGATTATAAGAATATGCTTTATTTTCTATTTGACGCAAAACAACTTCTTTTTCTTTTAATATAATTGAATTTGACCATTCAAAATCATCAAAAAATTTTAGCATAATATCTAATGCATCGTATAAATATTGTGGTGTAACATTGATACTAAAAGTAACATAATCACAGTAAGTTTTGCCTGTAATTTCACCACCGATTTTTTGCATATTAAAATAAAGAGATTCTTGAGATAAATCTGACAGTTGCCTAAAAAAGAGATGCTCCACCAAATGAGAAATACCGTTATTATATTTACTTTCATACAAGGAGCCTGCTTTAAATGAAACGCTAACACTAACATTATGAAGATGTTCTAATTGATGTGTGATAAAACAAATATTATTTGGCAAGATTTCTGATTTCTTTTTCATAATTAACCTCTCATTAAGCAAAAACCTGAGCTGCCTCCCAAATTATCATCGCAACCGGAATGATTGCCGCATCATCAATCACTTCAACACCGGTAACATCATTGGCAACTAAATAAACAATAAAAACTGCTGAAATTATAATAACTTCAGTTGCTAATATCTTTTCCAAAGTAATTGGATCATAGCGTTTAAGTCCATTGCCTTTAGGAACTCTACTATGTTCTCCACCATTAGGATGAGCTTTATTACATTCTCTAGCCCCTGCGGGTTGTCGATTTTCGGAACCTTTTCTAGAATCTTTTCTTGGTTTCCAATCACCACCTTTTTTTGAACCCGCCGAATAAGCCTTTGCAACAAATCCCGGTCTGCTTCTTCTCAATCTATACAAATCAGGATTACATGCTTCACATCTACCTACATAATAACATGCGTGTTTTCTGCATGATTCGCCTGTCGGATCAGAATTCATAATCGGGTTATTCTGACAATACGCATTCATATTAGTATCGAGAATACCATCGCCTGACTGGAAATAGCCGTCTGCGTTTATGAATCTGTGAACAACCGGGTCGTAGTAGCGGCTCATAAGATAATATAAGCCTGATTCAGAATCGTAGTAATAGCTGCGATAGCGGAATGGGTTGAGGTTTGCAATGTGATTTGGGTCTGTAATTTCACTGTTATTTGAATTTGTTACTGTAAGCACATTGCCCCAATCATCATACACATAATTTGCAACAACATTACCGTCGCCGTCATAGATTGAAGTAATATCACTTCTCCAATTATGCGCATAGTAATATGTTACTGCGTCGGTTGAAAAATTTGCCTTGTAGCTTACTGCATAGAGCTGACCGTTTGCATCATAGCAACAGTCACCTACTTTTTTCTTTTTATATTGCTATAAATTAATAATAATAAAATACAAACAAATAATAATACTATTGTTCCAATTACAAATAAATTTATATAATTGTCTTTAGTAAAATCGAACAAAATTTCTTTATTATTATTCTCATCAACTTTGACAAGTTGCGTATATGACGGACTAAACAGCAAATCACCTGTAGATAAATAATACTTATTGTCATTACATACCTTTACTTTTGAAAACACAAATTTATCTAAATACTCTTGATATTCATCATTTTCCTCAACGGATTTTACCTCAATAGTTGATATATCTTTATTAATCGAAATAACAATATTTTCACGCAGCAAATAAACCAACAAGGTATCATTTTGAAAATCAATACCAAAAGAACCATAGTTATCAAACGAATAACTATATTCATAATTACAGTAATCATCATAAATATTTATGTATTTACGATCTCCGTCGTTATATCCTAAAGCAATAGATTCATCATTAATAGCAAAACAGCTAATAGAACTAAATATCTTTTCAGAATTCTCTTTTCTAAAATCTATTGAAGTAATTATATTAGTTGTTTCTTCTTTCCCGATAGGAGATGTACTAATTAATTTATATGAACTCGCATTTGCACTAGAATTGATAATATTGCAAACAAAATATATAAATATAATTAATAAAATATATTTATTTTTCATTCTTACCACTCCTCTATAGATTTATCAATATCTTCAGCAATATCAAATACATTAAATTTCGTGCTTTCCCAAGTAAGAGTATAAGAACTTCCGGCATGTGCTTCAATTCCAGGGGTACCAATACCGTCTGCGTTTAGGAATCTGTGTACTACAGGGTCATAATAGCGGCTCATAAGATAATATAAGCCTGATTCAGAATCGTAGTAATAGCTGCGATAGCGGAATGGGTTGAGGTTTGCAATGTGATTCGGGTCTGTAATTGCTTGATTGCTCGCATTTGATACTGTAAGTACATTGCCCCAATCATCATATTCGTACTTAGCTACAACATTATCGTCGCTGTCATAGATTGAAGTAATATCGCCTCTCCAATTATGTGCATAGTAATATGTTACTGCGTCGGTTGAAGAATTTGCCTTGTAGCTTATCGCATTAAATAAGTCTAGTTTTTAAAAATCATTTATTAATATTAATTAAAAACTATAGTTTGATTATTTATTTCTAAAGAATAATTCTTTGTGTAACTATTTATAGTACCATAAATTAAATATGATTTATATACCTTAGAAGACTGATTAGAATTAATAACTCCAATAGGAATAAATTTAATATCTGAGTCCGAAGTATCTTTTATAGTTTGAATATCTTCGCCGAAATAATATGTGCCACATAAATAATAGTCAGAGGAGTTATTAATATGAGTTATGCTTAAGTTAACATATCTATCATCATATTGGCTTTCTGTTGAATAATCAAATACAGTAGTAATTTTATATGAATTATTGTCTGTCCCCAAATATGTGTTGGTATAATTGTTCTTGCTTTTTTCTAAAATAACCATACAAGATTTTTCATCATAAACAACATCAGCTATTCTTTCGCTTGATGGATATAAATAGTTAATAACCTGTTGAGGAGATTGAAAATCTATAAATAGGTTTTCAATCGGCAAGAATTCCAATACTGTGCAAAAGCATAATGCTGAAACAATGATTAGGAAATACATTCTTTTCTTTTTGGGCTTGCAAATCCTTGCTATGAAAATGAAAACTATTATAGTGATTATTATTCTAATTATACTATACATATAATATACCTTTCTGATATTTTTATGTTGCAGGAACAGTTTGAGTTGAGTATGATGAATCGTAACCGTATAAAATCGCTGCAATTAATAAAGCATTAACACTAAAAATAGTAATATGTTACTGCATCGGTTGAAGAATTTGCCTTGTAGCTTACTGCATAGAGCTGACCGTTTGCATCGTAACAATAGTCGAATACTTTTTCTCCCCTTGTTTCGTGCATAAGCTGACCGTTGAGGTATTCATATGTGTATTCAACTCCGTTTACGGTTTTGCTTTATCATCTATTATAATACATTCTTTTAAAATGTTCTCAATATTGTATATTGCATCACTAAAATTCATTTTTGCAAAAAAGAAAAATAATAGATTAACAAGCAAGAAAAATGTAAAAGGCAATATAAAAATAAGCGGAATTAAATTAGAATTTTCTAACGAAGAAGAGTATATTATTGCACCAAAAAAAACACAAAGAACAAAAAACATTCCAATAAAAATATAGTCGGAAGACGGTAGTTTCATGTTAATTGACAATACAGTTTTATTACTTTTGCTTGAAAATTTTCCGATAATTAAAGGGTTAAATAAAGATCTTCTGCTACTTGCCGGGACAGATTTTATTTCAAAATTTTCTTCAAAAATTTTTCCGTAAAAAGTATAGTCTTTATAATGCTTATAATAATTAAACAATCCCTGAAATGTCGAATTTCTTAATTTTCCAATTAGACATTCTTTAGTTGTTTTTAATTCATAATCATAATTTTTGTTATATAATTTAATCATAGAGCCTCCTAAGCAAAAAATAAATTCAATATTACTATTACATATTCTTTATAAAACTAATATTAAAAAGCATTAATAAAACTATATTATTCTTTTGAATTTTCCTTTAAAATCTTTATTTAAAATTTTTTCAATCTCAAATTTCATATCAGAATATTTCATATTTACAATAATACAAATAAACGCTAAAAAAACAATGCAAATAATTAATGGATATATTATTGATATATAATTTAGATTTTTAAGAAAAGCATTTATAATATTAAATATTATAACGCCAAAAAGAATAAAAGCTATTATAAAGATAAAAAGCCAACATTCTAAATTCAATTTTAATTTTATATTCAAGGTTACGCTATCTCCATTTTTATTTACATTACCGCAAAATATCGGATTAATGCCGTTTTGTATAAAAATACTATTTTGAGATAATAACTGCATTTTAAACGAATTGTTTAAAAACTCACCATAAAAGCAGGAGCTTTCCATAATGCTGTTAATTATATCGTTATCTGAGCAATTTATCTCATAGCAAATAGGTTTTAAACATTTTAACATAAAAGCACCTCTACTATTTTTTAATAATACACCGGAGATGGACAGATATAGTCAGGTCTTCCGCAAGCTCTGCAACATCTTACTTTGTGGGAATTTTGATTAACTGTATTTGATTTATTGTTAGTATTACTTTTGATATTATTTTTTGAGTTACTTGTTGGATTATCATTAGATTTAAAAATGGTTTGATTAGTTGTAGTATACCCATGAACCCAATCTATCCCTGCACCGATTCCAAATGAAAATGAGAGACCGCTCAAAGTTTCATATTCTTCAAGGAAGTTGTTGCACTTATCTACATTATACCAACTCCACCGCTTTCTTGATAAACACAATATGAATAATAAAATCCATAGTTTCCATAATCATCAATAGCCATAAAAATTGAAAAACACGCTGGTACACCAAAGCAACCAAAAACATTCAATCCAATTGTTGTTACTAATGTACCATATTTATCGATATTATTAAGTGGATTATTTCTGCAATATGCATTCATATTTGTATCAAGAATGTTATCGCCTGACTGGAAATAGCCGTCTGCATTCAAAAATCTGTGGGTAACCGGGTCGTAGTAGCGGCTCATAAGGTAGTATAATCCTGATTCCGAGTCATAGTAATAACTGCGATAGCGGAATAGATTATATAGTATAGAGGTTATTTATTTCTCCAATCGTATGTCTCGTTTTTAGATAAGTCAATGGTTACATCATTGATAGAAACAGTGTAGTTGCTTATCCATTTTATTTCAGCATTATAATCGTGATATTTATTATAGATTAAAGATTTGGAACTATCATTATCTATTCTATACACCTTAATTGAATAATCTGTTGTAGCACCTCCATTAACCCTGTATGCCTCTAGAGTGTATGTATTGTCCGGCGATGTAGATGTCAGAATTTTTTCTTCTGAGGTGAATGCACTGCAAGCTGAAAGCTGAAAAGCAAAACCTATGAGTATGAATACAGATAAAAGAATAAATATAGATTTTTTGTATTTTTTTAGTTCTAACATCTTATTCCTCCTATTCTTTTAATAGTACTTTTGGGGGGATTATTTTTATCCCATAAACTACTGCCTATACTTATCATTTTTTGATCCCTTGGGTCATCAAAATTTGAATTCCAGTAAGATATAGTTTAAGTTTGCTATATGGTTTTTATCGGTAATAGATTTATTATTGGCATCTGTTACTGTAAGTACATTGCCCCAATCATCATATTCGTACTTTGCTACCATATTACCGTCGCCGTCATAGATTGAAGTAATGTCACCTCTCCAATTGTGAGCGAAGTAATATGTTACTGCGTCGGTTGAAGAATTAGCTTTGTAGCTTACTGCTATTATTAGTACATTCAACTCAATTTACGTTTTTACAATTAAGCCAAGTCGTTGTCACACTATTGTAAAGTATGACAACGACTGATTTTTAAACTACGCTTTAGTCATCTGAATTACTTAAATCGGCATATGTAATAAACCACCAATGTTTAACTCTGGGTTTAGCCAAAGTTGCCTTAGAATAAGGAGCTTCTACAGTAATATCTTTAATAGGCTTTGCTTTATCCATATAATAATAGCAAACTGATTTTTTCTTTTCGTTAATTAATATTTTATCAACCGTTGTCACATAAGAAAGTTCGTTATCATTTAATGTTGCCGTATGATTATCAGGAGTTGGTTGATCACGTACTACAACATCATAAAATGAAACATTCGCACTTTCGTTATACATTGCAATTACATCAAACCGTGCGTGTTTATATTGTACTTCATGATACTTATCTTCTGATTGCGAACTGATAACATAGCTGTATCTGTCACCGATTTTCGTTATCGAATATATTTTATCTTGCCTTTCACTGCGTTCAACATAAAATATTGCATTATCACATTCAAATCGTTCATATTTTGAAACATCTTTACATATATAAGCGAATGCAGATTTTTCACTCGAAAAAGTTACAAAATACTTTTCAAACGGATAACTAAAAACTTGAAACAACAGAAAAAATAACAACATAATAAGTATCCAATAAAAATAATATTGCTTTTTTATCTCTATCGGTTTTTTAGCAGTACGAGTATAAGCAGCGTTAGTATTAGTTTTACTGTTTGCAAATTTCTTTTTTAATTTAATCAGTATGTATATTGTCGGTAAAGTAAGCAATAAATTGCATAAAATAAATCGTATAATATAAAACATTAAAATGCCCCTCGCACGTTGTGATTGTTCGCAATTGATGTAGGATTAAATATTATAAAACCGCATAATGTTCAGCAAAAAACACAACAGACAAACCGACAATAAACATTCCCGGGAATATAATATTTATCCATATTTTTAACATACGGTTAAAAATAGATAAATTTTTTCAAATATGTACAGTAATTTCTTTATATGCAAGGAATTACTACACATAATATCATTTTTTAAAATTCTCTTTCTCTTCCAGATATAACTGGGATATCAAGATAATGAGTCATAAATACCGTTCTAATATTTCCGTCAATAAAAATATTGATTTTATCATTCTGCATACCTTCTCCAAACATATAAAAACAAAAAGCATCATAATCTAAAAAAAGATTTTTTTGAATTTTTGCACTGTATGTCATAGGTGAATCTTCCAAACTAACAACAGAATTAGTATCAATTTCTTCATACGGTTGTTTTTTTACTATATCAAGGTTATAAAAAGTTGTATTTGTATTTTTATTATATATTGTTTTTAAGGTTACTGCCATCTTACTTTTATCAAAATAATCAACTTGACAATTATAATTTACAAAACTAAATTTATTATCTAACTTAGTAATTGAAAACAGTTTGTCATAACCATCCTTAACACGTTCAACATAAAAAATAGCATCATCGGTTTTGACCCGACCCCCAAAAGTTAGACCTAAAA
>ULPP01064435.1_pt1 | contig 17518 bp, 10 predicted proteins | sample 1953531 | NCBI WGS metagenome assembly ULPP01 (sample SAMEA4835630, study PRJEB28245) | human gut metagenome | biome: gut microbiome; material: fecal sample | place: Denmark | collected 2008
ATTTGATCCAGAAATCGTTGATTACTGTATTTCTAAGAACATTCCTGTTATGCCAGGTATCGTTACACCTTCAGAGCTTGCACAGGCTGTTAAGAGAGGCCTTACAAGAGTTAAATTCTTCCCAGCTACAGCTGCAGGTGGAATTAAGATGATCAAGGCTATGTGCGCAGCTTACACTAATGTAAGAATCATGCCTACAGGTGGTATCAACACAGCCAACCTTGAGGAATTCTTATCATGCGATAAGATCTTCTGCTGTGGTGGTTCATGGATGGTTAAGGGTGATATGATTAAGGCAGGAGAATTTGACAAGATTAAGGATATGACAGCAGAGGCTGTTGCTCTTGTTAAGAAGATTCGTGGCTAATCACCAGTGATTGTTAATAGCAAAGATACATATAAACCCCGTATTCTGTTTTGCAGGTTACGGGGTTTTGTACGTATATTATGTTTTTTTGTGAATTACAGATTAGAAAATATATTCTCGATTTCTTCATGGGGAAGTACAAGGGCAAATCTTACATGACCTTCTCCAAGGCTTCCGAAGCTGCTTCCAGGTGTACATAAAACGCCAGTCTTATTAAGAAGTTCCATAACATAATCAGCTGAACTGGTATAGCCGTCAGGAATGGCAGCCCATACAAACATTGTGCCTTTAACATCAGCAGGTTTAAGTCCAAGCTTCTTAATTCCGGCAACGAGAGCATTTCTTCTTAACTCATATTCAGCACGGTTGTCAGCGACATATTCCTGCGGACCGTTAAGTGCAGCAACAGCAGCTTTCTGGTATATAAGACTTGTTCCATAGTCAAATTGTGAGCGGACAGTTTTGAATTTGCTTACGATTTCACGGTTTCCGATAAGAAATGAAAGGCGCAGACCAGTAAGATTATAAGTCTTAGAAAGAGAGTTGAATTCAACTCCGACTTCCATAGCACCTTCGTGGCTTAAGAAAGAGCCACCAATCTGTCCGTCATATATAATCTCAGAATATGCGTTGTCGTGAATAATAATGATGTTATATTTCTTTGCAAATGCGATGAGTTTATCGTAGAATTCATCAGGTGCAGTAGCACATACAGGATTCAGTGGATAAGATACAACCATCATTTTGGCTCTTTTTGCAGTATCTTCATCAATAGAATCAAAATCTATAAGATAATCATTCTCTGGAAGAAGATTGTAATAAGCAATCTGTGCATCACACAGGAATGGTCCAATCTCGAATATAGGATATCCCGGATTAGGAACTAAGCATAAATCTCCCGGATTGCATAAAGCAAGGGCAATATGAGCCATGCCTTCCTGGGTTCCGAATACAGAGGCGACTTCATCAGGTGTGATAACGGTGTTGTAACGGCGTTTGTACCATTTGCATACAGCGTCAAGCAATTCATCAGTATCACCAAGTGAGTACTTGTAATTCTCAGGGTCAAGTGCTGCCTCTGAAACAACCTTCATAACAGATTCATCAGGCTTGAAATCAGGAGTTCCTACAGTAAAGTTATATACCGGCTTTCCCTGTGCAAGTCTGTCATTCTTTTTCTGATTAAGTATATTAAAAATGTTGCTGCCAAAGCGGTCAGCTCTCTTAGAAAATTCAATATTCATATGTATACTCCATTTCTTTAAATGCGTATCTGCATGCATTTTATTCAGACCCGAAATATAGAAAAATTTCAAGCCTATCGAATAAGATACTAGCATAATTAACAAAAGTCAATTTTAAGGTGTATTTTTTGGTGAAAATGTGATAGTTTTATATATGTAAGTAGAAATAAATAAGATATGGCGGTCTGCAAATGTTACATACAGGAACATTAAACGGTAGAATGCAGACAGAAAGGAAAGGTAGAAGATATGTCAGTACAGGATTATCTTAGTGCAGTAAAGATTGGTAAAAAAGAATATCATGCGTGTGTAAATAAGGGTACGTACCCATATCTTCCGGTTTTGGAGGATATTATTGATGAAAACAGTATTGACAGAGAAGTTAGTCTTGGAAGTGACCAGATTCCGTTAAGACTTGTGGTTGGAACATGTACAGCAGGTAGAACTACTGCATTTGCAGACAACTTCATGCCTATACTTGACTGGGGAACAGAATTTTCAGCAAAGTGGGCTTCGCTTAGCGACAGTCAGGTGAATGAAGGAATAAGAGACGATATTAAAGTATATGAGTACATGAATAAGTTCTATGTGCTTGAAGGTAATAAAAGAGTCAGTGTACTTAAATATTTTAAGGCGGTGACAGTAAGTGCACAGGTTATAAGAAAGATACCTAAATACAGTGATGATCCTGATGTTAAGATATATTATGAATTCATGGATTTTTATAAATCTACCAAGTTAAACGATATATATTTCAGTAAAGAGGGCAGTTTTACAACTCTTATGGAGCTGGTTGGAATTACACCAGGAGAACCAATGGATGAGGATGATAAGAAAGACCTTGTTTCGTGCTATCTTAATTTCAGGCTTGCTTATGAATCAAGAGGAGGGGATAAGTTTGATTTTCCAACAGGAGATTCATTTTTACGCTTCATTCATATTCACGGATATGATGCTGTTAAGAAGATGACTAAGTCTGAGATGGCAAAGAATGTCGCCAAGACATGGGCTGAATTCGAGCTTCTTGATGACAACAGCGAAGTGGAACTTAAGATGACGCCGGCAGCAGCACCTAAGAAGAATATATTAAGCTATCTGCTTCCAATGGGTGGAGGAGTTAAGAAGCTTAAGGTTGGATTTGTATATGAAAAAACACCGCAGGATTCAGAGTGGTGTTATGCACATGAGCTTGGAAGACAGTATATTGATGATACATTTGGTGACCAGATAGAGACATACGTTGAGGAGAATGTGATACCGGAGCAGAATGATGAGGCGGCAATCAACAGACTTATAGATAAAGGATGTGATCTTATATTCGTGACATCTTCGGCGATGAATATGGCTGGACTTAAAGCTGCAATAGCACATCCGTCAGTAAAGATTCTTGATTGTTCTCTTAACATTTCACATAAATATATCAGGTCATATTATGCAAGAATGTTTGAAGCAAAGTTTATAACAGGGATTATTGCAGGTTCAATGGCTGATGACGATAATGTTGGTTATATAGCTGATAATCCGGTTTATGGGGCATGTGCGAATATTAATGCATTTGCATTGGGAGTAAAGTTTGTTAATCCAAGAGCCAAGGTTTACCTTGAATGGAACAGTATTAAGGATAATGATTCAGAGGAAAATCTTGCTAAGAAGAATATAAGCATTATTTCTAATCAGGATATGATTACTCCGGGCAAGAGTAAGAGAAAGTTCGGGTTGTATAAAGCGAGTGATTCGGATAAGCACCTGGCTATGCCTGTATGGCACTGGGGAGTTTTTTATGAAAAGCTTATACAGAGCATTATGAGTGGTTCATGGAGTAAGGATGAGGACGGCGATAATGTAAAAGCACTTAATTACTGGTGGGGAATGTCGGCAGGAGTTGTTGATCTTATATATTCAGAGAGTCTGCCATCAGCAACTAAGAGACTTGTAAAGCTCTTTGAGAAAGAACTTAAGGAAGCAAGGTTCAGAGTGTTTGAGGGTGAATTAAAAGATCAGCAGGGTAATATAAGGGTTGAAGAAGGGAAGCTTATTGATCCGGAACATATAATTACTATGGACTGGCTGCTTGATAATGTGGTTGGCAGACTGCCTCGGTATAATGAACTTACAGATAATGCTAAATTAAAAATGGCACTTCAGGGTGTTGTCAAAGAAGAAGAATAGAAAGCATGCTGCCTGCAGTGGTGGCTGGGGAATTATTAATGAAAATACTTGTGTTAGCGGATGTTGAATCAAAGTACTTATGGGATTATTTCGAAAAGGAAAAATTGGAAGGTATAGATCTTATACTTTCAGCAGGGGATTTAAAGCCCCAGTATCTGTCGTTTCTTGCATCATTTTCAAAAGTACCTATTCTTTATGTGCATGGCAATCATGATGACTGTTATGATATACAGCCACCGGATGGATGTATCAATATTGAGGATAAGATATATGTGTATAAAGGTGTCCGTATTATGGGACTTGGTGGTTCTATACGCTATAAGAAGGGAAAGAACCAGTATACACAGAAAGAGATGAACCACAGAATTAATAAAATGTGGCTTTCAATAAAGAAGAACAGGGGCTTTGATATACTGCTTACACATTCACCGGCAGCGGGAATAGGTGACGGACCTGACGAACCGCATAAGGGTTTTGAGGGCTTTAATTATCTGTTGGAAAAATATAAGCCTAAGTATTTCATCCATGGTCATATCCACAAGACCTACCAGATGAAGTTTAAGCAGGAATATGAATATAATGAGAATACTAAGATAATTAATGGTTATGAGAGATATATATTGGAATATCCGGATGCTTAATCTGCACCGTGGCATATTAGCTTAATAGCAAATGTGCCACGGTGTTTTACATATTTTTGTCATATTTTAATATGAAGTACTTAAAAGTTATGAAAATGGTACCTATTTCCTACTTAACATACATGTACTTTTTGAGTAAAAGTTGCTAATATAACGACATAAACCCTTGCTGGTTAAAGCAAAATGCACAAAAAAATGTATTGAGGAGGAAAAGCAAAACATGAAAGCTATTATTAGCAAAGCAGCTCGTAGAAAATGGGCATGGGTACTTGCATTGGTTATGATTGTGAGTATCGTGATTCCTACATCACTTCTTACAGCAAAGGCGGATGTTGGAACAGTTAAATTTATTGATGGTGCGGCAGGATGGTTAGAGTCAGCATATGCACAGTGGACCATTGATAATCAGGCAGAAGGATATACAGCATATATCAAGAAAGCCAGTCAGTCAGATTCTGCTTATGCAAGAATCGACAATGAACTTATCAGAAAGTATAAGAACTACTACAGGGTTGATGCAGTAGGACTTGCGGCAGGTGACTATGTTATTAAGGTGGTTCCTGTAAAGAACGGAAAGGAAGTTACTGACAAAGCACAGGTTACTAAGACACTCAATGTAAGTTCTTATGACAGATCCGGATTTGCATTTTCATCTGAATCAAAATATAAAACAGGTTCAGGTGCTTACAATGAGAATGGAACACTTAAGGCAGATGCGATTGTTCTTTATGTTACTAACGATAATGCAAAGACAATTAAGGCATCAGTAAAAGAGGCAAAGGGAGAGAAGGAATATACAGGTCTTCAGACAATAATTGATGCATATACAAAGAGTGCTAGCAAGGGGATAGAAACAAGAGCACTTGATGTTCGTGTAATCGGATGCGTTACAGATACTGCAATGGATAAGTTTTCAAGTTCATCTGAGGGAGTACAGATTAAAGGAGCTAGTGCTTATTCAAATCTTAATATGACAATAGAGGGTATCGGAGATGATGCAACAATCAATGGATTCGGTTTCCTCTTAAGAAATGCAGGAAATGTTGAGATGAGAAATTTTTCAATTATTAATTTCATGGATGATGGTATTTCTCTCGATACAGCAAACTGCAATGTATGGATTCACAATGTTGATCTGTACTATGGTAAAGCAGGTGGGGATGCTGACCAGGCAAAGGGTGATGGTTCAATTGACATTAAAGGTAATTCACAGTATATAACAGTTTCGTATGTACATTTTTATGATTCAGGTAAGTGCTCGTTATGTGGAATGAAGAGCGAGTCTGGTCCTAACTATATTACATATCATCATAACTGGTTTGATCATTCTGATTCAAGACATGCAAGAGTAAGAACAATGTCAGTGCATATGTATAACAACTACTATGATGGCAATGCAAAGTATGGTGCTGGTTCAACAATGGGTTCTTCATTATTCATACAGAATAACTATTTTAGAAACTGTAAGAATCCAATGCTTTCATCTAATCAGGGAACAGATGCACTTGGTGAGGGTACATTCTCAGGTGAGAACGGTGGTATCATTAAAGCATATGGAAATGTTATCGTAGGTGCACAGAAGATTATCTATGCAAATGCTGTTTCAGAAACAGGTGATTCTGCAAATGCAGCATCATTTGATGCATACCTTGCAAAGTCAGCAGATGAGAAAGTTCCATCTTCATATAAGACTGTAGCAGGTGCAACATCTTATGATAACTTTGATACAACTAAGGATCTCGGAGTTAAATCAGGAAGTCTTAATAATGCAGAAGATGTACCTTCAGTAGTAACATCTGCAAAGGGAGCAGGAAGCCTTGGTGGTGGAGTGATTTCATGGACATTCTCTGATAAAGATGATTCTGTATATGCCATAGATAAGGAATTAAAGGCAACAGTTACTAATTACAAGAATACAGACCTTGTTTCTGTAGGTGGTACTAATGCGAAGATTGTATCACCAGATCCAACAACAGAAGAAACTAAGGCAACAGAGAGTACAACAAAAGCAACACAGGCAACAACAAAGGAAACACAGACAACAACAAAAGCAACACAGGCAACAACTAAATCAACAGAAAGCGCAACAAAGGCAACTGAAAAGGAAACAACGGGTTCAGATGCAACAACATCATATGATAAGACAAGCCTTTCTTATTCAGGTGCGTATACAGATATCAGTAAGAAGAAAGATGCAGATTTCAAGAATGCAAAATATGTATCATCTTCAAATGAAATTCTTAATGCAATCAGTTCAGCTAAGGCTGGCGATGTAATTATTGTAAAAGAGGGAACATATAAGTTCTCTGATACAATTGTAATTAATAATGCCATGAATGGAAAATCAGGCTCTTATATTATTGTAAAGGCTGAAAGTGGCAAGGAAGTTAAGTTTGATTTTTCAGCACAGAAGCTTGACGGAGCTAACAGAGGTGTAGTTGTAGATGGAGATTACTGGTATTTCCAGGGAATTAATTTCTATGGTGCTGGAGATAACGGAGTATTACTTGCTGGTAATAACAACATTTTTGAAAAATGTGTATTTGAAGCAAACAGAGATTCAGGACTCCAGATTTCAAGATATGACACAACAGCTGCTACTAAAGATTTATGGCCATCAAATAACCTGATTATCAACTGTACATCACATGATAACTGTGATTTCCCTGACCAGGGTGGTACAGGTGAGAATGCAGATGGATTTGCTGCAAAGCTTACATGTGGTGAAGGCAATGTATTTGACGGATGTATATCATACAGCAACTCAGATGATGGATGGGATTTATTTGCAAAGAGTGCAACAGGTCCTATAGGTGTAATTACAATAAGAAATTGCGTTGCATTTAACAACGGAACATTATCTAATGGTGTTCATTATGCTAATGGAGATATGAATGGATTTAAGCTTGGTGGTTCAGGTGTTGGAACTCCACATAATGTAATGAATTGTCTGTCATTTGACAATGGTGCAACAGGATTTACAGATAATAATAACCCAACAGGTCTTACAATTGTAAATGTTACAGCATGGGGCAATGGAAAGTATGCTAAGAAGGGTAACTTCTTATGTTACAGAACATCAAGTGCAGCAATATTTAAGGGACTTGTATCAGCTGGTGCAATTGATTCAGATAAGTTTACTGGTAAAATGGCTGATTCAATATATTACAATTCAGGTAAGTATTATAATCTTTCAGGTTCTTTGTTTACTTCTTTAGTAAGTGGAGATAAGAAGGGAACTGTTGTAACTGACCCTGCTAAGACAGCTGGAATGTTTAAGAACACTGTTAATGCAATCGATATGAGCAAAAATATAGATAAACAGCTTAGAAATTCTGATGGAACTGTTAATATGAACGGTCTCTATGAGACAATAGGAAGCTATGCTTCAATGGGAGCAAGATTCAATGTTGCTAATCAGATGATTAGTGTATCTTCAAAGAATTCATCATCTGAGGTAACTAAGCCAGAAGAGACAACAAAGGCTCAGGAAACAACTAAGGCGACAGAGGCAGCAACAAAGGAGACGCAGGCTCCAACTAAGGCGACAGAGGCAACAACAAAGGAGACACAGGCTCCAACTAAGGCGACAGAGGCAACAACAAAGGCAACAGAAGCTTCTTCAGTATCAACAAAGGGTGAAAAATTAATTCTTAATGCTAATGATGTTTCAACAGGAAAGATTAAGAGTTCAACTGTAGTTGATGGTCTTAAGATTGTTGCAACAAGCAAAAAGACTGTAACAGTTGATAAGAGTGATAAGGATTACAAGAATATCAGCTTTACAAAGAGAATCAAGCTTAGCGGTGCAGGAAGCGAATCTGCAAGAGCAATTGCATTTAAGACAGCAGGTGAATCTAAGGTAAAGATATATGCAACAAGCTCAGATACAGATACAAGCAGACTTATTAAGATTATTGATAAGAACGGTAATGATGTAACAAGTACAGCTAAGATACCTGGTTCTTCACTTAAGTCAGTATCATTCAGATTAGATGAGGCAGGTGAATATTATATTGTATCAGAATCTGGTGGAGTTAATATTTATTATGTAGAAGTATCTAATGGTATAGCGTATTAATATTTTGTGAATTTCCCCGCACATAGTGCGGGGATTTTTTTGTAAAAACATTTTATGGTAAAATATACACAAAGACTTGACCTTGACATAGGTTCATAGTTTACAATTTGAACAAATAAAAGAAAGGAATGGTCTTTGTTATGAAAAACAAAAATAGAAGACGAATCAGTTGTCTGCTTAGTGCAGTTCTTTTGCTTGTTATGAGTTTTGGTTTTGGCACATTTGCAGGAGCTGAGGAATCAGATTCATCAAAGCCTGTTGTCTGGATTGTGGGAGATTCGACAGTCAGTGCTTTCACAGACAATTATTATTATCCTAGATATGGATGGGGAACGCAGATTGATAAGTATCTGGATGGAACTTTTGAGGTAAAGAATATTGCTTTATCAGGAAGAAGTTCAACAAGCTATACAGCGGATAAGGAGTATGGTGAGCTTATAGCTGGAATGAAAAAGGGAGATTTTCTTCTTGTTGGTTTCGGCCACAATGATGAAAAAGCGGAGAGTGGAAGATATACTAACCCTAATGGAGATTATAAAACAGCAGGTTCATTTGCTAATTCTTTATATGAAAATTATATAAAGCCGGCACAGGCAGCAGGAACAACAGTTGTTTTATGTACACCGATTGTAAGAAGAACTGCTGATGGCAACTGGTCTGACAGTCAGCTTCATGTTACAGCTGCTTCAGGAGAGTTTGAAGGAGGAAGTTATCCACAGGCAATCATTAATCTTGGAAAAGATCTTAATGTTCCAGTGGTTGATATGACTTCTCTTACTAAGGAATTATATGATTCATTAGGAGCAGCCGAGACAGTTAATTTACATGCATGGACATCATCAAAGCCAGAAAGTGTAGACAATACGCATACTAATATCTGGGGCGGAACATATAATGCATATCTTGTTACTAAGACAATTAAGGAACTTAATGTAGCAGGACTTGCAGAGCATATTATTGATGCTAAAGCACCAACTAAGAGTGATGTTTTAAAGTCTAATCCTGATTATAAAGAGTCAGAATATTCAAATGATTTAAAAGACAGCGAATTATGGGCTAATGCAGGAATCTTTAAGGGAACTGTATTTGGAAATGTTGGCGGCAATGATAAGATAGCATCTAAATTTAAGCTTGAGAGTCTTGACAATGGTAATATTAATATTGCTGTTAATGGAGCAGGAAAGATAGCAAGTACTGCTGATGGAATTGCTATGTATTATTACAGAGTTCCAGCAAACAGTAATTTTACAATTACAGCAAAGGCGACTGTAAACAGTTTTACATCTAATGATCAGGTATCATTCGGTCTTATGGCAAGAGATGATATGTATGTAGATCAGTATATTAACAGTACAATGGGTGACTATGTTGCAGCTGGTCCACTTAAGCTTACTAAGAAAGATTCTGTATGGAACTGTTTTGCAAGAAAGAGTGGTGCTCTTACACAGGGCGGAACATGTGCTAATGAAATTAAGGCTGGTGAGACATATAACCTTAAAATCGAAAGTAATACAGATGGTTATGCATGTACATTTGGTAATGAAGAAACTATTACAGGTGGTTTTGATTTTAAATTAACTTCTGTAGATTCAGAATATGTATATGTTGGAATGTATGTTGCAAGAAGTGCTGATGTGACATTTTCAGATGTTAAGCTTGTTGTTGATGGTAAGGAGATTACATCTGCAGGCGAACCAGAGAATCCAACACCGGGCGAACCAGAGAATCCAGCACCAGGTGAACCAGAGAATCCAGCACCAGCAGAACCAGAGAATCCAGCACCAGAGCAGCCTGCTAAACCAGAGACACCGGCAGAGCAGCCAGCTACAGATCCAGTGGTATCAGACAATAATGGTGTTGAGACAGGTGATTCATACCATATGGTATGGTATATTGCTGCAATGACATTAACAGCAGGAATTGCATGTGTTGAATTAAAGAGAAAGAAGACATTCGATAAATAAGTTTATAAGAATTTACTTCTCCTAATATTTCCAGAAAAAGCTTCCGGTTAACTGCCGGGGCTTTTTCATTTTTACATAAAAAAATATATTTTTATTAAGAAAAATCTTAAAATATTTAAAAATGGCTTGCATTATCCTATAGGCTGTGATATATTTTCTTAGACACAAAAACAAATGTCCGTCACAGAAAGACAGAACAGAGGGAAGTGTCTTTTAGATTTTACATATTGAAGGAGTTAAAAATGAGCGATAAGTTAAGAGTTGGTATCCTTGGCGGTACAGGTATGGTAGGACAGAGATTTATAACATTACTTGAGAATCATCCTTGGTTTGAGGTTGTTTTAGTAGCAGCTTCAGGACGTTCAGCAGGAAAGCTTTATGAAGATGCTGTTGAAGGACGCTGGAAGATGCAGACACCAATGCCAGAGTTCGTTAAGAAGATGACTGTATATGATATGGATAAGGATTTTGATGAAATTGTTTCTAAGGTAGATTTCGTATTCTGTGCAGTTAATATGCCTAAGGACCAGATTAAGGCTATAGAGGAAAGATATGCTAAGGCAGAAGTTCCAGTTGTTTCTAATAACAGTGCTAATCGTTGGACACCAGATGTTCCTATGGTTGTTCCAGAAATCAACCCAGAGCATCTTGAAGTTATTAAATATCAGAGAGAAAGACTTGGTACTAAGAGAGGATTTATCTGTGTTAAGCCTAACTGTTCAATCCAGAGCTACACACCTGCTCTTAATGCATTAAAGGAATTCGGACCAAAGCTTGTTGTTGCAACAACATATCAGGCAATCTCAGGTGCTGGTAAGACATTTGAACAGTGGCCAGAGATGGTTGAGAATATCATTCCATATATTGGCGGTGAAGAAGAAAAGTCTGAGAAAGAGCCTTTAAGATTATGGGGTAAGATTGAGGACGGAAAGATTGTTCCTGCAAGTGATCCGGTTATCACATGCCAGTGTATCAGAGTTCCGGTTCTTGATGGACATACAGCAGCAGTATTTGTTAACTTTGAGAAGAAGCCAACTAAGGAACAGATTATTGAAAAGTGGAGAAGCTTCAAGGGAGTTCCACAGGAACTTAATCTTCCAAGTGCTCCAAAGCAGTTCATCCAGTATCTTGAAGAAGATGACCGTCCACAGGTTAAGCTTGATGTAAATTATGAGAACGGAATGGGTGTTTCACTTGGCCGTTTAAGAGAAGACAGTGTGTTTGATTATAAGTTTGTTGGTCTTTCACACAACACATTAAGAGGTGCAGCAGGTGGAGCTGTTCTTATAGCAGAGCTTCTTAAGGCACAGGGTTATATCACTCCTAAGGATGCAGAATAATTAAATTCTAATACACATACCAGAAAAGAGATGTCAGAGATGGCATCTCTTTTTACTTGCTTAAAAACCTATTATGATATAAAATTATGAAACGACTTAAAGAGTAAAGAGGGGACATTTACATTGAAGGAAAATTATTTTTATGCAATGCTGTCGAGAATGAAATATATTAACAGATGGGGACTTATGCAGAATACACGCCATGAGAATCTGTGCGAGCATAGTCTTGAAGTGGCATTCATAGCACATGCATTGGGAATTATCAACAATGAGATATATGGTGGGAATATTAATGCTGAAAGGCTTGCAATTCTTGGAATGTATCATGATGTTACAGAGATAATTACGGGTGATCTTCCGACTCCTGTAAAGTATTACAATCCGGTTATAAGAAATGCTTATAAGGAAGTAGAGCATGTTGCAGAGGAGCAGATGCTCTCAGGTCTGTCATCTGATATAAGAGCACATTATAAGGGTGTGTTATCAGAGACAGAAGAGGAAGAAGAACTCTGGAAATATGTAAAGGCGGCTGATAAGATGTCAGCTTATATCAAATGTCTTGAGGAAAAGAAGTCTGGTAATATGGATTTTGCTGATGCGGAAAAGACAATATATCAGGCTATTGTTGATATGAATATTCCGGAAGCAGATTTTTTTATAAAAGAATATATACCAGCTTATATGGGAACTCTTGATGCTTCAGGAGAATAATAATTGTGTAATAGACACAGAAATGAGGGATATAATGGGAAAATCCGTATATATCGCGGAAAAACCAAGCGTGGCGCAGGAGTTTGCCAAGGCACTGCATGTGAACTTCACAAGAAAAGACGGATATCTTGAGGGTGGAGACCATATTGTGACATGGTGTGTAGGACATCTGGTAACTATGAGCTACCCGGATGCATATGATCCTAATCTGAAAAGATGGAGCTTTGACACATTGCCATTCATACCAAAGGAATTCAAGTATGAGGTTATACCTGCAGTTGCGAAACAGTTTAATATAGTTAAAGATATTCTTACAAGGGATGATGTTGAATATATATATGTGTGTACCGATTCAGGACGAGAGGGAGAATATATATACAGGCTTGTGAGGCAGGAGGCAGGCGTTAAGGGAAAGAAAGAGCGCCGTGTGTGGATTGATTCGCAGACAGAGGAAGAGATTCTTAAAGGAATTAATACAGCTAAAGATATATCTGAATATGATAATCTGAGTGATTCAGCGTATCTTCGTGCGAAGGAAGATTATCTTATGGGAATTAATTTCTCAAGAGTTCTTACATTGAAATATGGACGCAATATTGCTAATTACCTGCACCTTGACAGGGCAGTTGTATCTGTCGGAAGGGTTATGACATGTGTTCTTGGAATGGTAGTAAGAAGAGAACGGGAGATAAGAAGCTTTGTAAAGACACCGTTCTACAGAGTTATTGGACAGGCACAGGCTGAAAATTCAACATTTGATGCAGAATGGCGTGTAAGTGATAAGAGTATGTATGCTGGTACGCCATATTTATATAAGGATAATGGTTTTAAGGACAGGGAAAAAGCTGAGGAACTGGTTAAGTTCTTATCTGATCCACTGCCGGCACAGGGAGTAGTTGATTCTATTGAGAGAAAGAAAGAAACCAAGAATCCACCGCTTCTGTACAATCTTGCCGAGATTCAGAACGAATGCAGCAAGCTGTTTAAGATAAGCCCTGATGAGACCCTTAATATTATTCAGGAGCTGTATGAAAAGAAACTGGTTACTTATCCAAGAACTGATGCGAGAGTGTTATCAACAGCGGTAAGTAAGGAAATACATAAGAATATAGGCGGACTTAGGAATTTTACTCCTGTGAAGGAGATAGCAGAGCATATATTACAGAATAATATGCAGAAGGGAATTGAAAAGACACGATACTGCAATGATAAAGCAATAACAGACCATTATGCGATTATTCCGACAGGACAGGGGTTTAATAATTTAAAGAACTTGTCAGTTACAGCTGCGAGAACCTATGAGATAATTGTAAGAAGATTTTTAAGTATATTCTATCCACCGGCTATTTATCAGAAGGTAAGTATTACCAGTGATGTAAAGAATGAAAAGCTGTATGCTTCATTTAAAGTGCTTGTAGATGAAGGGTATCTTAGCGTAGCTAAGAACTCATTTGCAAAGGCGAGAAATGACGCAAAAGTAAAGGAAGATGATAGTGCCGATAATAAGGATGATAATAAATGTGATGCAGCTTTATTTGAGGTATTGAAAAAATACAGAAAAGGTTCTACAATCACATTTAATGGGTTTAATATCAAAGAAGGTGAAACATCACCTCCTAAGAGATATAATTCAGGTTCTATTATTCTTGCAATGGAGAATGCAGGACAGCTTATTGAAGATGAGGAACTGCGTGCCCAGATTAAGGGTAGTGGAATAGGAACAAGTGCTACCAGAGCAGAGATTCTTAAAAAACTTAATACTATTAAGTATATTTCTATTAATTCTAAGACACAGATTATTACACCTACATTTTTAGGTGAGATAATATATGATGTTGTAGATAATTCTATCAGGCATCTGCTTAATCCGGAGCTTACGGCAAGCTGGGAAAAAGGACTTACAGGTGTAGCAGAGGGGAATATTACAGCAGATGAGTATATGGAAAAGCTTGATGGTTTTGTTTCGAGAAGAACAAGGGCTGTTATGGCATTAAGGAATCAGGCGGGGCTTATAGGACTTTTTAACGAGACCGCTAAGAATTATAAGTAAATGAGTGAAAGGAATTAAATATATGTGCGGAATTGCAGGATATGTAGGGGACAGAGAAAGCGCAGATGTACTTGTAGATGCATTATCTAAGCTTGAATACAGAGGATATGATTCAGCAGGTATTGCGGTATTTGATCATGGTAATATAAAGGTCAAGAAGTGCAAGGGAAGACTTGCCAACCTTGTTGAGAAGATGGATGAAGAAGGAAAACCACAAGGACATGTTGGAATTGGTCATACAAGATGGGCTACGCATGGAGAACCATCAGACATTAATTCACATCCACATGGCAATAAGAGAGTTACTATTGTACATAACGGTATAATTGAGAACTATAAGAAGCTTAAGGATTTTCTTGTCGGAGAGGGATATAGCTTTGCAAGTGAAACAGATACTGAGGTTGCTGCAAAGCTGCTTGATTACTATTATGATGGTGACCCGATGAAGACTATTGCAAAGGTACTGTCAGAGATTAAGGGTTCATACGCACTTGGAATTATGTTCAGGGATTTCCCTGATGAGATATTTGCAGTAAGAAAGGACAGCCCTCTTATTGTTGGCGTTGGAGAACATGAGAATTTCATAGCATCTGATGTTCCGGCTATTATTCACTACACAAGAGATTATTACCTTCTTGACCAGAATGAGATTGCAGTTATTAAGAAGGATTCAGTTAAGATATACGATGTTCATGGTAATGAGATACATAAGGAATTAAATACTGCTGACTGGGATGTTGATGCTGCAGAAAAGGGCGGTTATGCGCACTTTATGCTTAAGGAAATTCATGAGCAGCCAGATTCTGTAAAGAGAACAATTATGCCAAGAATCATGGACGATATGCCTGATTTCAGTGCAGAAGGATTCAATCCTGATAAGTTAAAGAATTATAAGAATATATATATTGTTGCCTGTGGTACTGCAATGCATGCCGGAATGGTCGGTAAATATATAATAGAAAAGATAGCAAGAGTATCTGTAACTGTTGATATTGCATCAGAATTCAGATACAGAGATCCTCTTATTAGTGAAGATGACCTTATGATTGTTATATCACAGTCAGGTGAGACTGCTGATACTAAGGCTGCACTTGAACTTGCAAAACAGGCAGGTGCTGATACTATGGCAATTGTTAATGTCAAGGGTTCATCAATTGCAAGAGAAGCAGATATGGTTGTATATACACATGCAGGTCCTGAGATTTCAGTTGCTTCAACGAAGGCATATATGGTTCAGGTATCAATTATGTATTTAATTGCATTTGAATTAGCTTATGCTAATGGTAAGATGGATGAGGCAGAATGCAGCAGATATACTAAGATGCTTGAAGAAATACCTGAGGTTATTGAAGAAGCCATTGCACTTGAGAGTAAGTGTCAGTTTGCAGCATCCAAGCTTATTAATGCAGACAGTCTTCTTTATATAGGACGAGGTCTTGATTATGCACTCAGTATGGAAGGTTCTCTTAAGTTAAAGGAGATATCTTATATTCATTCTGAATCATATGCAGCAGGAGAGCTTAAGCATGGAACTATCTCGCTTATTACAGAACAGATGCCTGTAATTGCAATAGCAACACAGAAGAATCTTGAGGAAAAGACTATAAGTAATATTAAGGAAGTTAAGTCAAGAGGAGCATTTGTAGTGCTTATTGCAGAACCAGAGCTTGATATTGAGGATGGAGTGGCAGATATTGTTATTAAGCTTCCACAGGCAGACCAGCTTCTTATGCCTATGGTTGCGGCAGTCCCATTACAGCTTATTGCCTACTATACAGCAGTTCTTAAGGGTAACGATGTAGATAAGCCAAGAAACCTTGCAAAATCTGTTACTGTTGAATAATTGATATAAAGAGGATATTTGATATGAATAATGATGCATTAAAGATAAGTAATCTGTATGACCTTAATGAGACTATTGCAGCAAAGGTATTTGAAGACTGTACATATCCATGGGAAGTACTTGCAAAGATTGGTGATTTTATTGTAGAACTTGGCAATTCACTGCCAGAAGATGAATATGAGAAGCGTGGGGAGAATATATGGGTTCACAGAACTGCAAATGTATTTCCATCAGCTTATATTGCAGGACCTGCAATTATCGGTAAAGATGCAGAGGTAAGACACTGTGCATTTATCCGTGGAAAAGCTATTGTAGGTGAAGGCGCTGTTGTTGGTAATTCAACTGAGCTTAAGAATGTAATTCTTTTTAATAAGGTACAGGTTCCACATTATAATTATGTTGGAGATTCAATTCTTGGATTCAAGGCTCATATGGGAGCGGGCTCAATAACATCTAATGTTAAGTCTGACAAGAAGCTTATTACTATTAAAGGACCTGACTGCAATATTGATACAGGTATCAAAAAGATTGGTGCATTTCTTGGAGATAATGTTGAGGTTGGCTGTGGCAGCGTACTTAATCCTGGAACAATTGTTGGAAGAGAGAGTAATATTTATCCGCTTTCAAGCGTAAGAGGCTTTATTCCGGCAGGTTCCATATATAAGAAGCAGGGCGAAGTAGTAACTAAGAGATAATTATGTGAAATTTTTGTTTTATTAATGTAAAAATGTTGTGTCTCACATTGACTAATGCAAAAGTTTGTGAGAAAATAGTCAAGGCTTGGACGACGGCTTCTGGCCGTCGTTTCATTTATAGTAAACACTATGAATTACGAAAGGAGTAATAAGATGATTTACACACAGGAAGTAGAGAATATGTGTCCAGTAGCACAGGGCGTTCATCACGGAGCAGCTCCAGTGCCAACAGAAGGTAAATGGGTACAGAATAAGAAGGTTGAAGATATTTCAGGTTTTACACATGGTGTAGGCTGGTGTGCTCCTCAGCAGGGTGCATGTAAGCTTACTCTTAATGTTAAGGAAGGTATCATTCAGGAAGCTTTAGTTGAGACTATCGGATGTTCAGGTATGACACATTCAGCAGCTATGGC
>ULPP01022185.1_pt1 | contig 16792 bp, 12 predicted proteins | sample 1953531 | NCBI WGS metagenome assembly ULPP01 (sample SAMEA4835630, study PRJEB28245) | human gut metagenome | biome: gut microbiome; material: fecal sample | place: Denmark | collected 2008
CCTTACTGGTTGTCCAGTAAAGAGGGTACATATCACTTTCAACATGCAGGGCATTTCTTATATCTCACTAATGTTTCTTCTTTGAAGAAGCTGCCATCTCCGGCTGATCTGCGTTATGATTTGCTGTTGCACAAACCTTCGGCATAACTTTCTTTTTCTTCAATGGATGTTTTGGATTCTTGTCCATATCTCACACTTCCTTCCCTTACTTTACGTTAAGTTCCAAAGTCGATTGTGTATATGGTGTAGATTTATATGCACCGCAGCTACATTCTCATAGATTATTCAATAGCAATGTAGTTATTCTGCGCAATGGCTTTTGCTTCCTTCTTCGGAATTGACAACTGCAGGATACCATTCTCAAACTTTGCATGGATATCTTCCTGCTTAATCTCATCACCAACATAGAAGCTTCGCATCATGCTGCCTGCATAACGCTCACGGCGGATATACTTGCCGGTCTTCTTGTCCTTCTCGTCCTTATCCAGACCCTTCGCAGCGGATATCGTAATGTATCCATCATGTAGCTGTGCATTGACTTCGTCTTTCTTGAATCCAGGTAAGTCAATATCAACTTCATAGGAATCCTCTGTCTCACGGACATCTGTCTTCATCATGTTCTTCGCATGCTTACCATACAGCGGATTCTTCGCTGGCCGGAGTTCCTTGTCAAACTCCTTCTCAAAATCGTCCATCCAATCGTCAAACAAACTTTCTCCAAAAATACTAGGTGTAAACATAAGTCATATCTCCTTTCATACTTAAACAACCAATGCCTACGGTATTCTTTAAGCACTATCAGAGAAATCTGAGGTGTCGTTTGAATATCACAACTTTGCAATCTCTAAGGGATTTTCTCTATTTCTTCTTTCCTTTTCTTTTCCCTTTCTTGATTGTGACTATACTATACACCCGGTTATTAGCACTGTCAAGAGGTGAGTGCTAATTTTATTGTGAACCTTTTGTGAAGTGTGTGCCCAATATTTTAGTTATACCATCACCTTATGCAGTCTTCACACATCTCTTCAATCCATTCGCGTCGGATAATATCCATCTTCCACGCTTTCGGAATCGCATCATATCCATAATATAATCCAGCCAGTCCACCAGCAATTGCCGCTGTCGTATCCGTATCATGTCCAAGATTTACCGCTTTTAAGACACAATCCTTATAACTTGCTGTCGTAAGCAAACAATATAACGAAGCTTCGATAGATTCTATCACATATCCGCCACTCTTAATCTCACTCTTCGGCAGCCTCTGTAATATCTGCAAATTGCGAATACGGCTGAAATACTGTAACTCGGTTCTGCATTCCTCTATTTGATCATAATAGGAAAATGCCGCATCTACACCAGCCTGTAACCAATCTGATATAGAACCACTTTGATCCATACATGATCGAACACAGAAATAATAAATTCCACACGCCATCTTGCTTCGAACATGCGCATGCGTAAGCGCAGACACGGCATGAATCATAGATATCGCGTCTTCATCCATCATTTTTTCTTCTTCCTGCAACTTTGCCAGATAAATACACACAGGAAGAATACGCATCAAAGAACCATTTCCGTTGCTGTATTCATCCGATAGACCACAGGTTGTTACATCATTTGACTTCCTGTAATTCCGGATTGCCATATGGCAGGTAATCCCCTCATCAAACGACTCACCAAATGGCGTGAACTCTCCACGTTGTTCCCATGAGACAAAATTAGCCATAATTTTATCCAGATTGATACCCTCTCGCAATACATCCAATGTTGCCAACGCCATGCTGCTATCATCGGACCAGCTACCTTTCGGTACATTATATGTGCCGTACCCGGTCATATCCGTAACAGGTCTCTTTGATAGTTCTTCTCCACTCACAAACTCTACCGGCACACCAAGTGCATCACCAACGACTAAGCCCATCATACCATCTAAATATGGATTTGCTGTGATACGCTTCATCACTTTCCCCCCTTGATTTAAGAATTCATAAACTTCAATTATTCAGATATCGCTCTACTAGAACTTCACAACCTTCGGTTCCTGTGTAAATGAAGAAAATGTAGCTGTCGCATTCTTGAAATAAAATACTTCTGTGTTGCCATCATCCGCAGAGTACATCTTCTGCAGGGATGGATATGCGTCGAGCATCGACTGTCTCGCCTCTCTGCGGTCATCCTCAACAAGTTCGCCTGCGACACGCAGCCACTCGCCATCCTTAAATGCGCAGATCTCCACCTTCGGATTCGCGTGAATCTGCTTCGAAACAGCCTTCGACTTGCCTGTCTGAATATAGAGCTTTCCTTCAAAAATATGTGCTGTGCCAAATGGTCTTACTCTCGGCTGGTCACCTTCGACCGTTGCCAGATAATATGTATCAGCTTCCTTCAAAAATTTTGCTACCTGTTCCATGTGTTTGTCCTCCTGCAATTATGTCATTTTATTTATTCTTCAGGCATTCAACTGCCCAATTCATATCAACGATATAATCCCGCTTGCCATCGCCCTTGGAAGCAATGTACTCCGCCTTGACTGCATCATACACCTTCTGGGAAAATGGGCTGTTGCCCAATACGCCATTCTTCAACCGGATCACAAATCGTTCCGGCTTTCCCTTGGTGATCTCTAAGAATATATCTCCAACCTCCAGATCCGGATTCGTCTGCGACAAATGCGCCACCATCATAACCTTCATGATCTCAACGACGCGGTCATCGAGTCCTATATCGAAGATATACGCTTTCTCCCGGAGCTGATTCTGAGAATGAACCACTCGTAATGTATAGTCCGTACTCTCCATGCCCGGAAGCATGTCACCATTCTCCATCTTGGCAAATGTGTCTAAAATCTCCTTCTCATCTTCCTTCGAGATTGCATAATAAATCATCAGTTGCTTCTCCATCTGATGATACAAAAGTCCGTAATTAATATAATGGACTTTCTTGCATTTCGGGCAGGTATACGCAAATAACTTGCCAGACAAAAGCTCCTCCTTCGCCTGTGGATTTAATTTCGTATTGATACTCTGCCATATTGTAAATTCGCCTTCTGCGCCACAATCCGGGCATTTGATTTTCTGTGTGTTTTTTAGGGACATGGGGTTCTCCTTTGGTTTTTATTTTTGTGTTATTATTCTTTCCATTGTGTTCTCTTTGCTATATCTGTCAAAAGTTCTCCTTTATACGTAAAATAAGATGGTCCTGAAATATTGCTATATCCCTTAATTTTTTTCATAATAGCAGTAAGTGACGTAAGTTCATTGTTATATAATACCTTATGTTCGCTTTTTATTATTGCAACCACTTGAGGATTTTCAGTACACACAAGCTCATCGCCATCTTTTAAGCCACATTTATAGAAATCTATTGCAGGTTTTCTTGTAACCTGATAAGACTTACTTCCATCAGTCAGCTTTACTTTTCTTAGTTTGTCTTGTGACCCGCTAATTACAGCAATTGCTTCTAATAATTCAAACGCATCTTCTGGTGACATAATGAAGAATTCTCGATTTTTTGATACTCGTAAATCAGGATTTAAGTTATCTATCATTTTATGAAGCTTTTTATCTTCAAGATTTCCTGGTGTTTCATATGTTGCATATATTTCATATTCATAAGGTAAAGCTGTCGTACTTAATTGTTGTCTTCGCAATTCTACATCTGTAGCATAGCCGATTTTTACCATATCCCGCAATGCTGGATTTGTCATGATGTATATATATCCCATAAGACCCTCCTTACTTTTTCTTTCTCAATGTCCATAGCAGAAAACTATCAATTGAGCGGGGCATTTCGTATGTTCCTAATTTTTCATACAGATACTCCTGAAGCTCAAGCATCCGACATACAAAATCCCCATACTCCTGATCATAGTCAGACACATTCACCAAAAATTTCTTATCTGGTCTCTTCACCAGTTTTCCAATACTCTTTATGGCTCGACTGTCATAAATGAAAAATTTCTCTGGGCAATGAAAATGCAAATACTTTGATGCAAGAGACCTCTTTTTAAGTCCAGTCATTTTACCGAAAATATCCGTTAAAAACTTATGCGTGCTTAGAATCTCTTCAACATCATCTACTATATGTCCTGTACTCTCTTGTAATCTAGTAATCCGATCATCTAACTCTGATCCAATCTCCAACATTTTCGGGGCAACAACATCGTAATAAAAGTCATCATTGTCATCTACTGCATTCTTTCGTCTCTCAATAGCTGCAGCATAACTTCTGCCAATGAGCCAAACCTTTCCCACAATGACATCTATTTCTTTATGCTTCGGTTCTTCTTTGCACATACGATAAAGAATACTGTTTCCATACTCCCAACGCGAATCGGATTGGCTCAGGTAATCGTTATAAAGATTTTCTATTTCTTTTGTAATCACAATTTTTCCTTTCCTTCTCTGAATTTGAAAAATACCATCTCCAAAACCAAACTTGCCTGCAATAAATATGCCACATATATAACTTTCATCATTTCAGCGACATGAAATCATGCCTGTTTTTCCATAATTTTTCTTCGCTTAGATTTTGATTTTATATTTCCTCTGGCTTCATATTATGCCCTGCGTCACATTTTATATATAGACCATACTTACCAACTTTCGCTGTCATATCGCACTTATGAATTGGACACTTAACATGTTTTATTAACATATAATGGTTTATATCATCAGGCTTAAGCAGATGTGTCTTTTTGCATTCTTTACACCATAATATGGTCTTTCCGCTTTTTCCCTTCGTCATTCTCAAAGGCTTCTTACAATCTGGACATTTTATATTTTTTGAAACATATTCTGATAATCCTCCCGCTCCATTCGGATCATCTGTTGGCGTTTCCGGACGCGGTAATAATTGCTTTTTACCTTTGTCTGTTTCCCTGTACTCCAAATCAGACAACGAACGAATTAATTCAGCAGTGTGTTTTCCATCTAATCTGCACACAATTGGACATACTGTATTATATTCATCTGCTCCGTCTTTAAATTTCCATGAAGCATCTGGCACACCATACCAAGTGATTTTTTCATCAATCATTACTAGAGGAAAAACTGCATTGTTTGTTCCCCATGTATATTTTTTCCATGCGTCTGGCAAAGCGGCATAATCATTACACTTAATCAACACCTGTATTCCCTGTTGTTTCTTTTCTGCAAGCAACTGACATATTACGCTTTCAGACTCTGGATTCAACTTACCACACGGAAGAGAAATCGCAATCTTGCCTCGTGCGCTTCTGATATCTTTCAAAAAAATATCCATATATACATTCGCATTCAAATAAAATGTCGGTCCACCCTTCAAAGATAATTCATCAACCAATGCTTCCAGTGTTCTATCTTTCTCATGACGAACTGTATTCCCCTTATCCTTCAAATAAGATATTAAAAGATAAAATAAATGCGTCGTATTTTCATAGTTATTGCTCCAAAACTTTGAATTGGCAACTGTCACCAATTTTCCCTTTGCTCTAGTTACCGCAACATTGATAAGCCGTTTTATAGAATTAAAATCTTTTCCCATCAACCATCCTGGCTTTCTCGATGGATAACTTTCTACTGCATCAAAAATAACAACGTCACTCTCTGATCCCTGAAACTGATGAACTGTCGCACATCTGATCTGTGTATCATTATGTTCTCTATAATCCAGCTCCATCGCACGGACAAGTCGAGTCTGTGCCGCATATGGGGTAATAATACTTACAGTTTCAACATTTTTCTCTGTCTTTACCGCTATTGCAAATGAAATCATTGCACTTAAAATATTAAATCTTGAATTATCTGCATTCTTTGATGCCGCACAATAACATCCAGATAAATCAATCAGGTTAATTGCCTGTTTGCTAAATAATTCTGCATTTACTATTTCATTACGGTTCGTCCTTGTATCCGGATGATTCAAAAGCAAGCCACCATATACATATTGATTGGAAAAACCAGCAATTTGAGGGTGCATACGTCTCTGTTCATTCAACATTACCAGCCACGGATGATAATATACATGTCCGCTTCTGTTAATCCCCAAATAGGCAAATATGTCCTGACACAAAATATCTTTCTTCTCCGACTGAGCAATTGGAGCCAGCTGCATAAAATCACCAACACAGATAAAATGCTCTCTTGCGAATGTTACCGCACAAACAACCTGCAGAACATACGCCATACTCACCTCATCGAACATAACAACATCATATTTTTTATTATCAAAGATGCCATCAATCACAATTTTTGAAATAGTTGTTGCAATAACAGAAGCCTCGCTTACATAATGCTGTTCCTGTTCTCTAATGGCAGACCGAATCTTTCCAATATCTTCTCTGATTTCAATCACACGCGGATTATCCAATCCTTTTGTATGCTTCAGCTTGTCATATTCAGCTTGCAATTTATCCAACTTCTCATTTAATGCCGGATTTTTTGTAACAGTATAGTAAAAAGAATTCACATAAGGATTTTTATTCAATTCTTCATCTCGTACATATCCATATCGAAGAATCTTCCCTGCTTTTAATGCTACGGTTTGATTGTTTTTCCTCAGCAGTTCATCTATCTTCTTTGCTACACCATCCACCGAAACATTACTATGTGACACAATCAGCACAGTTTTTCCTGCATTCATAGAATTAATAGCCAGTTCTGCCATTGTATGCGTTTTTCCCGTTCCTGGCGGTCCCCAAACAACACACACTGGTTCCGACATAGCCTTTTCTATAACTGCATCATGGCCTTTCGGAATTTGTTTGCCTGATTCTTTTGTCGCCAATTTAGGTCCATCTTTCATGATACGAGAAGCCATCTTGTTTTTCCCAAGACTTATCCCTGCCCTGAGTTTCTCCTGCAATGCCTCCAAAAGTTTCCATGGTTCAACACGTATCAATGCATTTCCGATCCGCTCACCTATATTTGATTTCAACTGTACTATAATCTGAAAATCCTCACACATTAGTACAGTTCCGCTAGCCCGAAACAAACCGGTTGATATATCAATTGGCGCATCATCCGAAATATGTAACTCTGTTTCAAGATCAAAAATGTATGAGAATATACCTTTCGCTTTTGAAACTAATTTGCCATTCGTAACCTTATATTTTCGTCCGCCTTCATGCATCAAATACAATTTTTCTGCATTCAATGCTTTCAGGTATGTATCCATCTCCGGAATATCTTCCACATGAATATTATCATTGTCTATATTCTTTGCATCTTGCGAAAATTTGTTGCCATCCACATCCAGAATTTTTTGTTTTACATTACCTAAGCTATCAGAAACGGCTTTTATAAAAACTTCTTCGTCTTCTTTTCGCATCGTGTCGTAATTTACATCTAAAAGTTTCCCCTTCGAATCACTTCCAAAAGCAAACACCACGTTCGTTATTTCACCTGTTTCAGACAAAAACATAAGCTGCAATCTCGAATTTTTCATCCAGATTCTCTTCTTATCCTGATGTATCGAAATATTCATGGATTGCGCCATTTTCTTTGTAACATCAAAATAATGCTCGTGCCCCTCGTCAGAGTGTTCAACTCCAAATCTATCTGATAGTATTGCTTTCGAATAAATTATTTTATCAGTTTGTCCCTTTTTATACTCAAATTTAAATGAAATTTGCACATGATCATCAAATTCTAGATATGATGGTAAATGTATTTTGAATGTACTTTTCTCATATGATGGATTCATGAAATCCCCCCTATCTTTACCCATATTTAATCTGCTATGCTCAATCCTATATGTCTTTCAATAAAGCAAGCAATTTCTCCACTTCATCCTCATTCAATGTAACTCCTTTCCCCATCTTCTCGTGTTCCGGTGCCCAGTCTCTGATATCATATTTAGGTTCTCCACCATTCCATGAAATCCTGTTCAATTCTTTTGTCCAGCCCTTTGCACTCTGTGAAAGAGTACCAATATGTTCAACTATTTCATATTTAAAATCAGCCATAAACTCTCCTTTCTCTATTTGCCTAAAATCTAATTACATACCTTTTTATCCAACGATGGATCATTCATAATATTTAACAAGCTCTGATAATTTTCAACATCATGGTAAACCACATTGTCCGTAGATATCTCATTAAAAAGCTTTCTTGCACACATTATTTTTGCCTTCTCAATTGGTCTAAGTTGCATAGATTCCATGGTTCCCTTAGTCTCTGCTACAAAGAAAATATGCTTAACCGATCCTTCGTTAAATGCTATTGCCCAGTCAGGGCTATAATGTCCAACAGGCGTTGGTATAGAAAATCCTTTTGGAAGCTTTGCATAAACACATACTTCCGCCGCTCCATCCAAATCCTCTGCAAATTTACGTTCTACACTCTTATCAGCATTACCATCAGTAAATACATATGGCTGTATATGTTTCTCTGCTTTGAAGGCTTTATCTATTGTTGTATGCTTCTCAGCTGTAAATATCTCACTGTCATACTTACCTTCAAGCTGGTCATAAGAAATATGATCAACTATCATAGTTGCCTTCTGTTCCTTAATCAGCCTTGTAACCTTAGAAATGAACTCTTCCGGATTATTTTTATACATGTCAAATTTATCCTTACGGATTCCTTTGAGGATAGCTGCTACCGTTCTTCGTGTAAGTACTGTTGTCTCTGCCACCTTTCCAATCAGATCATATTTTATCTGGCTAGTTTCAAAATGCTTAAGTGCTGTCGTATCAGACTTTGCACCTTTGAATGAGTCACCGGATTTAATTGCATCAGCCGATAATGTATCTTTCTGTTCTGAGATAGACGTTGTATATTGCAGCATTGACACATATAACTCTGCATCTATTGCATCTATCGCTTTCTTTATAAGCTCATTACTATCAAACGAAACTGTATAAGCATACTTATGATTGATATATCCCCACAAAGTCTGAAATTCTTTTTTGAAAAAATTATCATTTAAATCGTTGCTTGGTACTTTTGTTTCATTACCATTATCAATCATGTCATCAAGTATCTTGTCATCAAATACACTCTGAATCAGTTTGTGAATACCATCAGTAAATGCAACTAAATGTTCTGGAAGTGGAGCTAAATTGTTATTATCCAAGTCTACGTGATATCGGTCCGCAATATTATCATTACCATCCATTGTCACATAATCATTTTTTATCAGGTACTGGTACACCATTGTAGCCTGCTGTTTATTTAGCTTTTCCTCATTTCCATCAACTATCACTGTTTTACCTGTAAAATAGTCAACTGATGCTTTTCTAGGTCTGTCGTACAAATCTGTCTTTATCTGTTTCTGAAGATCTGTTACAAAATCCTTATAACTTTCACTTGCTATAACAGTAAGTTTATTGATTTTATGTACCAAGGATTTTCCAACACTCTGTTCATCCATACGGAAGCCATCCTGATTCACGCAAAGTCTTAAACCTCTACCAACTTCCTGTCTTTTTCCAGTCGTACTATCACTGTGCTTCAAAGTACAAATCTGAAATACATTCGGATTGTCCCACCCTTCTCTAAGTGCCGAATGTGAGAATATGAATCTAGTCGGCTCCTCAAAACTAAGAAGTCTTTCTTTGTTTTTAAGGATAAGATCATACGCAGATATATCATCTGAAAAATCTGAACCTCTTTTTACCGCACTATCAACAGCATGTCCTTTTTTATCTATAGAAAAATATCCTTTATGGGTATCTTTGACGTCAATCTCTTTCAGGTACTTCTGATATGGTGTAGCAGATGCAGTAACATACTCTTTCACAATATCGTTATATTCCTGTTCAAATATCTGACCATATTCTCCGAGGATTTCTTCGCCATCTTCATCATACTGACGATACTTTGCCACTTCATCAATGAAGAACAATGACAACGTCTTAATACCTCTGTTAAAAAGTTCCTCTTCCTTCTCCAGATGAGACTTTATTGTTTCCCTAATCTGTACACGTCGCATATCCTTTTCAGATACGTCACCCACCACATCACCTCTATGGATCACTTCACCATTTGTAAATGTAACAGTTCCCACAATCGGATCAATCTCAGATACACGATAGCCTTTATACTGCTCCATATTATTTGAAATCTCATACAAATTATCATCCACATCAAAAATACGCGACTCATGGTTAATGCCTTTGGTCTTATAATCCTTTTCATACTCAATTCTGGCTCTTGGAGCATGTTTCGGAGATATGATGATATCCTCTAGATACAGATAATGGTCTGTACCACGGAAATTTTTCACCTGAAATCCTTTGACCTCAATCTTCTTTACAAGACGCTGATTGTATGCATCTACCGCATCAAGCGCATATACAAGGTTATGATGTTTTGCATGTGTTGCAGAGTAATTCAGAGTAAACAATGGATTAAAGTTTTTAAGTGCTTTCTGTGTTGCATCTCCACCCATCTTCTGTGGCTCATCCAATATAATAATCGGATTATTGGCTTTTATTACATCGATCGGTCGTCTGCTTCCAAACTCATCTCTCTTATCATAAATAATACGTGCTTCCTTGCTTCTGCCTCCCTCTTTCATAGATGTATTAAATGCCTGCATATTAATAATCATGACATTTATTCCGGCATTACTTGAAAATGAATCCAGCTGATTTAGATTACTGCTGTTATATACGAAAAATCTGGCTTTCTTTCCATAATGCTCCATAAAATGGTCCTGTGTGATTTCAAAGGACTTCTTAACTCCTTCTCTAATGGCAATAGATGGAACTACCACAATAAATTTTGACCAGCCATAGCGTTTATTCAGTTCAAACATTGTCTTTATGTAAACGTATGTCTTACCGGTACCGGTCTCCATCTCTACATCCAAAGAGCATACTCCCATACTATCAATAAGAGAATCCGATATCATGACATTGTTATTCTGCTGCACTTTCTTAATGTTTGTCAAAACCATCTCCGACGTGATCAATAGGTTTTCATTTTTAAAACCTGATTCATCAAAATCATCAACAAAGTCCAGTATTTCCTGATCACTGTTATTAACAAATGACATCTGAGAATAGGTTTGTGTTTCTCTTTTGTTTCCTATATCTCTACGGTAGGATACATTATCTATGTATGGTTGTCCTTTAAAACAATTCACTACACTATCTACGGCATCTGTCTGGTACTGTTGTATTTTAAAATTAAATTTCATATTACAGCACCTTCCTTACTGTATCCGGACTTATTGATGCAAATATCTGGTCAAAGTTGGTTGCTACACTATCATTTGCCATGGAACTATCCCTAAATACAGCATAATACGGTTTTTTCTCTGCTACAGCCTTTACAGTTTCTTCCGTAACATCCTTATCAAAACAAGCTATTAAGAAACCATCTGCCACATTAAATACCTGCTTACCAGCTATTGTCGTTTCCTCAATCTTACTTGAAAGTAACACACCTAAATCAAGCATAACCTGGAATAATAAATCTTCCGGTGTTCGGTCTCCTTTGATGTTATCAGCATATGTATCAAACAAGGACTGCTGAGTTTCGGACGGATTGTAATAAACGTCTTTCATGTTCGAAGAATCTAGCTTCAATAAGCGAAAACCTGTATCCACATTTTTGTTGTTTATCTTACTTCCAACCTTGCATATTCTATCTAAACCTATATCACATATAGTATGATAACCAGCATCATATGATTTACTATCTACATCAATTATTTCAGGTAACTGAACCATAATATACTTTCTTTTTCCACTATCCTCATTATTTAATTGTAATACCGCCTGTGCTGTGGTTGCAGACCCCGAAAAGAAATCCATAACAATTCCATCTTTATCAGTAGAATGATATACCAGTCTTTTTATAATTTCTACCGGCTTAACCGTTTCAAATCCATGCTGATTCCCAATTAATTCATTTAACTCCTTCTTTGCACTCTCGGCTGTGCCTAGGTCTTTACTAAAAAAACCCCAGAACGGTTCTGTTTTTTCGTTTCTTTCATAATCCGGTCGCATTTTAATATATACTTTACCATCTCTTATAAATAAATCTTTATTTTGCTTATAATAATTTACTTGATCAATACCAATCTGCCACTGTTTTCCTTCAGGAAGAGAAACAATATTCTGTCCATCTGATATATCAAATATCATAGTTTCTCTTCCTCTAATACCATTAGCATTCATAGGCTCCAATGCATGTTCTCTATATTTTCCTCTTTCGTCACAAAAAGGATATTCCTTCTCGCCTTTGCTAATTAGGTTAAATCTTCTTTTTTCCTGCTTTGAGTATACTAGTATCATTTCAGCTTTGGGTTGAAGTTTATTATATGATGTTAGCGTATTTTGCGATTTAGTCTTTGATTCCCAATATATTTCTCCTATAAAATTCCGCTCTCCAAATATTTCATTCAAAACACTTCTAACATTATAATTTTCATTATAATCAACGCTTACCATCAGTACTCCGTCTTCTGTTAAAAGATTTTTGGCAATCTTTACCCTAGGATAAAACATATTTAACCAATCTGTATGATATCGCCCGTTTGCTTCGGTATTTTGAACCAAGTGATTTCCTAATTCATCGTACTGACCGCTTCTGCTAAAATACAATTTTGATGTTTCCGAAAAATTATCAGCATATAAGAAATCATTGCCGGTATTATATGGTGGATCAATATAAATCATTTGAACTTTCTCTAGATACGTCTCTTGCAATATTTTCAATACTTCAAGATTATCCCCTTCAATATACAAATTCTCAGTATTATCAAAATCTACGCTTTCTTCTCTGCATGGACGAAGTGTTTTATCTATCGGTGCATTGGCTAAAAGAACTGCTTTCTTCTTATCAGGCCAGGTAAATTGATATCTTTCATCCTTTCCTTCCACGACTTTACAAGATATCTCTTGTCTAAGCACATCAGCATCAATTGCTCTCTCTACAATCGGTTTTCCGTCGTCATCGTAACCTGTAATCGTCTCCGTAAGTGCATTAGGAAATATTTTTGAAAGTATTTCAAAATTTTTATCTGCTAAGTTTTCTGTCTGCATTTTTAGTTTTTCCATTTGCGATCTCCTTTTTTAATGCTTTTTTCTTTCCGTTCATGATTTTATAATAGCGTCCGTTGAGTTCTTTCAATATATCTTCAACAATTCTATTATGTACTTCTGTAGCAATAATTTTATTATTATCCTCCATAGGCAAATGATACTTTTTCTGACTCAAAAAACATTTTTCTATATTCTCCACAAGAGCAAACATTGTTGGTTCATTTTTTCCAGTTTTATTTGTGTGCATTCTAAACTGTACAGCATGATCAGCAATTATTTTTCTAGCTTCTATGAGAGGAGTATATATATTATAATAAATATACTCTCTTTGCTTATTATTAAAAAAATCCATTTTTCCAAAATCCATGTCCCAATTTGTCTTATCATAATCTGCCATTTCTAGAAAAAAAGCAATTTTATCCTCCAACTTTAAATCAATCTGATAACGATTGAATTTATTAAGAAATTTTTTTGTTTCTATATAAAAACTGTCCATACAATTTCTTTTTTCAACAAAATAGCCGATAATGGATGTAATTAATGTAAGAAACGAACTTCCAAATAAACCTAAACACACATTGCACCAGAACTCTTCATTAACTACATAATTCAAAATTATAGCAAATGCTAACGATACTATAGAAATAATTCCTGTAATAATGACGCTTCTCTTGTAAATCCTCATGTCATGTCCTCCAGCATTCTCTGGTATTTATACATTCTCTGCACCATCTCAAATTTTTTCTTTGACTGTACTTCTTTACGTGCCCTAAGTTCCAAATCAGCTATCTGCTTTCGGAGTTTTTCTTTTTCAGCCTCCACATTTATCTGTTCTACCAGTGTATTTCCAGCCTGTACATGAATGCCCGATACCTGTGTAACAAAATTATCCCATACACTTCCTAGATTAAGACCACTTAGCTTCAAAGAAATATCTTCTTCATTTTTCCAGTCCGATTTTAATAAACGTGTCTCATATATTGCAAGTTGATACTTATTTTCATAATGAAGTACAATCAGCAGCTTTTGCCCAAAAAGTTTTGATATCATAATAATATTCTTATCATCATACTCTTTCCTTTTCAATTCTACCTGAAGTACAAATATTGCAGATGTTTCTTCCGTTGCCTTAATATTCACCGAAGCTTCAGATATTTCATTTATAATAATCATTCTGCTTATATCTGCATCAAACCGCTCTCGTTTATTCCCTGATAATTCGGTTGCATATTTTTCATAGATTAGCTTTTTATGTAATGGCTTCCTAATCTCAGATGTTTTAGGCAAATCAAACATATGAATCCCTCCCTACTTTACAACAAGAAAACTAATCAGTTCAAAATCGTCTAATCCATTTATAGTCTCAGATAAAAAACTCATCTGCTTACCACTCAGGAAACTCTCCATCTCACTTTCATCTTTCAATTCAATGATGGATGCAATAGCATCCCCGAGCAGTTCTGAATATTTCCCCATTTTACATCCATCGTCTGTTTCATTGTTGAATTTGGTACACAACTCCTTATCTGGTTCCCTTTTCCCTTTACATAAAAGCCTAAATGAATCCAGCATTTCCTTTGGTGAAAGATGATCTATGATGACCTCCCCTTCTTCTGACATATAAACCATATAAAAAGGATGCAACCTGTTCTGACTGTTGATATTTATCTCATTCTTTATATTTCTAAGCACAAATATAACGCCTGCCGGCAATTCTTCCGTTGCCTTCACCACAGCATTCATTCCATGCGGTGCCTTTTCAATCTCAGGATGTGTCTTAATATAATCAAGTAAATCCAGTCTGAACTCATTTAATCCAAGATCCATAATAGATATTCCGGATGCCATATCTTCAATATCTACCACTTCCTCCTGTAATCTCTTGAGCTGCTGTTTTCGATATTCTAAATCTCCCTTTTCCTCCGGACTGAGAACATTGTCATCTCCCGTAGCTGTCATATCCACGATTTTCATTCTGGTTTCTACCCTGGCTTTCAAATTAATATATTCATCCAATGTAATATCAGGCCAGAAGTTTACCAGCTGAATACATTCATTCTTACTTCCGATTCGGTCTATTCGTCCAAATCTCTGGATAATGCGCACCGGATTCCAATGTATATCATAATTAATCAGATAATCACAGTCCTGCAGATTCTGACCTTCCGATATGCAGTCTGTCGCTATCAGAATGTCTATTTCTGCTTTTTCGTTCGGTAATAATAGACTTTTTCCTTTAGATACCGGGGAAAAACATGTTAATACTGTATTTAAGTCTGTTTTTAATCCTTTGATTGTAGTCTTTCCATCTACCGAACCTGTAATAATAGCTGTGTCTAATCCATATTTTTTCTTCACATACACACTTACTGTGTCATACAGGTAATTCGCTGTATCTGCAAAAGCAGTAAATATGATTATTTTCTTATTACCAGGATTAATAGGATGTTCCTGCTTTTCATCAATCACATCAAACAACGTCTGTAGCTTACTGTCATGCTCAGGTGTTATGTCTTCAATCATTGTAAGAAGCAAATCCAGTATTTCCTTATCTCTTTCAAGCTCTCGTCTCCATGACTTGTAATCCATATCCGCAATATCAATTTTTACTTTCTTTCCAATTGCAAATATATCATCATTCTGATCATCTCCATCAAAATCCATATTTATAACATCATTCATATTCAATGAAGATTTGTTATTTCCGTGTTCAAAATCTACAATACTTTTTATAGTATCAGTAATAAGATCGTTAATACGCTTTAATGTCAGCCTGAAGGAATATACTGAACTTTCCATTCGCTTCATAAGGTTTATTGACATCAATCTTCTAATTCCCTGCTCACGACCAGACTGTGTAAGTCCTCCCCTTACATGGTTTGAATCATACACATCTTTATACTTTGCTAATTTACTTGGCAGGATATAATCCGTTGGTGTATATATGCATAATCCAAGTAGATTCAGCTGTTCAAATATCTCATTGTAATTGATTGCCTTGCTTAAATCTGTCAATCCAGGTCTTTTTGATATAGGTGGATTTCTCTTTGGAAATGTTCCTATATCTGATGTATCATAATATTTCTGAATATGCTTTCTTGAACGTGCAATTGTTACACTATCAAGCAGTTCAAAGAAGTCGAAATCAAGCATTCTTAAAAGTTTGCTTGTTGTTCTATCCTCCGGTTTCCATTTACTCCATGTATTAAAGGCCGTCTGTGCCTGCTTGAAAATATCATCAATACTTTTATGCGTATTCAACTTTTCATCCAGTAACTGGCTTTCTCCCTCATAAGCAAGAGCAATCTGATTCTTCAGATCTACAAAGCGATTATTTACCGGTGTAGCAGATAGCATAAGTACCTTTGTCTTAACACCTTTGCGTATAACCTTATTAAGAAGTTTCAGATATCTGTTTTCTTTCTCATCCTCACCGGATATTTTTCCACCATTACGGAAATTATGTGATTCATCAATAACCACCAAATCATAATTTCCCCAGTTTACCATATCCAGATCCATACCATTGGAATTTCCTGACTCTCTGCTTAAGTCTGTATGGAACAGGACATCATAACGCATCCGATCGGCTGCAATCGGATTATTGATGTAATTATACTTATATGTATTCCAGTTGTTTGCCAGTTTCTTAGGACATAGCACAAGTACAGATTTATTTCGATTCTCGTAATACTTTATTACAGACAATGCGGTAAATGTCTTACCTAAACCTACTGAGTCTGCCAGGATGCATCCGTTATACTTCTCCAGCTTATTAATAATTGCTAACGCAGCATCCTTCTGGAAATTATA
>ULPP01021366.1_pt1 | contig 16657 bp, 24 predicted proteins | sample 1953531 | NCBI WGS metagenome assembly ULPP01 (sample SAMEA4835630, study PRJEB28245) | human gut metagenome | biome: gut microbiome; material: fecal sample | place: Denmark | collected 2008
TTCTTTACTTAAGACATTATCACATTTCTTTCATAATAGGTATAAACTTAGATAATATTAAAGTTGCAAATTTATGTAAAATATGTTATAATAATTCTAATATATTTTGTTGCCTTTGGAATAAGCAAATTTCGGAGGCATAGTCCTCCGAACAATTAAAGGAGGATATCACTATGAAAATTTTAAACATCAATTCTGAGGTAAGAATTAAACTCACTCCATTTGGTATTAAAAGACTGAAAGAAAATTACGAAGAAATTCGTAAAGATTATCCACATGTAACCGATGAATTTAAGTTGCCTGAAGTGGATGAAAATGGATTCAGCAAGATGTTGTTATGGGAAGTTATGAATAACTTTGGAGATTTATTGTTCAGCGGTTCATCAAATCCGCCTTTTGAAATAAATATTCAAATCGATGATGCAGATTTAGAAGAATCCAAAGAATAGCCAAAAACATTGTTTAATATGCACACTCTATTATTGTAGAGTGTGCTACTTTTTGTGTTAAAGAGAACCACATGGATAGCATGTGGCTTAGGAAAGCTTATAGCATTGAGTGGCGTAATAGAAAAAACATCACCTGTGATATAATTAAAAGGTTCGACAGCCAAATAAATTATATAGAAGTAGATGATGGTATGAAAAAATCATACATAGAAAGTTTATAACATACAACATGAAATGCAAGTATCATATAGTATTTGTACCAAAATTAAGAATATAGGAAATATATGGGAGTTAAAACAAGAGATAAGATGAATAATAAGAAAATTATGTGCAAGAAAAGAAGTTATTATATTAGAATCGAAAGCATGCAAATTATTAGTTTGTATACCTCCAAAAAGGAGTGTATCAAGTTTTATGTATATTTAAAAGAAAAAACATATATTTTACAGGTAGTTTTTATTAGGTATTACTTTGTTGGTGTAGGATTTTGTAATTTTAAATATTTAATTTTATTTCTTATGTTGTTTATAGTGTTTTTTTATAATTATTTTAATCTTATTACATCCACTTTTTTGCAATAATTCACAAAAAAATCAACTATTACTAGTTGACTTAATCATTAACGTCACATTGTTGCGACGATTTTAGCTTATGGAGCAAATCAAATACAAGTTACGAACTTTGGTCTCTTTATATAAATATTACATATGAATTCCTATTAAATTTTAATGTGAGTATAGTAAATTTTTGCCATATATAGTATAATTTAGACATAAGAAATCTTATGATTAAATTAAAGGTTGGAGGCAATTAATGAACAATGAATTAATTAAAAATGATAATGAAATTAATAATATATTTGATAATATCAAGGAACTAGTTATTAGTAGTAGAAATAAAGTGTATAGTGCTGTAAATACAGAAATGCTTAAGCTTTATTGGAATATAGAAAAAGCAATTATGGAAATACAACAAGGTGATGAAAGGGCAAGTTATGGTGATGCCGTTCTTGAAAAGTTATCACAAAAATTAACTAATGAATTTGGTAAAGGATTTTCTTCAAGAAATTTACGAACTATGAGAAAATTTTATCTAATATATCCAATTTGGAAGACGGTGTCTGCCAAATTGAGTTGGTCTCACTATTTAGAACTTATAAAAATTGAAGAAGAACCTAAAAGAAATTTTTATTTAAATGAATGTATCAATTCTAAATGGAGTGTTAGAGAACTTCAAAGACAAAGAGATTCATTGCTATATGAAAGATTAATTTTATCTGCAGATAAAGACAAAATATTAGAATTATCCGAAAAAGGACAAATTTTAAAAACAAGCAAAGACTTAGTAAAGGCCCCTTTTGTATTAGAATTTTTAGATATAAAAGAAAATACTGATTATTTAGAATCAGATTTAGAAAAAAATATTATAGAGCATTTAAAAGAGTTTTTGTTAGAACTTAGAAAAGGATTTAGTTATGTTGGGAATCAAGTAAGATTAACATTAGAAGAAGACCATTTTTATCCTGATTTAGTTTTTTAAAATAGACTTTTAAGATGCTTTGTAATTATTGATTTAAAAATGGGAAAAGTATCTCATCAAGATATAGGGCAAATGCAGATGTATGTTAATTATTATGATAGAGAAATTAAACAAGAAGATGAAAATAAAACAGTAGGAATATTACTTTCGACAAATAAAAATGAAACTGTTGTAAAATACACATTGCCTGAAGATAATAAGACAATCTTTTCCTCAGAATATAAATTACATATGCCAACAGAACAAGAATTAATTAGTGCTGTTGAAGAAGAAAAGAAAAATTTTGAATTAAACGATGAAATTTAATTATGGTGAATATGATATGTGAAAAATATTAATGAAATAAATAAAACCTACGAACTTTGTTCTTTTTCTATAAATTTTATATATGAATTGTTATTAAATTTCAATGGAAGTATGGAGAATTCTGTTATTTTATAGTATAATAGGCCTATAATTTAATAAACTTAAAAAATAAATAAAAATAGAAGGTATGAATAATAACATGGAACAACGAATGAGTAAAAATACTAATTTATTATTAGTAATAAATACAATTAGAAAAATAATTGATATATTTTTAGGACCATTTTTAACAGCATATTTATTTAAAGTTGCTGTAGAAAATATTAAAATTATCTCTATGTATAATATTTTATCATACATTGCAATAGGTGTTGTAGCCTTAATTATAGGAAGAATTTTAAAGAATAAGTATGAAATGCAAATATTCAGAATTGGTATGATTTCAAAATTTATTCAATTAGCAATTCTAATTATATTAGGAGATAATGTTGTAAATTATATATGGATAATGGCTATAGTTGCAGGATTTTCAATGGAAACTTGGTCTTTTCCATTAAACTTATTTTCATCAAAACTAGTTTTAAATGATGAAAAAAAGGATTTTATTGTATATAAAACAATTTTAAATAACTTAGTAAAAGTTTTAATACCTTTTTTATTGGGGTCAATAATATCAATTAAAACCATTGAAACAACTACAATTATAATATTTATATTATCATTTATACAGATACTTTTATCTTTTAAAATGAAATTTAAAATACAAAATAATAAAGAAGTAAAAAACTAGATATAATAAAAGAAGTTAATCATATAAAAAATAATATAAAGTTGCAAAGATTTTATAAGATGAAATTCTTTAAAGGTATGGCATACGAAGGAGCATTAGACACAGCAGTAACTTTATTGATTATAATGTCTTTTAATTCTGATTTTAGTTTGGGAGTTATAACATCAATAATATCATTATTGGCTATGTTAAGTTCTTATGTATATAAAAAATTTAAAAATCAAGAGAAGATGAAGTTATTAATTATAGTATCATATGTAATAATTCTCATAAGTTCAATTGTTTTAGTATTTATAACAAATCGATATACAATAGTTGGTTATAATTTAATATTTGCTTTTTTCTTACAATTTATTATGGTTTCAGAAGAGGTACAAACGCTAAAATTTACTAATAGTGATGTTATCAACGATTCAAATAGAGTTGAAACTTATGTGCTTTTAGAGATGTTTTTAAATATTGGAAGAATAATAAGTTATATTTTACTTTTTGTAGTAGGAATTTATGATAATTTATATTTACTTGAAATTCTAATTATATTTTTAGTAATATCAATTGGTGTAGAAACGATTAATTTAATTAAATTTAATAAAGAATAGGAGACAAATATATTATGAATATTGGAATAGATATAGATGGGGTTTTGACAAATGATGATGATTATATTTTAGATTTTACTAGTAAATATTGCTATGAACACGATTTAAAAGGATTTGATAATGCTAATTTGTATGAATACAGAAAATTAAATTGGGATGAAAATACAATTAATGATTATAGAAAAGAATATTTTTTAAACTATATAAAAAACGAACCAGCAAGAAAGTTTGCGAGTGAAGTTATAAAAAAACTAAGAGATGAAGGAAATAAAATATTTATCATTTCCGCACGATATAAAACAGCTGAATATGGTAAAATAAATAATGAAAACGTAAGAGAATGCACTTTAGATTGGTTAAGAAAAAATAAAATAGAATATGATAAAATTATATTTACAAAACCACCTAAAGTAAATGAAATTCTAGAAAATAAAATTGATATAATGATTGAAGATTCGCCAACTACAATTAATGAGCTAGTAAAAGTAGTTAAAGTTTTATACTATGATACAAGATATAATAGAAGCATTGAACATGAAAATATTACTAGAGTATATAGTTGGTATGATATTTATATGAAAATAAATGAAATGAAAGAATTTTAGGAGTAACAGATGAAAGAATACTTTTACAAAAAAGAATACAAATATATGTATTTAAGCATATTTTTTTACAACTTTGCAAATGCATTAATCGAAACTTTTGGAACAGTTATGCTTTATAAAGCAGGTTTGCCAATATATTTAATTTTATTAATATATGGTATAAGATTTCTTATTACAGGATTTATAACACCATTATTTGTAACAATATCAAATAAGATTGGTATTGCAAAATGTATATTAATTTCAAATATCTTTAGTATTATAAATTCATATTTTATGCTAAATAGTGAAAGTTTATTTGCTAATATTATAATTTTTGTAATAGCAATGGGATTAATGGGTCTTTCAAATCCATCATCTGATTCATTAGCTAGTAAATATGTATTAAATAAACATAGAGGTAAATTTAATAGTTTATATTTTATAAGTAAAATATTAGGAACAGTTTTTGCTAGTCTTCTAGTAGCCTGGGGAGTAATAAGTAATAATACAATAGTTTTATTTAGCGTAATCGTTATTTTCTTTATATTACAATATATTATGATTTTGCAAATTGATTATAAACCACAAAAGAAATCTAGTACCTTTAATGCTAGCATTAAATATTTGTTACATAGCAAGAGTAAATATAAGATTATATATGCATTAAGAACTAATCATATAATAGAAAGATTATTTGCTCCATTGTACTTATATATAGTATTACAAGATTTTAAAATATTTTCATTAGTAGTTGTTGTATCGTTAGTATTCCAAATTACTACAGTTACATTAATTGGAAAATATGCTGACAAAAATATTAAAAAATCAAATAATTTAGTATCTATAATAAGAATTTTTATAACAACAATTTATTTATTTGCAAAAAATAAAATGATAATTTCTATTAATAAAACAGTTGGTGATAATTTAGAAAAGGTTTATGAAACATCAATACAAACTTCAATACAGAATATTATAAAAGAATCAAAAGAAGACCATGACTTATTATCAGCAGTTGGACAAATGAGTTTGTGTTTTACGGAAGTTATAGTATTGGCTATTTTATCTATTATTTCAAAATTTATTGGTGAAAATATATTTTATTTAATATTTATATTATCAATCATCTCTACTATTGCAATAAATCTTGAAATAACAAAAGAGACGCAAGATTAAATATCTCATTTTACTAATAGGGGGTATGGGAATCTCCTCTCATAGTAGAATTTATGCGGGAGTACAAATTCAGTGCTTGCTAGACAAAAACTTTATTCAAAAATCAAGAAAAATATAAAAAGAGGATTAAATTATTTTGATAATTTTTTCCTCTTTCTTCGATAAAATAAAAACTCACAAACAATTAAGTCCGTAAGCTATATTCAAATGGAGCCTTAACTTTTTTATATTCGAAAAACTATACTCCCAAGATTGATTAAATCAACTACAAATTAATTATAGCAGATATTATGATAATTTCAAGTAGAAATATAGCTATTTTCTATAAATTTTGATATAATTTAATAGATTGAATTATAGTCCAATTGGAGGTGAAATCAAAATGCGAATAGGTATTGATATAGATGGAGTGTTAACTGACATTGAACAATGGCAATTAGATGTGGGAGGAAAATTTTTTTCAAAATTTAATAAAAGTGTTTTAAATAAAGATGGTTATGAAATAACAAAAATATTCAATGTTTCAGGTGAGTTAGATAGTCAATTTTGGAATGAATACTTATATGACTATGTAACAAAAGAACCATCAAGAAAATATGCAAGTGAAGTCATTAAAAAATTAAAAGATGATGGTAATGAAATCTATATAGTAACGGCAAGATATTTAACTGATAGAAACAATGAAGATGGAGAGAAAATGAGAAAAATAGTAGTTAATTGGCTTGCAGAACAAAAGATTGATTATGATGAAATAATTTTTAGTCCAGAAGATAAAAAGGAAAATTGTAAAAAATATAATATAGATATTATGATAGAGGATAAAGTAGATAATATCAATAAAATATCAAGTATAATACCTGTAATATGTTTTCACGCAGGATATAACAATGAGTGCAAAGGCAAAAATATTTATAGAGTTTATAATTGGTATGATATATATAATTTAATAAACGGTGGTAAGATATGCAAAACAAAGTAGTTTTAATTGATTATGAAGAAAAATATGCAGATATAATAAATGAAATTGAAGAACAACAATGGGGAAAATGGTGTGCAGGAGATATTCGTGATAAAATAGAGAATATACTCATATAAAATTAGCAAAAATAGAAAATGATATAGTAGGTATAGGATACGGTAAAAGAGTAGGAGATGCTTTTTATATTCAAGTTATTGTAATAAGATTGCAATATCAACATAATCATATTGGGTCAATGTTTATGGATTATTTTATAGATTATTCAAAATCACTTCAATTAGCAAATATTGTTTGCGAGGGAGTATTAGTAAATAATAAAATGAATATTGAAAATATAATGAAAAAATATGATTTCAAAGAAGTTATTAGAATTAAAGAGTATTGGGGTTATAAATTTCCTAATGATTGGTGCAAAGAATGTGGGTGTAAACCTTGTAAATGTACAAATGTAATATTTGTTAAGGAGATTAAATAAAATGACTACTAAAAAAGATTATATAAATTTAATAGGATGGAGTTGTATAATTGATTCCTTTACGAATTTTTACTTTATAAAAATTATAGTAATATATCTTCTATCACAAAATGTAATTCCTTGGGTTGCAGTTTCTATACCAATAGTTTTATAATTTTCAAAACTAATTTCAAGGGGAGTTAAACCTATAGCAAAATTTGCGTTAAAAGTAGATTATAAAAAATATCATATATTTCATTTGATAGCATTTCTTTGCCTGGGAATAATAATTTCTCAATGTAGAAATGTCTATACAATATATTTATTTACTTTAATATCTGGAACCTTATCTGGAATAAAATATTCATCAAGAACAAAAATGAATACTCAAAATAAAGAGTATGAACCATACTGTTTTATTGAAGAAGAAAGATCACAAGTTATTGGGGGAACATTAGGACTTTTAGCAAGTCAGTTTATTTATGATATAAGTCCTAGAATATATATAATGGGTTATTTCTAGTTGATTTAATCTATTAACGTCACTTGGTGCGTCGACTTTACCTTTTGGAGCAGTTAAGCAACAGCTTACGAACTACAACACTCTTTTTCAAAAAAAGATTATATAAAAATTTATATGAAATTGGGGATAGAATTATAAATAGAAGAAAAAAATCAAAAAAGTAAGGAGGTCAACAAGGACATAAAGGAAATAATTTAGAAAAAGAAGATTTAGAAAAAATATAAAAAAAGAAAATATAAAAATAAATAAACCAATAGAAATAAATAAAAAGTCTAGAACCATACTATGGAAATTTTTTGGGCTTTATAGTAAAATACAATGGGTGATGAAATGAAAGTAAAAATTCTAGGTACAGGTTCCATCTATTCAAAATCAAATTGTGCTAGTTTGATAATTGAGAATAATATTTTAATAGATATTGGACCGGGAACAATCAAACAATTAATTAAAGAAAATTACGATTTAAAAGAAATAGATACAATTTTATTAACACATTTACATTCAGACCATATTTTAGATTTTCCTACATTTATTGTTAATATTGAAGTTTTGGGAATAAAACATAAAATTGATATTTATGCACCCAAAACTACAAAAGAAAAACTATTAACATTTATTAGATTAATGTATGGAGATTATTTTGACGAATTTGTTGATAAATATTTAAATTTTATTGAAATATTTGATGATTTTGAAATTGAAAATCATAATATAAAAGTTAAGGAAGTAGCACATAAGGGGATTGAAGCATATGGTTTTATAATTAATTCTAAATTAGGTGTAACTGGAGATAGTTCTTTATGTGATAATATAAAATTTATTTCAAAAAATTGTGATATTATGATATGTGATTGTTCACGAGAAATTGGTGATAAGTATCACATGGGAATTGATAATATAAAGGAATTACTATTGTACAACAAAAATTTGAAAATTATTCCAACCCATTTTAGAGATAATACTAGAGAAAAGTTAAAATTAATGAATTTAAAAAATATATTTATTGTTGATGATGGATATGAGTTTGAATTGGAGGATTAGTTATATGCCAATGGGGACGGAGCTTTTTGACAACATAAAAAATGAGATGATAGATAAATTTCGACAAATATTTTAAAATAATGTGGTATAATTTATATCAGTATTTATGACTTTTTACTCAATGAAAATAGTCTAAAAGAGGCTTAATAAATTTTAAATATACTATATTAAATTGTAAATTATTGAAATCAGTATTTATACTAACCTAAAAATGCGTCACCAGTGGTGACGCATTACGTATTTAAACTCCCTATGTGGGAGTACAAATTTTAAATGGAGCGGTTAAGCAACAGCTTACGAACCATAACACTCTCTTTCTAAAAACATTATATATGAATTCTTATTAAATTTCAATGGTAGTATGGAAAATTTTGTTATTCTATAGTATAATTTTGTTATGTAATAGATTCTTTATTGAGAGGTGATTATAAATGTTTGTTAATTATGCACATAGAGGTGCTTCTGCATACTCACCTGAAAATACAATGATATCATTTAGAAAAGCATTACAATTAGGTGCAAATGGAATTGAATTAGATTTACAACGAACAAAAGATGGAAAAATTGTCATTTTTCATGATAAAAATATTGATAAGAAATCCAATGGAAAAGGTAAAATTAGTGATTATACATATAAAGAATTATTAGATTTTGATTTTGGAAGTTGGTTTGATATAAAATATAAAGATGAAAGAATTGTTTTATTTGAAAATTTTGCCAAAGAATTTTTATCAAAAAATTTAACTTTTGCTATAGAATTAAAACAAGAAGGAATAGAAAAGGATGTCTTAGATATTATAAAAAAATATGCTACGTACGATGATATTTATATAACATCTTTTAATTTTAATGCTCTTAATAATGTTAGGGCGATAGATCCAAATATAAAATTGTCTTGGTTAATCGAAGATAGAATAAACATTGATAATATAAGTAAATTACTAGAAATTAATGGGATTCAAATATGTCCTAATGCAGAAGATGTTACAATAGAAGATATAAAATTAGCAAATAAAAGTGGAGTTAGAGTAAGACTTTGGGGAGTTTCTAATGAAGATATAATGAGGAAAGCTTTTAATTTTAATATAGACGGAATGACTGTTAATTTTCCAGATAAACTTAAGGAATTAATGGAGGAAAAATATAATGGATGTAAATTTTAATGATGAAATTATTTACGAAACTAAAAATTTTATAGTATGTATACCTAAAATGCCACATATTCCAAGAAAAGATGGTGGGCATATTTGGATAAGAGCTAAAAAAAATAAATTTTGTAGTAGATTAGATTTAAATCCTAAAGAAGCAACAGAAGTGATGAGACTAACAATGTTAATTAGCGAAGCAATGATAAACGGAATGAAAAATAGGAATATTAGTATTGAAAAAATAAACTATCAAGAAAATGGTAATTGGGCATATCGTAAAGGAAAAAATCCAGTTTTCCATATACATTTATATGGAAGAACAATAAATTCAAAAACTCAAACTTTTGGAGAAGCGCTAGTATTTCCAAACAAAGATACAGGTTTTTATGATAAATTTGAATCATTTAATTTTGACGATATAAGGGAGATAAAAAAGCAAATTTCAGTATTAGAAAATACTGAAAAGTATAATCCTAAAAATTGGAATTTAAAATAGTTTATTGAAAGGATAATATTATGAATATTTATGTTATAAGACATGGTAGAACAAATAATAATGATTTAGGACTATTTAATGGAAGAAATGATGAAGATATAAATGATATAGGAATAGAACAAGCAAAAAAAGTAAGAGATACTTTAAGAAAAATTAATATAGATTTGATTATATGTTCTCCTATGAAAAGAACAAAACATACAGCAAATATTATAAACATAAACAACATCCCTATAATTTACGATAACAGATTGATAGAAAGAGATACTGGTGATATAACATTAATGCCCTATGAAATAATTGATAGAGAAGAATATTGGAATTATTATTCTACTAAATATAAAAATGTAGAAACAGTAGATAATTTGTTAAAAAGAGTTTATTCTTGTATTAATGATATAATTAAAAATTATAATAATAAAAATATTTTAATAGTTACGCATAATGGTGTAGCAAGAGCAATATATGCGTATTTTAATGGTATTCCAAAAGATGGCAAGATTTGGAAAATTGGAACACAAAAAAATTGTGAAATTAGAAAATATAATATAAAATAAAAGGGCCTGGGAATTCCCATAGTAGAATTTATGCGGGAGTATAAATTCAGTGCTGGCTAGACAAGGACATTATTCCCAAAATAAGGAAAATATAAAAAGAGGATTAAATTATTTTGATAATTTTGTCCTCTTTTTCAGTTAGTTTTATATAAAATAAAAACTTACGAACAATTAAGTCCGTAAGCTATATTCAAATGGAGTCGTTGGCGTAGTTATCTACAACTTTTTTCGGCTCTCGTGACGATTGATACAAATATCAATCAATTTATTAAAGTATATCATAATTTTTATAAATTGCAACAAAATTATAGCGATATTTATGAAAAAGTTTAAGAAATAATAATTATATACATAATTATTGCTTTTTTAAACTTTTTTTATTTTCCTTTTCAAGTTGTTTTAAACTCTTTTTAGGTGTTGGCAAATCTTCTGGCATAGTTCCACCATTTTTAGCAATTACCTCTCTTATGTTTTTTCCAATATTATGATGAGTTTCATTAGCTTCTTTTTCTGTTTGTATATTATCTTTCTTTAATTTTTGCTCAGTTTGTGAAATTCTAAATAAATTAGCAATTAGTTCATCACTTCCCATATTATCTAAAATATCTTCTCTATATCTTAACCCTTTTCGTTTTGCAATATCATCAGCTGTTTCTCCATTATATAAACCTTTATAGCCTGAATTGTGAAATCTATCAAAATTTTTAACTCCAGCTTTTTTAGCAGTTTGATTAAGTGAATAATTTCCTTTTTTAGTTAAATTTCTTTGATAAAATCTTTTTTCATCTTCTGTTAATGAACTATATTCTTTTTCAGTTATTTCCTGTTTTCTTGTTTGTACTGCAAAGTATGTTTGTGCTAAAGCAATTACTTTTTTCCTACTATCTCCATTTTGTGCTATTAAATAACAAGCATAACGAGTTAATTTATAATCCTTTTGCTCCCTTTGTGCATCAGAACCTATTTGCACCATTTTACCGACGTCGGCAAAATGGTCAAAAACTGATATATCACTATTTTCACAAGACTTTATAGCTTTAGAAATGACTTTTTTAAAATTGCTCCATTTACTATAATTAAGACAAGTCATAAGTTCTCTAGCATACCAAAATTCAATTCCGTTTTCATCAATATGTTTTATATCTTCAAAAGTTTTGTTATTATAATCTTCATTCTCTTTTAATTTATTTATCTCGAATCATCTCCATTTCCTATAGTATTTTACAATAATATTAAAAAGTTGACAATATATTTACGAAAATTTGTTTTAATCTTTATATAGATTTTTATTATTTTTAATATAAGATTTTAAATATATAGTTCTAACAAGCCTATCAACAGTGCAAACTAATCCTAAGCTAACAAGTCCAATATTAAAATATTTTATTAGACAAAGTAATGGTATTCTTATACATATACCACCAATAAATGAAGTTAATCTAATAGCTTTTGTATCTTTATTAGCAGATAAATATGCTAAATAGTTATTATTAAGTATATACGTAAAAAATTCAGTTGAATATAAATAAACATATATACCACATTCGCTCCAAGGAACACTTCTTCCTAAAAAATACCAAGCTGGATATGGAATAATAATAAAAAATATTAGTGAAAATATTAAAGAGTAAATTGTAATTTTATTTACTTTTGTTAATAGGTTATTTTCTTCATTTTCTATAGAATTTGCATAAGAAACTAAAAGCCCTGTATAGTATCCTTCTGCTAATTGTAATAATACTTCTACAACAGCAGAACATACACATACTATAACATAAACATTAGTGCCGAAAGAACTTGATATGCTCTCAAGAAAAATGTATGCAAATTTTTGAATTGCTTTATTAAATAATAAATCTTTAGCATGATTAATTATATCTTTTATATATACCATTTTTATTTTTCTATATTTATATTTCGAAAATATAAATAATAAAATCGTATTTATAAGTGTAGATATGATTGTAGCTACATATATTCCAACTTCATTAAATCCTAATTTAATACTTATTATATCTCCAAGAATATTAAATAATGAAGATATAACTGTTGCAATTAGTACAAGATTTGTTTTCCCTTTTACCTTTAAATCATTTTTTGGAATATAACTTATTGCTAAAATTGGTAACTGAATTGCTTTTAATTTTAATAAACATGTTAAAATATTTCTGGCGTCATTTTCTAAAGTATAAATATAAGTTAGTTTATTAGCAAATATAAATATTATCAAAGATATAATCATACTACTAAAAATTTGTAAAAAAATAGCTACAGTATTAATGCTATTATTATTTTTTCTATCTCTTGATAGTACAATACTATGTGATTGTGATATACATTCTTGTATTGTATTGATTGCAGAGTCCAAGCTTATAAGTGAAGCAAATACTACAATTGCAGTTGTACCAATAGAATTAGATAATGATCTGTCAATTGTTATTAGTATTATATTTGTAAATTCTACTATTATATATGGTAATACAAATAAAAGTACTGACATTACACTTTTATTACTTATTTTTTGTTTCATGTGTTTCTCCTTATTAGATTAGATTTAATTTAAACTGACAAAATTATACTATATTTTACATTTTTTAGCCACATATTTTATAAAAAATATAGAAGATAACTTGCATTTGGAATTTATCTTCTTCGTTAATATAGATTATTCCAAATTCATAAGTTGGCATTTTGCCCTCTGGATCAAGTTTATAATAGTCTTTTAAAGGAAATACTCTAACAATAGCACTATTATCTTCAGCAAAGTTAAAATAAAACATTTGCTTATCAACATAGTAAGTTGCCCCTGCAAAACTTACATCATAGTATTGTCTTAATCTCATAATAATTTCGCCAACTTCTTCCTCTGGCAAATAATTACTAAATCTGACACTTCCTAATACATTACCTAATATCATAGGCTTTGTAGTATCAATATAACCATTTTCATATAATTCTTGATAAGGTTTACAAATTGAATCTCTAAAGTTTATTTGTTTTACAACAATTTATCTACCAACTAAAGCAAGTTCTATATCATCAACATATTTCATTATAAGTTCTGATTGTTCTTCTCTGGTATAATCTTTCCAAGTTTTAGTTATTTCTTGATATTCTTTATTAAGTTTTAGTTTGTTAATAAAGTCAATATCTCGTTTTAGTAAAATGTCTTTTGGTGTAAACCTTAATTCTTCGGCACAATCTGTTGCATTTAGTTCATTTTCTAGGTAAGTTAGAACTTTTTCAACAATTTTCTTTTCTTCGTTATACTCTATTAATTCAAAAACTCCGTTAACATAGGCTTTTTTGATTCTTTCTAACTTTGCTTTTTGCTCTTTGATTTTCTTTTCTAATTGTTCTTTAGGCTCATCAAATTTTTGCTGATGTTTACATGCTTTTCAGATATTCTTCTAATTCTGATAGCTTTATCTTTTCAGTAATGTTAGAAATATAAACATCATTGGAATAATTGAAAACTAGAAATGTAGTATCTTTAATTATTACCTTATGTGGCTCAATATATGAGATATTTGTCTTCTCAATTTTTCTTATACTGCCATTAATAAAAGTAGGAGTAACCTTAGAGAATTCACATATAAATTCTAGTCTTTTCTTTAAGCTTTCCTCAAATTGTAATTCTTCTTTGATAATATTCATTTTTACACCATCCCTCCATTTTAGATTTAGGATGATTTTTTCACAAAATAAAAAAATCAACCATTTTACTGATTGATTTTCATATCTATCTGTTCTATAAAAAGTTCGAACAGAAACGTTACTGGAGCGAAGCACATACAAGTTACGAACTAAGTTCTCTTTCTAAAAATATTATATACAAAATTTTCACGAATTTCAATGAAAGTATATAAAGTTTTCAAATTAAATGATATAATTTGTTTAAAATTGCAAATAACTTATTTTAAGGATGTGATTATATATGTTAGATATTAATTTTAATCAAATTATTGAAATGATTGAAAAACGAAAAAATAATGCTTACAGAAAGGTAAATGAAGAAATGATTTTATTGTATTTAGAAGTTGGTAAATTCCTATATGAACTAAAAGAAAATAGTAATTATGGTGATAAAATAACAACAAAAGCCTCAGATTTTATGAAAAATAATTATCCTAACATAAAGGGATTTACTAAAAGAAATATAGAACGTATGATTTAATTTTATAGTACTTATAAAGATGATGAGATTGCGACACCACTGGTGACGCAATTGTCTTGGACAAACAATTTACTTATATTAAGTGGAGCTAAAACCAAAGAAGAAAGACATTTTTATTTAAAATTGTCTATTAAAAATAATTATTCAAAAAGAGAATTAGATAGACAAATATCATCAGCATATTATGAAAGATATATGCTTTCAGATGGAAAACAATTACCAACAGTAAATAAAACTGTAGATGAGGACGATTATCCCAATACTAGAATTTTAGATACTTATAGTTTAGAGTTCTTGGATTTACCAAATGAATTTTCTGAAAAGGATTTAAAAAATGCAATTATAAAGAACTTAAAAGATTTTATATTAGAAGTTGGTAAAGACTTTACTTTTATTGGGGATGAATATAGAGTTCAAGTTGGAAATCATGACTTCTTTATTGATTTATTATTTTATAACAGAGAGTTATCTTGTTTAGTAGCATTTGAATTAAAATTAGGAGAATTTAAAGCAGAATATTTAGGAAAAATGAATTTATATTTAGAAGCACTAGATAGAGATGTGAAAAAAGAACAAGAGAATCCAAGCGTTGGTGTAATACTTTGTAGTTCTAAAGATGAAGATGTTGTTGAATATTCAATTAGTAAAAACATGTCTCAGACTATGATTTCTGAATATAAGTTAAAATTAATTGATAAAAAATTATTAGAAACAAAACTTAAAGAAATGAAAAATTTGATAGACAATAACGATAAATAGTAATTTTTTATTATGATTGAAGGAGGTGTTAAAAATAAATAATTGGTGGTTCTGGTTTATTATAATTTTTTGTTGTATAATAATACCAAGAAGAAATAAATTGTATTTAGGAATAATAAAAAGAAAAAAGAAAGGTAGGAAAAGAAAAATGCCACAAGAATTAATGAAGGAATTTATAGGAAAAGTATGCACAATCATATTATTTAATGAGACTTTTGGAGTACAAGGAAAAATAGTTGCGGTAGAAGGAAATTGGGTAAAAGTTGAAGAAAAAAACAAAGTTCGTTTGATTAATGGAGATATGATAAGAGATATATCAATAGCACCAGAAAAATATCAAAAGTAACATAAAAATTACAATTTTTACGAATTGTTACCAAAAGTAACAGTGAAGTTTATAATAGTGTATTTAATTAAAGAAAAACTTATAATACAATCTTTGCAAGAAAGGCGTTGTATATAATGAAATTTAGTGAAAAAATCAAAGAGATTAGAAAAATGCAGAATTTGACACAAGAGCAATTTGCAGAAAAAATATTTATTTCGAGAAATGCTGTTGCAAAATGGGAAAGTGATAGAGGTTATCCAGATATACAAAATTTAATAACAATTAGTGAAGTGTTTGAAATTAGTTTAGATGATTTAATTAAGAATGATAAAAAATTAAAAACAAAAATTATATTAGATAGTGCTTCAAAGAAATGGCATATATTAGTAATCATATATCTTATTGCGATTATCAGTTATATTGGATATTTTCATTTTGCACATAAAATTCTAATGATTGGTTTTTTAATAGCTACACTATTTATGTTAGGATTTGAATTAAGAATATTTATAAAAGAAAAGATATGGAAGAACAAATCATAATGCAAAATTACAATTTATAATTGAAATTATTTGTTAATTAATATTATTATTTCAGTAAAGGGTATGGGAATTTCATATATAAGAATTTGTGTGGGAGTACAAATTCAGTGCTGGCTAGACATAGATTTTATTCCCATATTCAAAAAAACAAAAAAAGAGGATTAAATTATTCTGATAATTTTTTCCTCTTTTTTGAAGATTATTTAT
>ULPP01071541.1_pt1 | contig 16487 bp, 13 predicted proteins | sample 1953531 | NCBI WGS metagenome assembly ULPP01 (sample SAMEA4835630, study PRJEB28245) | human gut metagenome | biome: gut microbiome; material: fecal sample | place: Denmark | collected 2008
AAAATGGGAAGCAATGGCGGTGGTGCCTTTCTTCTCATCTATTTACTTTTTATATTTTTGTTCAGCTACGTCGGGCTTCCGGCGGAGTTCGCGATCGGACGCTGGTCGCGTACCGGAACGCTTGGTTCCTACGAAAATGCATGGCGTTCGCGAAACGAAAAACTCGCCCCTGCCGGGCGCGCACTAGGCTGGCTGCCACTTGCAGGTTCCCTGTGCATCGCAATCGGCTATTCAATCATCGTTGCCTATGTATTAAAAGCATTTGTTGACTCTGCTTCCGGGCTATTGATGCAGGTCAACACTTCCGAATGGTTCGAATCGTTCTCCATGACGGATTTCTCGGTTGTACCATTCCATATTATTGTCATCATTGGCACTTTGCTTACACTGTTGCTCGGTGCCAGCAGTATCGAGAAGAGCAACAAGATCATGATGCCGCTCTTTTTCCTGATCTTCATCGTACTTGCAGTACGCGTAGCCCTGCTGCCAGGTTCAGCAAGCGGGTATGAATTCATGTTTATCCCAAGATGGGAAGCTTTGAAAGATCCGACTGTCTGGATCACTGCCATGGGGCAGGCGTTCTTCTCCCTGTCCGTAACCGGAAGTGGAATGATCGCATATGGATCCTACTTAGACCGGAAAGAAGACGTCATCGCAGTGTCGAGACATACCGCAATCTTCGATACAATTGCAGCTTTGGTTGCCGCGCTTGTGATCATCCCGGCATGCTTCTCCTACAATGTCAGTGTGGACGCAGGGCCAAGCCTGCTCTTTATCACATTGCCATCAATCCTGCAGGATATTCCGTTTGGACAGATCTTTGCGATCATCCTGTATGCAGCAATGATCTTCGCCGGTGTAAGTTCCCTGCAGAACATGTTCGAAGCCGTTGCTGAATCCCTTCTGCACCGCTTCCCGAAGCTGCGTCGTACCGTCGCACTCGGCATTATCTGCGTGATCTGCCTTGGTGCCGGAATCGGCATGGAAGCCATCACACGCTGGGGAATCTGGATGGACCTCGTCTCTATCTACATCATCCCGATCGGCGCAACACTTGGTGCAATTTCCTGGTTCTGGATTATGAAGAAAAGTGATTTATTTGCAGCGATCAATGAAGGTGGCAGGAAGCCACGCGGAAAGCTGTGGTATTTCCTTGGGCGATACCTGTATGTGCCAATCGCAATCATTCTATGTGTGATTGCACTTGCAATGAAAGTCGCGTTTTAGGTGAATCTGGTAGGCACAATTTCTGCATAAACCCTTATTGCATAAAAAACGGATGATTGAACAATGTCAACCATCCGTTTTCTGTTTCCACCAGCTTACGCCATACCATTTGCGATTTTATATTTGTAGATCATTTCCGCATGGTTCTGCTCTTCGATCTGGATATCGGCCAACAGTTTCCGAAGTGCGGTATTCGCAAATGCAAACACATCGGTATTATATTCGCCGGACACCAGCTTCTCTGTTCCGATACAATCCGTTGCCAGAAATGCATCATGCTTTTTATCCTCAGAATTATCCAATGTACCATACGTTACCTTCGGCTCGTAGTCTTTTCCCTGCGTATCGTTGCAATCGCATGCCGGAACAGAACCATCTAACACTTGCTGTAATGTATCGTAATGTTTCTGCTCTTCCTTCTGAATTGTCTCAAACAGACTTTTCAACTCCGGATCTTTCGCCTGCGCTGCGTATTTTCCATACTTTTCCACACAGCTCTGCTCCTGCGTCTGCAAATCCTGAATCAGGGTACGTTCTTTTTCTTTTAATTCCATTGCTTTGACTCCTTTGATTTCGTCTTATTTTTATCGCAATGGTATTATTGACAGATATGTTCTGTTTTATGCTTTTCTCTACATCATCCTATAAAACAAGTTGAAATCCATAGCAATTTTTAGCGAATCCATAATGTTCATAAAAGCCATGTGCCTCCACACGCGGCAGACCAGAATCCAATATCAATGCTTTACAATCTTTCTCTTTTGATTTTTCTTTTACATAATCCAATAAAAACGTTCCATACCCTTTTCCACGATCTTCTTCATTCGTGATCAGACTTGCCACATAACAGGTACACCCCGTCATCCAAAATGTTTCAATATAGCTTCCATGACATAATCCATGATAATTTCCTGCCTCATCTAACGCAAAAAACACAAAACTATTTTCATCTGCAAGCACTTTCTCGTAGACCTTTTTCGTTTCTTCATAGTCATATGTGTTAAATGTCCAAAGCTTCTCAAAATATGAAAATGCAATATCATAATCTTCAATTGTTGCAACTTTTATCCGCATAAGCAATCACACTCCTTTTTCACTGATATTTTCCCTAACTTATATCATCTTCCAAGGATATGCAACAGACATTCTACAGAATCTTCCAAATAAAAATATAAAGGCACTTTCGTTTTTATATTTAACCAAAAGCGCCTTTATTCGTTCTTTTGTAATTAGAAATTGCCGCCATTCCAGCCCCAGTTTGCAACTGCCTGATACTTCACATACACATGATCCGGTGCAATTCCAAGTACATCCTCGAAAATCTTGCAGATTTCGCCAGTCAATTTGGAGAACGCAGACGGATTCTCATTTCCGTACACACTTACCTCCACCATCGCCATCGGCTGATCCTTTGATCCCCGGAAGTAAAGCTTATACTCCGGCTCAAAGCCAACCATAAGCCAGCTCTCCGACTTCCCTGGAATCGCTGTAATCGCCTGTCCCAGTCTTGACTTGATTTCCTGCTCCTGATCCTCACTCAGTGCTACACTGATTTTTGAATTGATAAATGGCATTTGTTTGTCCTCCTCTTATTCGTCCTCATCCGGTATTCCCGTATGAAGAAATTCATTCCACTTCGTATTGATCTCTTCCAGTTCCTTCTTCTCCATGATTCGATTCCGGTCATCCAGTATCGCCAGCATCTCATCCGCCACGTCCTCCAGTCTTGGATTCGAATACCGATACAGATATCCCATCATCCGTGTCGCCGTAAAATCCGTATTCAGATTCTTCGTCACAATGTCTGCAAATTCCTCTGGGTATCCAAGACGAAGCATGATGTTATAAAGTTGTATGCTCTGTGGAGATTTTGGTTTCATTGTATGTTATAGTCCTTTCCGTACTTTGTCAATTAGTTTGTTGCTATATTAACTTTTCCTCCCACTCCGTTTCCTTAAATCCAACCAGCACCTTATCTTCATCCACAACCAATGGTCGTTTCACCAACATACCATTCGTCGCAAGAAGCTTAATCTGTTCATCCTCGCTCATCGTTGGAAGCTTGTCTTTCAACTTCATTTCCTTGTAAAGCATACCGCTCGTATTGAAAAACTTCTTAAGCGGTAATCCACTTCTCTCGTACCACGTTCTTAACTCATTCTCCGAAGGATTTGCCTCGACGATATGACGCTCAGTATATTCAATCTTATTTTCATCTAACCACTTCTTTGCCTTCTGGCAGGTGGAACATTTGGGGTAACATATAAACTCCATTGTGCATCTCCTTTTCTATGTACATACCCATAACTTCTCAGTCCCTAACATCTTTTCACACTTCATTCTATCAACTTTATACTATTTCACAAACCGCAGCTTTCCTTTACTTTCCCAGATAACCTCACTCACCTGGTATGGCGTCTCACCATCCATATGTATCCACTGCGGTGTCTCCGTCACCAGACGCATCTTCTTACACCTGTGATTCGTAATGTCCTTAAACAACAAATGTTTTTTGAAATAAACAAGCACAACTGCAAGAAGAAGCTTCAGCCTTGACATGCCTTTCACAAGGCAGACATCCAATCTTCCATCTGTCGGATCTGCGTTTGGGCAAAATGGGATTCCACCACCTTCATACATATGATTCATCCCAACGACGAAGAACAGCTCCGGAAGCTTCATCACAGGCGCATCGTCCATGTATAATTTTGCGCGTACCGTTTTCTTTGCAAATATCTGCTTAACGCCGATCATCACATACACCAATTTACCAAGATGAATCTTATTTAACACCGTTTTCAGTCGGCTCCGGCTGACCTCTTCGCAGATATTTGCATCATAGCCAACCCCAGAACTAATTAAAAATCGTTTTGCACTGCTTCCCTGATGATTCGTTGTCACTTCTCCATAATCAAGCGCAATTTCCTCCGGATTTTCAAGCAGATGCGTAATTGCACGTTCCACATTCTTTTCCAAATGCATATTTCTAGCGAAATCATTTCCGGATCCTGTCTGAATACACGATAACGTCGTATGATCAAATTCCTGAATCCCATTTAGGACTTCATTTAATGTTCCGTCGCCGCCAATCACTAAAATATTGATATCTTCCTCATTTTCCCGAACCACTTCCTTGCTTTGATCCATAACCGCCGTTTCGTTTAAAGCCATGTTCCTTCCTGCTGTAAGTTTCCCTGCAACCATCGTTGCTTCTCCCGGCTTCCGCAGTACATACACCTTATACGCCACGTTTTTTCGGTCTAATATGTCTTTTATCTCCCTCCATGCATCCATTCCTTTTCCAGAAGATGAGGTCGGATTTACGATTATATGGTACATTCTTGTTATCCTTTCCACACGCCGCTATCTCTCGATAGCAGGCGTATCTTCATACAGCTGATACTGCAGCTTCGTGCGTGCTCCACGGTAGTCGTTTTGCACAACCAATGTGTAACGGGCTCCCTGGAAGGCAACATAGTTCCTGCCGTCCCTCGCAAAGAACGATACCAGCACCCGTTCCTGCCAGATCTCCTCTGGCAGTTGCTTCTGCAAAACCCGCTCCACAAAACGGATTGCAATATCCTCAAAGCTGTACTGGCGCTCCCGCTTATTCTCCACATAGTAGAGATACAGCTTCTGGACATAACACTCGGACACAGCTTCCATCTGCTTGAAGTAGCTGCCGAGCATCATATAAACTGCATAATTAAATGCATTCTGGTTATTTGTTGCCTTATCGATTGTAGTTGTTGTATTCATCATACATACCTCCTTGAATAAAAACAATAGATTTTTTGATAAAAATAGGCAGACTTGTAGAACTGTCTATCTTCGTCCACAATCTGCCTTCTTCGTTCTATTTAGTTTCATTCAAGAAAATACTCTGATTTTCCGAAGCTGTTGTTAGTATAACGCATTCCGTTTAGATATACAAGACTTATTTCACCATTACAGTTAAACTCATAGTTCAATTACCTATACCTAATAGGTTTTATTTGCGCCAACCAACGTCATGATACCATTTATTACCAACAGCACACCCGTTGCAATAAATGCCCACGCAATCGTTCCACTCTGATTAAAGAGCAGACATGCTCCGGCAACAACCATCAGTCCCGGTTTAAAATACTCCTGAAACCGTTCTCCCACAGTCAGATTTACAGGCATCGTTTTCTTGATTGACGATATCTGTAACAGTCCCATCAGAATGATTCCTGCTGCCAGAATATAGAATGCAAGACTTGCAAATACCCAGCCAAATACCAAAATACAGATTCCGGCAACTGACTTCACAATTCCATAATTTACGAGCCCTGCCACAAAATCCATAATGGCTCCAACAATTACAAATACTGCCAGAAGCGTAATGGCTGCGGTAATAATTTTTCCTTTCATAACAATCAGCAAAATTCCAAGCAATATAGATCCCAAAGCTGACGCTACGTTTCCTTTCTGGTTCATATGTTGTTCCTCCTTATCAATTATCTCCTATAATAACTCATCCAACAGCTTACTTCATATCTGCCTCAAATGCAACGGACAATTATGAATCTCTGTATGATATAAGCCATTCAGCCAGATCTTCATACCCGATTGCCCGGCTGTAATAAGCGCCCTGGAATACATCACACCCCAATGCTTTCAGCTTCTCTAACTGTTCTTTTGACTCCACCCATTCTGCAATCGTTGTAAAATGAATCGACTCCCCAAGCTTGGTGATCGAACCGATGATTTCCGCATTGGTTTCGTTTTCAAGCACATTCCGCGTCAAAGATCCATCCAGTTTCACGACTGCAAAAAAACCCGTCTGCAAGTAGAGCAGGGAGGTATGCCCCATCCCAAAATCATCAATCAAAAACCGGTGTCCGTGTGCTTTCAATTCTTCTATTTTATGTACCACATCCTCTGTCGAAGATATCGCGTCCTGCTCAGTGATTTCAAGACACAACTGGCTACAGGAAATTCCATGTGTCTTCACGCTGTTTTCCACCGCTTCCACCAATCCATCCCACTGCAGTGACGCATTGGTCAGATTGACAGAGATATCAAAGCTTTCGTCTACATAATCAGTCAGTCTGGCTCTCGCCGCTGCCGCTTCATCTAAGATTGCTGCATCAAGCGCATGCATAATTCCAAGTTCTTTTGCAAGCTGAATGATAAGTGGTGGGTAAATATTTCCAAACACGGGATGATTCCACCGAATCAAAGCCTCCGCACCAGAACAATGCCCATTCTTGTCCACCTGTGGCTGATACATCAGAAACAGACTGTGATTTTCAATTGCCTCCTTCAATTCGCCGGCCAGCAGCCGTGCCGTATTTCCACATACATCTTCCCGTTTTGTAAATGCGAACAGAACTCCACTTTCTTCCTGCTTTTTGTATTCTTCTACCAATTGGTTCACATTCTGTATCATCTGCTGCCGGCGCTGCATTTCAAACATCCGGATAAACGGACAATATACAAACACGCCGATCACAATACATATAAGCTGAAGCACTACTCCTTTCCACGAACCAGTTGCCTGATATCCACTCAGAAGAACTGGCGTTGTCCACTCCACCGATGCTACCACATGTGGAACAATGTCAAAATACATTGCCGCATATGCAATCAGGAAATTCAGGATCGGAACTACCAAAAATGGTACAATAAAGATCGGATTCAAAATGACCGGAACTCCAAACAACGCAATCTCACTGATATTAAACAAAACTGCTGGTGCCGCCATACCCGCAACATTCCGCAGACTCTTCGTCTTCGCAAACAGCAAAACCGCGATTACAAGGCAGATCATCACGCCGGTTCCCCCCATGATTACGAACACATCCTGAAAAGACTTGCTGAATATACCAACAGATACATCTGAAAAATTCTGTTTGATCACAACATCCAATACATTGTTTCCATGCACCCCCAAAAACCAAAATATATGTGTCTCGACAATGATTAAGATTCCAGACCAGAAATTATTATCAATCGAACCAAACAGACGATTTACTCCAAGCTCAAACAATTCCTGTACTCCATTTACCCCGCTCGTCACATATAGTACCTGATGAAACAAGTTAAACACGAATAATATCCCCAAAGTACAGCCAATTCCATTGATTGCATGCATATAACCACTGTCAGTATCTATTTCCTTGTTTCTCACTGACATAAAATTTATATCCTTTAATTTGAAATACAAAAATCCTGCACCAAGGGATACAAACAGTGCAGTGAATGTATTCATATTGCTAAATGCCTTTATCGAAAAACTCCCATATTGGATTCCTGCACATCCGGCAAAACTGGCAAGCGTAACAGCCGCCAGTACAATCGCATCCCCCGTCTCCACAAATCCACTTTTCTTTCTGGATTTGATCAGCGCATAGCTGACACTCGTCGTCACTGCAAGCAAAACCGCAAAAATATCATTTACACCATGATATATAAATTGCAGCATATCCATAACATGACCTGACCAGATATGTGCAATAAAATCCTGATAGCCTGCTATCGGCAGACTCATGATCATCAATGCGCCATAGCCAACAACAAGCAGGGGAATAAGCATAATCATCCCCTGGCGGATCGCACCAAAGGCACAGCTTTTTTCTATCTTATTCGTTGCTTTTAATACTCTGTTTTCCATTTTTTTCATTCGTATATTTCCTCAATTCATAATACTCTATTATAACATGGATACAGCAAAAGTTCAACCACATCTGTACTTTCCTATTTACCAATTCTTTCACATTCACCCCAGAAGAAAATACATTTTCTGTAATTACATTTATAACAATACTATGCTATAATAAAGTTTACGACAGATGTACTTACAGACACCTTATAAAAACGAATGAAACTGATGAGCAACAGATTGCCACGGATATATATTCCACGAAGGAGAAAAATTATGAATTACGACGAATCTGTTTTTAAGGAAAAGGCGAATCGGAGAGCCAGACGGATCTGGATCATCTTCGCCGCATTGCTTTCTGCAAACTATGGTGCCGATGTGGCGAACCATCTACGTGGCACTACCTATTATATTATCTTTTTAGCGCTCTGCTGGCTGCCAGTCATCACCGGGGAGATTCTGCTTCGTGTGAAAGGCTTCGATACCGACCAATACAAATTCAACCTCGTGATCGGCTATGGCATTTTCTATACATTTGTATTATGCACGACAGAATCACCGATTGCATTCACGTATATCCTGCCCGTGACCAGTCTTCTGGTCCTCTATAAGAGTATCCGATTCATGGTAAGCTGCGGAATCGCAAACTCCCTGATTATCGTCGGAGGTGCTGCCTATCGTATCTCACAGGGATTCAACTCCGCCTCCGATATGAAGAATTATCAGCTCGAGCTCGCCTGTATCATACTCTGCTATATCTGCTATGTCATGTCCATCAAGCACCTGATTGAGTCTGACGGTGCCATGACAGACAGCATCAAGGCAGACCTTCATCGTGTTGTCACGACTGTGGAACAGGTAAAGCAGGCATGTAACACGATCACAAACGGCATTACCGTTGTCCGTGAGCTTGCATCCGAGAATACACATGGTGCCACGATTGTTGTAGACAGCCTGAACCGGCTCAGCGATCATAACTCTGACTTGCAGAGCAGTACAACCTCGTCAAACGAAATGACATCCGACATACACGCACAGGTCAACCATGTGGCAGAGATGATTGAGCAGATGGTCTCACTTACGAGCACTTCGGTGCAGCACGCGAAGGTAAGCTCCGAGGATCTGGCAGATCTTGTAACAACGACGAACACGATGGCTTCGCTCTCCGGGTAGATCGAGCAGACATTGCAGAATTTCAAATCTGAATTCGCCATGGTGAAGAACGAAACCGGTGTCATCGAGAATATCACATCTCAGACGAATCTTCTTGCATTAAATGCATCGATTGAAGCTGCCCGCGTCGGCGAATCCGGAAAGGGATTTGCAGTCGTAGCCGATCAGATCCGTACATTAAGCGAGGAAACCAAGTCCTCTTCCAATCAGATTCGGCAGGCTCTCGAGCATCTCGAAGAGACTTCTGAGCGGATGACCGCTTCGATGGAAGAAACCCTGAAGCTGATCCAGCTCACGTTGACGAAGGTCACGCAGACCGGTAAGAGTATGACGGAAATCGCTTCCGATACGAATAAGATCGGTGAGAATATTCAGGTCATCGACCACGCCATGAAGGAAGTCGAGGCTTCCAACATCCATCTTGTGGACAATCTGAATCAGGTAACGGATATCGTCGGCGACATGACAACCTGCATCAGCGACTCCAACGAGATCAACAACCGCATGCTCAGCAAATACGATGAATCAGCCAACAACATCAACTCCATTGAGACCGTCATCGAATCCCTCATGTGCGAGCTTGGAATCGGTGGTTTCATGGGAACCGAAGATGTACAGCCTGGCATGAAACTGAGTGTGGCACTGAAGGACGGAAAGAACTATTACGGCGAGGTACTGATACGTGAGAACAATACGTTATCAATCACCCTTGCAAATGCACCGAAGCTTACGGAGGTGACAGAATGTAAGCTGCAAGTAACTGTTGGCAACGTGCTTTACTGCTGGGATCCGGCTAAGATTGTCCATACCGCGCAAGAAGCGGATTCCCACTTCACGATTCAGATTGAATCCCGTCCGAAGATTAACAACCGCCGGAAATACCCTCGTCTGGATATCTCCAATGCCTGCACGATCACACTTGCCGATGGCACAACAACTATCGAGGGTAAGCTGGATAACTTAAGCGCAAACGGCTTCGCGTTCCTGACGCATAATAATTATTTTGCAACCCACAAAGGTATTGATATTCATGTAAAAATCCACAACTTCGACCTGCCTCAGCATGACGTACTGGAAGGACGTGTTATCCGCTGCTCTGATAATGAGGGGCTTTACATCGTCGGCTGCCAGATGCCGGGAGATGATTTCTTTATTCGGGATTATGTGAAGGGGAAGTTGTAGAGAAATATCAACAATGGCAAAAGGCTCCATGTTATAGTACATGGAGCCTTTTAAGTTCATTTTGAATACATGTATTTTTGAGTCTGTGAAAGTTTTTCTGTAAATAGGATTTTGAGGTCTTCTATGATAAAATATAAAATCATAGGAGGCCTTATTTTATGGCAAGAGAAAAGAAACCGGTACACAAAGTACAAATGACCGAAGGAAAAAGAAATATCATTCGTCAGCTCCTTGAAGAGTATGACATTGAATCCGCGCAGGACATTCAAGACGCCTTGAAAGATCTGCTTGGAGGAACCATCAAAGAAATGATGGAAGCTGAAATGGACGATCATCTTGGATACTCCAAGTCTGAACGCTCAGACAGCGACGACTACCGTAACGGCTATAAGACCAAACGGGTAAACAGCAGCTACGGAAGTATGGAAATCGAAGTTCCACAGGATCGTAAATCTACCTTTGAGCCACAAGTGGTAAAGAAACGTCAAAAAGACATTTCAGACATTGATCAAAAGATTATTTCAATGTATGCCAAAGGTATGACTACCCGGAAAATATCAGATACACTGGAGGATATCTATGGATTTGAAGCGTCAGAAGGCTTTACAGATGTAACCGACAAAATCATGCCACAGATTGAAGATTGGCAGAACTGACCGCTTTCAGAAGTTTATCCGGTTCTTTACATTGATGCAATCCACTATTCTGTCCGCGACAATGGCGTTATCCGAAAACTAGCAGCCTATGTTATCCTGGGAATCAATCAGGATGGTTACAAGGAAGTTTTAACCATTGAAGTAGGGGAAAACGAAAGTTCAAAATACTGGCTTTCTGTTTTGAATGGTCTGAAAAATCGTGGGGTTAAGGATATTTTGATCATTTGTGCAGATGGACTGACAGGCATTAAAGAAGCAATCGCTGCCGCCTATCCTAAAACAGAGTATCAGCGGTGCATTGTTCATCAGGTCAGAAATACCATGAAATATGTTGCAGCCAAAGACCGTAAGCCGTTCTGCGCAGACCTAAAAACCATTTATCAGGCTCCAACCGAAGAAAAAGCATTGGATGCATTGGAACGGGTCACAAAAAAATGGAGCGAAAAGTATCCGAATTCCATGAAGAGCCGGAAACAAAACTGGGATGCTATTTCGCCAATTTTTAAGTTTTCTGCAGAGGTCAGAAAGGTTATATATACAACAAATGCCATCGAAAGCCTGAATGCTACCTACCGCAAACTTAATCGGCAGAGAAGTGTCTTTCCTAGCGATACTGCATTGTTAAAGGCTTTATATCTATCCACTTTTGAGGCAACCAAGAAATGGACGATGCCGCTTCGAAACTGGGGACAGGTTTATGGCGAGTTGAGCATCATGTACGAAGGATGACTGCCCGAATAAAAAATTTAAAGCTTGTTTTACAGGCGGAAATTTTCGCCTGCTCTTAACATGCTCGAATCAATACTGTTATATATAAAGCAAGGGCTGAATGCTCATTTGAGAGCCTTCAGCCCAATCATTATCATAGAATATCACATTTACAGACTTTTATTCACACACTCACTTTGTTTGCAGGACTATCTATTCTTTGAGACAAAATATTCTATTGGTCACTTTCTTTTTAGTAACTATTTCTAGCTACCCACTTACCATCATTCCGTAAGACAATTACCGCAAATTTCAATAGCTCATCATTAGCCATATTATAAACATTTCATTTCTGGATTAGCCACTGTTTAACCCGAAAATCATAACTATCAATCTGACCAACAGTTTGCCTTATGGCTGTAATCCACCATTACCTACCTATACAGTGCTTCTAAAAAATCCATCAATGTTATTTCTATATTCCGAAAATTTTAACCTCCAAATAAAAATTTGCCTTTCTGATTTTTTCTACATATTATAATTTTTAACATAAAAATTTATATAGATATTATTTATTAGGATTTCGCAGCATTATTTGTTGTATTTTTTTTCTTTTCTCTATTTCTAAAGATAAATACTTGAAATACAGTTTTAAATATTTATCTTTATACTTTTTAGTAATTCTACATCTTAACAACAATTCTTCAAAATCACTTTGCCTCAAATTATCAAATATGTTACTATAATCTACATTTTCAATATATAACTTCATGTAAAATGAGTTTCTACAAATATACCTAGACCAATTTCTAGCATAATTTTTTCTTTCTTCCTGTGAACTTTTCTGAAATTCATTGTTATCAATCAGTCTCTCAATCTCATCATAATCTTCTAAAAAAGCTGTTATGATTTTACATCTTGCTCCAAACTCATATGTATCTATTATTTTTTTTATATATTTATTATTACTTGAAATAATATTATAAATAATGCCTTGATTAGGAATACGCTTAATATTTTTAATAATATATTCACAATTATCAATTAAATATTTAACATATTTGCAGATATAAACATTATCATCTACCACTTGCATCCCTAACGTTAAAATATTAAATGCAATTAATTTTGATCTTTTCTCTGTTATTTCATTATCCGATTTTTTAAAAATATATTCAATTAACTCCTGATATCTCAACTCATCTTTTTGCTTCATCATAGCAAGGGTGAGCTCAAATACTTCAGAATCAACATCAAATTCTTGCAATAAATTATATTCTTCATCAGCTCCCCTAACTCTCAGGAATATATATTGTGCATAAAAATACTCAAAAAAAGATCTATGAAAAAACTTAAATCGATCCTCCCCTGCTGCTGGAACAAACAATTCTGTTCTATCCGAACAAAACGCCAGAAAATGTTCTGCTGCACGTTCAGTTTCCGAAGCCGAAATATATTTCCCCCCGTACGTCTTACATAACATTTCTACTATCTCGTCCTTTCCTATATCACTATTGTTCGGAAAACACATTTTTGCCAATTCCATAAATGTATTATCTTTCATCATACACGATATCAATTCCCAATCATACTTTGCCTTTGTTTTTTCTTTTTCTCTTCTATATGCAATATAATCAAAGCACTTTTGGTAAAGTTCCATTTTATTTTCTGGAAGCTCTCTTTCTGCTTTATATATATTTATAAGCAAAGATAATACTAAAAAACTATTCAAAAAACCTTTATCTACCAAAGCACCCGACTGTTCTAGAAACACCTCTCGGTCTTTGACATCAAATCTTCCAAGTTTTATTATATTATCTACATAGGACTCAATTTGCATTCTATCCAACGGCAAAATATCAAAAACCTCCACATCTTTTTCTGGAATAAATCCTCTATTTCTAGATGTAATACATATCTTATTATTAGGATTCTGATTCTTAAAATATGCTATTATTCTTTTATGTAAATCCTCTCTTTTCTGTTTTTCTACCTCGTCTAAAGCATCCAGTAATATTAAGCATCTTCCCATCTTTAAATAATATTCTATCATTTCAATAGGAAATTTTCTTTCATCCATTAAGGTTTCTTTAACCATACTTTGTTGTAAAAATTTCACAACCGAAACAGGTTGTTCACCTTCACTATAAAAAGACTTCAAATCTCCATAAATCACCAAATACTCTGAACTATTTAAAATGTTTATTTGATGAAAATCGTTTATAAGTTTTTTCAAAAATAATGATTTTCCATAACCAGCTCCGCCTGTTACATATACTATGCTGGCACTATCAAAAATATACTTCCAATCATCAAAATATTCACTTTTTTCAACTTGTTCAATATTCCAATCTTGAATCCAATAGTCCCGCCGAATCCACTTAATATGCTCTCTTAATTGTTGTTCTGCTGAAGGTTGTATTAAAACTGGCGGCACATAAAACTCAGAAAAATCAAATGTATCCAATAAATACACATGTGCTCTTGAATGATTGGTTTTTAATATTTGGTAATATTCTTTTACATAGTCAACATATTTATCGTCCGATGGAATAATTTCACATTGCATTGTCCGTTTTATAGTTTCAATAGTTTCATTTAAACGTAACATGATATTTACTTGCGCAAAATCAATCCTTTGATTTACCAACAATACTCCAATTTTATCTTCATTCTTTAGAAAGGAAAAAATATAATCTGTCGCAATTTTGAAATAATTTTCAAAAAATTGTCGTACAAGCGTTTTGGATGGTATATTAGAAACCACTTTATCATATCGTTTAATTAAATTATCTGTAAGAAACTCTATAACATCCTTTTCTGTAATTACAATACTATTCTTTTTTATATTTCTTATATTTCCTTTACAATTTCCCGTTATTTTATAAATAATATAATTTTCAATAATATCTTTAAAAAACGGTGATCTGAGAAAAGAATCCAACTGTCCTGACATATATAATACTTCATATTTTTTATCCATTTGCTCTTTAATGAATTTTTCTATTTGTTCTTTTGAATTTTCTTCATTTTTTAAATAGAGTCTTCCCAAACATACTTTGCTTATATCGTAGATAATAGAAGCAAGCAAACTATAACCCACATTCGATACAACATCCATTTATCATGTCCCTCCTGTTTTCAGTTTAAAATTTTAATATCCTAAAAATACCTATATTTTTTTCCATCTTTCTTCTTTTCTAAAAAAATATTTTTTGCTCTGCATGCCAAATAATTTTCATTGCTACTTCCCTAATCAATATACCATTGATTTTATTCAAAACCTACTTATTCAAGTATTTATACCATACCCTTAAAATAGTTCCAATAAATTATATTATTTAAAACGTATTTGTAAGTTCAATTTAATATATATTTGTCCATCTTCCACGTACAAATTCATATATTCATGTCTCCTCGTCGAAGCCCGTTCAAAAACAGTGTTCTCCAATAAATACTGTTCAAAGAAATTTCGGTTATAAATATGATATGCCAGTACTTCCCCATCATCTTTTACAATAATATATCCACCGTTTGCTTCATCCAATCCATCCCACGGCTTTGCCGGTTTTAAACCTAATGCACAAGAACAGAGGAATTTTTTAAATTTGTATTCATACATTGCAACATCACCATATCCAAGAGGATCCCGCTCACCCGCCAATTCTACTAATTTCCTACAGTCTTTAAAATCCTCAGTATAGAAATAAAGCAATATATTCCCCAATATCTCAGGCATACTGCTGTCTACCATGATCAAATTTCGCTTAAACCCTGTATGGCTCATATCCTCATAACTAATTTTTCCTCCATATTCTCTGATTTTTTTCATGCGATCATGAATTTTTGTTCTGGTTTCTATCGCATTGATTTCTTCAGCCTGTTCGCTATTTAGACCTTCTATTTTATATATAAAATTAGTGGTTTTTCCTGCATTCAAGAGTGTAGGTGCATTTCCAACTTCCGACTTAATCGAAAATCCAACCTTACGAATAAGATTAGTATATATATCCTGAATCTGCATGGTAATATCTGTTGTATCAGTTGACGGAGCCTTAAGCTTTGTTACATTTAATTCATTAACAAAAGAAGATACTTCTTCCACCTCAAAACTGCCACTATGAATTGTGATTTCTTTCATCAATTTATCTGCTTCTTCGCCTAATTTTTTACGATCTATCGTTGTTATTCTCTGTGCTTCCGTTTCCACAACCACCGAATCTTTCTCTATACAATAATCGTAACTCTTTCCTTTTTGTTCTTCTCTGATAATCTTTAAAATCGGATAGTATACATTATCAATTTTCTCTACCCTGTCGTTAGCTGCATACACCCTTCCCTGACTCAGCAGATGCATAAATACATATAATTCAGCCCATTCTCCTTTATTTCCAACCATTTTTGCATTATTGTTATTTTTCTTCTCCAACACTTTCTTTATCTCCTTAGCGATCGCCTCAATTACATTAACTGTCACACTATTGCCAAATTGTTTATACAAATGCGTATCTGCAAGCCCCAGTTTAAAATCATCTGGGAATCCCTGTAATCTAGCCCATTCACGCGGTGTCATTTTTCGTATTCCTTCTCTGTTAACTTTGCCCTTTATATGTGTTACTGGAGCAAAATTTGTAATCCTCTTATCAATAATAAGATTTCGTTCTCTCCCCATACCTCCACACACAATTGCTCCAGCTTGACCATCAAGATCTCTAATCTCATAACCAAAACCATTTCCCTTCGATTGGTGTCTTGCTTTATGTTTGCGTAATGTATCCATATAGACTGTAGAGAGATAATATTTCACGCTGACTTCCTTTTCTTCCATAATATCCCTAATACACGTATCAGAATTGTTTCCTTCTGGAAACTTAAATTCACTGCTGTCGATATCTTTACGAAAAGCCACTATA
>ULPP01066643.1_pt1 | contig 16331 bp, 9 predicted proteins | sample 1953531 | NCBI WGS metagenome assembly ULPP01 (sample SAMEA4835630, study PRJEB28245) | human gut metagenome | biome: gut microbiome; material: fecal sample | place: Denmark | collected 2008
CGCCTTCTCTGTAGGTTCTACAGTAGCTTTGGCATTTGATGCCTTGACAGTAATCGGTTTCTACTCACTCCTGTGGGGGCTCGTTCCATTCTCATTGGAGATTGACCAGACCTTCATCGGTGCTATCCTGACCGTGGTAGGTTACTCTATCAACGATAAGGTGGTTGTATTCGACCGTATCCGTGAGAACTTGAAGTTGCATCCTAAGGGCGACCGTCAGCAGCTCTTCAATGCATCTATCAATGAGACATTGGCTCGTACCATCAATACGTCTACATCTACATTGCTCGTGTTGCTCTGTATCTGCATCCTCGGTGGTGACAGCATCCGCAGCTTCTCATTCGCAATGATCCTGGGTGTTGTATTCGGTACATTGTCATCTATCTTCATTGCATCTCCTATGGCTTACATCGTTCTTGGTCGTAAGATTAAGGAAGAGCCAGCTGAGGAGGTTGCAGAAGTTAAGTAATCAGAAACTCTTCATTCTTTCTCTGTCCGATGTATGTCGGATAGAGAAAGATACTGGAAAGAATATAAAAATAATAAAGGTCGCTTCCTGATTGTCAGGAGCGACCTTTATTGTTTTATCATCTCTGGAATGATAAGGAAAGTACGTGGTCCCACCGAGAATCGAACTCGGATCAAAGGTTTAGGAAACCTCCGTTCTATCCGTTAAACTATAGGACCATTGTAAACCGACTGCAAAGATACATCAAATCGTTGACAATACAAAATAAAATGTTATGTTTTTCACTCTCGTCTTATCAAGTTTCCTCACTTTTGTGGAGTTGAACTGCGAAAACCTCTTCGATACGAGGCATGATTCGCTGAAGAATGACTATGAATTCCTGCCGCAGAGCAGTTATAAGTGGACGCCTTATCGCTATTGGCGCAAGTTGGCAAATCTTTCCAAGACTATAGTGGCTTTGGGTTATGAAGATTTGTCGCTTGTTGGTACCGCCTCCCCAGATAATCCTTCAAGACCCTCGGAGAAGTCCTGGCATGTTCCCGATTTTGTGGCGCTTTGCGAAGTGGAGAACGATAGTGTGCTGTTTGATTTAACCCGGCGTTCAGCTCTTCGCGGTGTAAATTATGATTATGTGATGACCGATTCGCCTGATGAACGAGGCATAGATGTGGCTTTGCTTTATCAGCCATCTTCTTTTGCGCTTATACAGTTCCGGTCCATCCGCATCAAGCCGCTGCCTGATACTCGTCCTACGAGAGATATTCTCTATGCTTCGGGGCGGATTATGAATGATGATACGCTCCATGTCTTTGTATTGCATGCGCCTAGCCGGCGTGGCGGCGAACAGGTTTCGCGTCCCTACCGCCTGCAGGTAGCCAGCCAGCTGGCTTCTGCCGTAGATTCTATCTATGCGCTCAATGATAGTGCAAGGATTATCGTAGCCGGCGATTTCAACGATTATTCCGATTCTCCGGCCCTTCGTTATCTTTATCAGCATCACCTTATTAATATATCTGTTGGCGTCAAAGGCTCTCATGGTGCCAAGGCTACTTATCGCTGGCATGGAGATTGGCGAAGTCTTGACCAGATTCTCTTCAGTCCTTCGCTTTCCCGGCTTAAGATGAGTTGCCAGATAGGAGATTTGCCATTCCTCTTAGAAGATGATGAGAAATATGGCGGAAAGAAACCTTTCCGCACCTATCTCGGTCCACGATATTTGGGTGGATACAGCGATCATCTTCCGCTTGTTGCCAAGTTTAAGATAGAGGGTGGATATGAATAAAAAAACAGGTATGCTCAGATTTTTACTGAACATACCTGTCTGTATATTTAGTGAGATTTTTTCTCTTCTGCCTGATTATCCGTAGATAACATTACCGTTCTCATCCTCATAAGGAGTCATATCCTTAGCATACTGGTTCATAGCACGGAGGCTCATACCCATTGATGAGAAACCACCATCGTGGAAGAGGTTCTGCATGGTTACCTTGCGGGTGAAGTCAGAGAACATCATCACGCAGTAGTTAGCGCAATCCTCAGCTACGGCGTTTCCGAGTGGAGACATCTTGTCGGCGAAGTCCATCATGTTCTCGATATCCTTGATACCCTTACCTGCTGTTGTAGCTGTAGGGCTCTGAGAGATGGTGTTGATACGCACGTGCTTCTCACGACCATAGATGTAACCGAAGCTGCGGGCGATACTTTCGAGCATGCTCTTGGCATCAGCCATATCGTTGTAACCGAAGAATGTACGCTGAGAAGCTACGTATGTGAGAGCTACTACAGAACCCCACTCGTTGATAGCATCCAACTTCTTGGCTACCTGCAACATCTTGTGGAAAGAGATAGCAGAGATGTCCAATGTCTTGTTCAGGAAGTTGTAGTCGAGGTCATCGTATGTACGATGCTTGCGAACGTTAGGGCTCATAGCTACAGAGTGGAGCACGAAGTCGATTTTGCCACCGAGTTTCTCCTGAGCCTCTGTGAATACCTTTTCCAAGTCTTCTACGCTAGTCGCATCAGCTGCGATGATAGGAGCGTTGATCTGTTCAGCGAGCTTATCCAGCGTACCCATACGCAAAGCCATAGCTGTATTACTAAGTGCGATAGTAGCACCCTCTTCAGCAGCCTTTACAGCTACTTTCCAAGCGATTGATTCCTCATTGAGTGCACCGAAGATGATGCCACGCTTGCCTTTTAACAAATTGTGAGTCATTGTTATCTTAATACTTTTGTTTATACTAACGACAATCCCCTACATATATCATTCTCTCTATATATAATAAGGTGTAAAACCACTTTGTTTTGTTCTAGTCGTTGAAATCGTGCGCAAAATTACGAAAAATGTGCAATATACCCAAATTTTTTAACTAAAAAGTGCCGTAAACGTTTTCTTTTTTGTGGTATGTCAAGTATTTCGCTCCCTGCAGTCAGTATGATATTCTATTTATTCTTTGCAGATAATAAGCCTGAAACAGATATGTCTTATGCTTATAGATAACGTATCTGTTGGTCTGAGGAATTAGATTTGTAGGGTTCCTGACATATGTCAACAAGGTTCCTGACATATGCCACTAATGTTCCTGACATATGCCAACAGAGTTATTGACATATGTCAGCAACCTTGTTGGCAACTGCCGTCAACCGAACGGAACTAATTGTTAGAACCGATGAACCGTAGAACTGTGACTATTTAATCTATTTGTTCTACGTATTTAAGCAATACGTCTTACCCGGCAGATGCCTGTATAGATAACTTAAGAACCTTCTTATTTCTGTTCTTACAAATTATAGCCTTATTGCTACAAAAATATCCTTTTTGTTGCAATATGACAAGGTAGAAGTGTTAAAAACAGACTTTTTTATGTGCGTTATTAAATTTTTCTTTCAAAATATTTGCAAATATCCGAAAAAAAATCTAATTTTGCAGCCGATTATTATAAATTTATAAATTATTATCTAATAAAGAGAGAGATTATGTTTAAAAGAATCGCTTTATTTGTGGGGGGGGCAATTCTCAGTTGTGGAGTAGCCTTTGCCCAAACATCTGTTACCGGTAAGGTAGTAGCTTCAGAGGATGGTGAGCCTGTTATTGGCGCATCAATCAAGGTAGCTGGTACTAATACGGGTACTGTTACGGATGTCGATGGAAACTTCAGTTTGAATGTTCCAGCCGGCTCCAAGTTGGAGATTACCTATATAGGTATGAATCCACAAACTGTCAAAGCAAGTTCTAACATGAAGATTGTTTTGACTTCTGATAACAAATCCTTGGATGAGGTGATTGTTACAGGTTATGGTAACTTCAAGAAATCCTCATTTACAGGTGCTGCTGCTTCCATGTCAACAGCTAAGTTGAGTGATGTTCCTTCACTTTCTGTTGAAGATAAGCTTTCTGGTAATATCCCAGGAGTTTCTATTTCTTCTTTCTCTGGCCAGCCAGGTGCAATGAACTATATCCGTATTCGTGGTATGGGTTCTATCAATGCAGGTAACGATCCATTGATTGTGATTGATGGTACTCCTGTGAACTCTGGTAACTTGAGTGGTTTCAATGATGCTCAGACTGGAAGTGGTTACAATGGTTCTGGTACCAATGCACTTTCTACATTGAACAGCAACGATATCGAATCTATCACTGTTATCAAGGATGCTGCCGCAGCCTCTCTTTATGGTTCACGAGCAGCTAATGGTGTGCTTGTAATTACCACCAAGAGCGGTAGTCAAGGCAAAACTCAAGTAGATTTCCGTAGTGACTGGGGCTTCTCAAATATGGCAGTTAACTATCGCCCAACTTTGAGCGGTGACGATCGTCGTGCTTTGATTTATCAGGGCTTGAAGAATTTTGTATATGAAGGTAATCTTGAAGCTGGAACTGATGAAGCTACAGCGAAAGCTTTTGCAGATAGCGAAATTGACGGCATTGCAGGAAAACCATCTAATGGTTGGGCAAATTGGCGTGACGTTCTCTTCAGAAATGGATCTAACCAGAATTACCAGGCCAGCGTAACAGGCGGTAACGAAAAGACTAGATTCTACAGTTCTTTGTCTTATGCAAAACAAGAAGGTATTGTTGAAGGTTCTGGTTTGGAGCGTATGACAGGAAATGCAAATGTAAGTCACACTTTCGGAAAATTCAAGCTCGATGTAACAACCATGTTGTCGTCTATGCATCAGCAATCTGCCGTTGATGGCGGTGCCTCTTTTGCTGGAGCTATTGCTAATGCTGTTTGGTTCTCAGGTCCATCAAATCCAATCTATAATGAAGATGGATCTTTAACAACATCTACAGGTGGTGCATATAATAAAGGTGTAAATGTGCTTTACGAGAACCAACACACTTCAGATATAACAAATACAACACGTTCTTATAGTACACTTGCTCTTCAGTGGAATATCTGGGACAACTTAAAGTTACGTGAGAAGATTGCCTATGACTATATAAATTCTACTGAAAGTGTACTCTGGGATAAATATAGTAACGATGGAAAGAAATCTAATGGTGTAATGCAGCGAACATTGAATGAGTGGACCACAATGAATACTCAGACTCAGTTGAGCTACATTAAATCATTCGGAGCGCATAACGTTGATGCATTGCTTGGTTTCGAAACAGAAGCATGGCACAATAATAATTCATACGCATCTGGTACAGATTTCCCAGGAGAGTTGTATGAATTTTCAAACTCTGGTGATACATCAATGGAGAGTTTCAAATATGACTCTAAAATGACATCATTCTTAGGTCGTATAAACTACAATTACAATGATCTCTATTATGCAAGCGTTAGTTATCGCCGTGATGGTAGCTCTCGCATGGCACGTGAAAATCGTTGGGGTTCTTTCTGGTCTGTATCTGGAGCTTGGCGTTTTGGCGCAGAGAAGTTTATGGAATCCATCAAAAACGTTTTGAATGATGGCAAGCTTCGTGTGTCTTATGGTGTTAATGGTACTCTTCCTTCTGATTTGTATAGCTATATGAATCTTTATAAGTATGGTGAGTATTATAATGGTAGCAATGGTATGGGTATTGTTGGAGTTGCCAATAAAGATTTGAAGTGGGAGCAGAATAAGGCTTGGAACTTTGGTCTCGACTTGACATTCTTCAATCGCATTTCAGTAACATTGGATTACTACGTTCGTAATACATCCAATCTGATTATGAATCGACCAATCTCATTTGTACCAGGATATTACGATGCATCTTCTTTTGGTGCTTCTATGGCTCAGAATATCGGTTCTATGCGCAATCAGGGTATCGAAGTTTCTATCTCTTCTACAAATATTCAGAAGAAGGACTTTACATGGACTACGTCTTTGAACTTCGGTCATAACTCAAACAAGGTTACAGCATTGACTGGTGACGATGATAAAATCATCAGCGGTCTTATGATTCATCAAGTAGGTAAGCCATACTATTCTTACTATACATATGAATATGCTGGTGTAGACCCTGAGACTGGTCTGGAAAGTTTCTATATCAATGATGGTACTGAGAATGCTCGCAAGACAACTACCGATATTGCTAAGGCAAACAAGGTAATCGTTGGTAAACATGACCCAGCTATTGAAGGCGGTCTTTCAAACTTCATTAAATGGAAGTTTATCGACTTTAACTTCACTATGACCTATAAGTTGGGAGGTGACTCTTTCGACTACGCAACATGGTTGCACGATAATGGAGGTAACTATGCTCTCTATGGCGCTATCCCTTCTTATTACAAATTGGAAGACATGTGGCAGAAACCTGGTGACAATGCGAAATTACCAAAGTTCCAGACATATTCTGGAGTAGGTCATGTTTCTTCTCGCTGGTTGATGCCAAACGATTATTTGCGTCTCAAGAACCTCACTGTTGGATTCTCTGCACCAAAGGAATGGCTCCACAACTTTGGCTTGAGTAAGGCTCGTGTATACTTCTCTGCAAACAACTTGTTGACCTGGAAGTCTAAGGATCTTTATGTTGATCCAGAGACACCAGCGGATGGCTTGTGTACATTCGAAATGCCAGCTTTGAGAACTTATACATTTGGTATCGAACTTAGTTTCTAATTTATAAAAGAACGAAATACAATGAAAGTATTAAAATCAATATATAAGGTAATGGGCTGCGCTATTTTGGCAGCCAGCCTGTCATCTTGCGTCAATGATTGGTTGGACGTAGCTCCTTCTGATGGTACAGATGCAGGTGCAGCCTTGACCAGCAGTTCAGACTTGGATGCTGCGAGAACGGGTATGTACAAGGCTTTGAAGGGAAACAGCAGCTTGGTAGATTACTATGGTCAGCAATTCTTCGTTTATGGTGATGTTCATGCAGGTGATGATTATCAGTATAACTATATTGGTGGTTCTAACCGCGCTAATTTTTACTATGACATGAACTACCAAACAGCATCAGAATTCAACACAAGTACTGTATCATGGCAGTCTCCATATGTTGTAATTGGACGTGCAAACAGAATTATTGCAGCTGCAGAAGGTGGAAAATTAAGTGATGCTGTTGAAGCAAAAGCAAAAATTGAACAGTACGCAGCAGAGTCTAAAGTTCTACGTGCTCTTGCCCACTTCGATCTTGTGAGAATTTACGGAAAGCCATATACAGAGGATCAGGGTGCATCTCTTGGTGTACCATTGGTAATAGGAGTGCTGGAGTCTAATGCAAAACCTGCTCGTAGCACTGTTGCTGAGGTTTACGCCCAAGTAGTGAAGGATTTGACTGAGGCTATCAGCTCTAATGCTCTTGCTACAGAGACAAAACCAGGTTATGTAAGCGTTTGGGGAGCAAAGGCAATCCTTTCTCGTGTTTATTTGAATATGGGTGATTATGCTAACGCCTTGTCTGTTGCTGAGGATATTATCAAGAATTCTGGCGCAGCGTTGTGGACTCGTGACCAATACCTCAAGGCATGGGATGCTTCAACTCCTAATGAGAGTGAGTTCTTGTTCCGTCTCAATGTGGCAGGTTCTACAGACAGCAATGACTTGAATGGTATCGGTAACCTCCAGCAGCGTGATGGCTACAAGGAAATGGTTGCTACTAAGAAGTTTGTTGACATGCTTACTTCAGACCCAAAAGATGTTCGTAACGATATGTTCTTGTCTGCAACTGCAGCCAAAGAGGTGGAAAAGTATGGTACCAACAAGGTATTTCTGAACAAGTTGCGTGGTCAAGGTGGTAATCTTCGTAATGTTACTATCGTTCCAATTATCCGTCTTTCTGAGGTTTACTTGACAGCTGCAGAGTGTGCATTTAGAAATAATGACAAGACTAAGGCTGTAGAGTATCTGAATGATTTGGTAAAGAACCGTACCACAACTGTGGCTTCTTTGGCTACAGTGGATAACATCACACTTGAGCGTATCTTGATTGAGCGTCGTAAGGAGTTGATTGGCGAGGGACAGCGTTACTTTGATGCTTTGCGTAATAACGAGACTATCACCCGTTATACAAGTGAAGCTGATAAGGGTTGGCACAAGACATTGAGCAAGGATGCTCAGTCTTTCAACCGTGATTACTTCAAGGCTATTGCTGCCATTCCGCAGGCAGAGATCAACGCCAACCCTAACATCAAGCAGAATACGGGTTATGGTGAGTAATCGCTGTGATGGAATATTTTAATAAGATAATATTTTTAATCAACGATATAGGAATGCCATGAGTGGCATTTTCTATAAATCTCTCGGGAGAGGCTGGCTGTGAAGCTCGCCTCTCTTTTTTTTGTCTTTTTATTTGCGTATCTGATATTTTATTCGTAACTTCGCACCGTCTAAAGAAATATGGCTATGGAAGAGATAAGAAAATACCCAGTAGGAATGCAAACGTTCTCTGATATACGAGAGGGTAATTATGTGTACGTAGATAAGACAAGGTATATTGTCGATTTCTTGCGTAATGGTTCTAAATATGTGTTTCTGAGTCGTCCAAGACGATTCGGTAAGTCGCTTTTTGTCTCTACACTCCAGGCATATTATGAGGGCAGGAAGGAACTGTTTGATGATTTGGCACTTGGCGAATATGAGAAAGAATGGGTGAAGCATCCTGTTCTTCACTTCGACATGAGTACTGCCAAAAATCAGACACCCGAAGGGTTAGAAGAGATGCTGGGCTACATGCTTTCAGAATACGAGCAGGTCTATGGACGTGACGAATTGGCGGTGCAGCCGAGCCAGCGTTTGCAGTCTTTGGTAAAGCGTGCCTATAAGAAGACGGGTCAAAAGGTGGTCGTTTTGATAGACGAATATGATGCTCCTCTCTTGGATGTCGTGCATGAGAAGGAAAGTTTGATGCCATTGCGCTTGGTTATGAGGAAGTTCTATAGCCCATTGAAATATCTCGACCCTTGGCTGGAATTTACCTTTATCACGGGTATCACCAAGTTCTCTCAGTTGAGTATCTTTAGCGAGATCAATAATTTGGATAATATCAGCATGTTCGATCAGTATTCTGCTATCTGTGGTATCAGCAAGACAGAACTACTGACGGTGATGAAGCCTGATGTTGAGTTGCTAGCCAAGTCTTTGGGAAAAACTTTTGATGAAACGGTTGCCGAGTTGAGTTCATATTATGATGGTTATCATTTCAGTAAAAAATCAGAAGATGTGTTTAATCCATTTAGCCTGGTTAAAGCGTTGAGAAGTAAGGAAATAGCAGCTTATTGGTTTAGTTCAGGTACTCCTGCATACATTATCAACACTTTACGCAAACATCATGTGGGGGTGATGGATATAGAACAGAAATCCGTAGGGGTGGATGATTTCGATGTCTCTCCTGAGCAGATGACTTCTGCTTTACCATTGCTTTATCAGAGTGGGTATCTCACCATCAAGAAGTATAACCCTATCTTGCAGAGCTATCAGCTGGATTATCCAAACAAGGAAGTGCGTGTAGGAATGGTTCGTTCCTTGGCTCCTAACTATCTCTCTCCAATATCGTTGAACAATAATAGTTTCATCTTCGACTTTTTGGAGCAACTATATAAAAATAATATGGATGGTGCTTTGCAGAAAATGCAGGCTTATCTCGCCAGTATCTCCAATCGACTTGCCAACAAGAACGAGAAGGACTTCCAAACGGTCTTTTATCTCATTTTTAATTTGATGGGTGCTTACATCTTGGTGGAGGAGGATAGTGCAATAGGCAGAGCAGATGCCGTTCTTCATATGCCGGATACAATCTATGTGATGGAACTGAAGTTTGATAAGACGGCTGAGGAAGCTTTGCAACAGATTGATGACAAAGGCTATCTCATTCCTTATTCAGCTGACGGCAAACGAATGGTAAAAGTAGGAATCAACTACGACAGCCAGAAGCGAACCATTGGTGAATGGAAGATAGCAGAAGGATAAATCACACTTTTGACGAATACAGGGGTAAGAATGCTGACTGTAAAGCTCGCCTCTTTCAAAGAAAAAAAACACGGACAAATTGAATTTGTCCGGACAAATTTGTCCGGCATGATATAAATCGCTGACTATGAGAAGATTATAAAGCTGTCGGACAAGCATCCGGACAAATTCAATTTGTCCGTGTTATATTTTTGGGGCATAAACACAGCTTTGTCATGGTGCAAACTATGACTTATGCTCCAGAAAACGGTGAGTTGAGGGGAAGAAAACTATGAGTTGTATTTGTTAACACTTTGCGAGAACAGGTCTTTCATGGAGAAAAATGGCTGTAGGATGCAATATTATCCCTTGTTTCTTGTTATTATGATATACAAACTGTTGTGGAAATGAAAAAGAAAATAGTTATAATGATGGTGCTGCTGCTTGCTGTTGTGGGAGCAAAGGCACAAGAAGTGGAGAATCCGGTAGGCAGATTCTCGGTAATTCCTCGTATTGGTGTATCTCTGGCTAACTGGAGCGGGTTGCCTCCGGAAACTTCGGAGGGAATCTCGCTAGAGTCTAAGTATCAGGCAGGATTCATGGGTGGCGTAGATGTGGAATATCGCATAAATAATAGCCTGGGTATTACGCTGGGTGCTTATTATGCCCGACAGGGTATGCGTTTCCCAGACTGTGAGTTGACTGAGAATGCTGAAAAAGGGGAATATACAGGTATTAAGAATCATCATGTGAACCTCGATTATATCCAGGTACCGCTCATGCTGAAAGCCTATCTTGTAGAGGGCTTGTCGGTGAATGCAGGCGTTCAGGTGGGATTCCTTTGTGGCGACGGCAAGGTGAAAAGAGAGGAAACCGACCTTCAGAAGGACAAGAACGGGTCTATTACATATAAGGATATGCAGGAGACCGAAGCTCCTTGGCCTGCCAAGAAGGTGGATGTAGCCATTCCTTTGGGCTTGAGCTATGAATATATGAACGTGATTCTGGATGCCCGATACAATGTGAGCCTGACGAAGGCTGGCAAGGGTGATTGGGATAACTGCAAGAACAAGGCTCTGACCTTTACCGTGGGTTATCGTTTTACATTATAAAAGAATATTTGGATAGAAATAAGAAAAGCCTCAAATCCGCAAAGGATTTGAGGCTTTTACCTTATCTGATAATCAGATGATTCTATGATTCTTTATCCTACCTGGCTTCCTGGCTTAACCTTGCCAAGGAGAGAAGTTACATTCAATGAGCCGTCGAAGTTGACAGCACTCAGAATCATACCCTGACTCTCGATGCCCATCATCTTGCGAGGAGCAAAGTTGGCTACGAACAATACGTCCTTGCCGATCAGCTGCTCTGGCTCGTAGTAGGCTGCGATACCTGAGCAGATGGTGCGCTCTACGCCAGAACCATCGTCGATGGTGAACTTCAGGAGTTTCTTAGACTTCTTTACCTTCTCGCAGTTCAGAATGTGACCTACGCGGATATCGAGTTTCTCGAAATCATCGAAGCTAACCTCTGGCTTGATAGGAGCAGCCTGATAAGAAGCCTCCTCGTTAGCCTTCTTGGTGTCAGCGAGCTTCTGGAGCTGTCTTTCGATAACCTCATCCTCAATCTTCTCGAAGAGCAATTCAGGCTCACCGAGCTGGGTACCAGCCTTGAGCAAATCTGTGCTGCCGAGCTGAGTCCACTCGAAGTTAGGCATATTGATCATCTTGCGGAGCTTCTCAGAAGAGAATGGCAAGAATGGCTCGAAGGCGATGGCGAGGTTGGCAACCAACTGCAGGGAGATGTTCAGGATGGTCTCCACACGCTTAGGATCGGTCTTCCAAACCTTCCAAGGCTCACACTCTGTGATGTATCTGTTACCGATACGAGCCAGGTTCATAGCCTCCTTCTGAGCCTCACGGAACTTGAATACGTTGAGATACTGCTCTACCTTCTCCTTCACGTCCTTAAACTCAGCGATAGCCTTCTCATCTACCTCCTGCAATTCACCACAGGCAGGAACTACGCCGCCCCAATACTTCTTGGTGAGCTGGAGGGCACGGTTTACGAAGTTACCGTAAACGGCAACCAACTCAGAGTTGTTGCGCTCCTGGAAATCCTTCCAGGTAAAGTTGTTGTCCTTGGTCTCAGGCGCATTGGCTGTCAATACATAGCGCAATACATCCTGCTTGCCTGGCAAATCTACGAGATACTCGTGCAACCATACAGCCCAGTTGCGGGATGTTGAAATCTTATCATCCTCCAGGTTCAGGAACTCGTTGGCTGGTACGTTGTCTGGCAAGATATAGTCGCCGTGAGCCTTCAACATAGTAGGGAAGATGATGCAGTGGAACACGATATTGTCCTTACCGATGAAGTGAACAAGACGTGTTTCAGGATCCTGCCACCACTTCTGCCATGTTCCCCACTTTTCTGGATGAGCATCGCAGAGTTCCTTGGTATTTGAGATGTAACCGATAGGTGCATCGAACCAAACGTAGAGCACCTTTCCATCTGCACCCTCTACTGGAACAGGAATACCCCAATCCAAGTCGCGTGTCATCGCACGTGGCTGAAGATCCATATCCAACCAGCTCTTGCATTGGCCGTAAACATTGGTACGCCACTCCTTGTGACCTTCCAGAATCCACTTCTTCAACCAATCCTGATACTTGTTCAATGGAAGATACCAGTTCTTGGTAGGCTTCTTTACGAGACCATGACCAGGGTTGTTCTTGTTGGTAGGGTTGATGAGCTCCTCAGGAGAGAGGGTAGCACCACATTTCTCGCATTGGTCGCCATAAGCACCCTCTGCACCACAGCGAGGGCAAGTACCTACGATATTACGGTCGGTAAGGAATTCACCTGTTACCTCGTCGCAGAACTGCTCCTCTACCTTTTCTTCCAATACGCCCTTGTCATAGAGTGTGCGGAAGAAGTCTGAAGCAAACTTATTGTGAGTAGGCGAAGTGGTACGGCTGTAAATATCAAAAGAGATACCGAAGTCCTCGAAACTCTTCTTGATGAGGTTATGATAGCGATCAACCACCTCCTGTACGGTAATTCCCTCTTTCTTGGCACGGATAGTAACAGGTACACCATGCTCATCGCTACCGCCGATGAAGACAACATCCTGCTTCTTGAGGCGGAGATAGCGAACATAGATATCGGCTGGCACGTATACACCTGCCAGGTGACCGATGTGCACACCACCGTTGGCATAAGGTAAAGCCGCAGTCACGGTAGTACGTTTAAAGTTCTTTTGTTCCATATTAGCTAATATATTTTTGTTATTTGGCTGCAAAATTACAAAAAATGTTGGAGATAAGAAAGAATTATCGTCGCTTTTTCTTACTTGTATATATAATAAGGTGTAAAAAGCTGGGTTCTTTAGTGTTTTTATAGTAAGGATAGCGTAGGGTAGGATACAAAAAAAGGCCCTTCGCATCTCTGCAAGAGCCTCCCATCTTGTACATTGCCATCAGACTCCTCCCTGATAGGACTGTACCTAATTATTATCATTTACTTTTTCTAAGAACTTATTCGTTCTGACAACTTATGTTGTTGACCTTTTACAATCTAATTACCTTAGTATGTAGAAAACTTCCTCCTTATATATTTTTATCTATAGAGAGATTTCTTACATTACGTTCATATAGGCGATAACGGCTAACTCTGCAAGAAGAATTACGAAACCAATCTTCTTTACTGCGTCTGTAATTAAAAAAATGCAATCCATAATCTTAATGGTTTTGTTGTTAATAATTAAACTAGCGTTGTGCTAGCGTTCTTTTTACGGTTGCAAAGGTAATGCATTTTTTATCCGATATGGGATAATTTTTATTAGAATTAGTGATTTTTGTCCTTTTGCATATATCTTCTTTATGATTATAAATGTCCTCTTTCTGCCCAATCGCCTCTGTCGAGGGTTCTGTATCCCACGGCTTCTGCTATATGGTCAGGCTTAATCTGTTCACTTTCTGCCAAATCAGCAATGGTTCGTGCCACTTTCAGTATTCTGTTATAGGCTCTGGCTGACAAAGAAAGTTTCTCCATTGCCATTCGGAGCAGTTCTATACCTTGTTCGTCGGGTTCGGCAAACTGATGAATCATTCTTTCGGTCATCTGGGCGTTGCAATGGATGCCTTTATAATCTTTGAATCTTTCGGCTTGAACTTCTCTTGCCTTGATGACTCTTTCTCTGATCTTGGCACTTGGCTCACCTGGTGCTGCCTTCGATATGTCCTGGAAAGGAACGGGACTGATTTCGCATTGGATGTCGATGCGGTCGAGTAACGGACCCGAAATCTTGTTCATGTATCTTTGAATCTGGCCTGGCGTGCAGACACAGCGATGTGTCGGATCACCATAATATCCGCATGGGCAAGGGTTCATACTTGCCACAAACATGAATGAACATGGGTAATCTGTAGAATATTTCGCTCTGCTGATGTTGATATGGCGGTCTTCCAATGGCTGGCGGAGTACTTCCAGAGTGGTTTTATTGAACTCCGGAAGTTCATCGCAGAACAGAACGCCATTATGGGCGAGCGATATTTCTCCCGGTTGTGGTGAAGTTCCTCCGCCTACCAGAGCCACTTGAGAGATGGTATGGTGAGGAGACCGGAACGGGCGTTGGGAAATGAGTGATACATTCTTGCCCAGTTTGCCTGCAATGGAGTGAATCTGTGTTGTTTCCAGACTCTCAGATAGCGTGAGGGGAGGAAGAATGGACGGCAAACGTTTTGCCATCATCGACTTTCCGGAACCTGGAGGACCTACCATAATCAGGTTGTGTCCGCCAGCCGCAGCCACTTCGAGCGCTCTTTTCACGTTCTCTTGACCGCGGACGTCGGCATAATCGTATTCACAATGTGTCTGGTTTTCGTAAAATTCCTTGCGGGTGTCAACGATTGTAGGAGAAGGATTGCTTCTGTCGCTCATGAATTGTATGACTTCGAAAAGCGTTTTCATGCCGTAAACCTCAAGGTTGTTTACGACAGCCGCTTCCCGAGCGTTCTGTTCCGGCACAATCAGTCCCTTAAAGTGCTCTGCTCTTGCTCTGATGGCTATCGGTAGGGCACCTTTGATAGGCTGGAGCGTACCGTCAAGGCTCAGCTCGCCTACCATCATGTACTCTTTCAGATGATCTTCGGGAATGTTGTTGTTGGCGCCTAGAAGTCCGATTGCAAGCGGCAAGTCGAAACTGCTGCCCTCTTTCCTGAGGTCAGCTGGAGCCAGATTGATAGTGATGTCGGCTATCGGAAATTTGAAGCCGCTATACTGGAGAGCTGCTGAAATTCGGTTACGGCTCTCCTTGACCGCCTCGTCGCCTAAGCCTGTGAGGTGGTACATGACGCCTCTGTTGAGGCTTACTTCTACGGTTACAGTAGTTACTTCTAGTCCGTTAACTGCTGCACAATATGTCTTTACTAACATATAGGCGTGCTTTTTATGGGTTCTTGACTAGCTCGAAAGTATTTATTTTAGCAGTTGGTCGAGCTTATTGTAAAGCTCTTGCTTTTTCATGCCTCGGGCGATGATTTTACCATTTTGAAGTATGATGTTGTCAGGAAGGTTTTCCAATCCCAACTTCTTCAAGGTCTTGTCTTCCAGCATTTCGCCGTTGCAAATGATAGGGCATGCGATAGAGTCGCGCTTGATGTTGTTCTTGCATTCGCTCTTGCTGGCATCCAGACAGAAAGCCATCAGCTTAAGCTTGCCGTTCGATTTTTTCTGCCGGCTCTTCAGTTCGCGCTGCATGTCCTGGCTGTCATAGTTATAGGTAGCCCAGGTGTAGATTACGGCAACCGGAGCGCTGCTCATTTCTGTACTAGAAACGAGTTTTCCGTTGATATCGTATGCTGTAAATGAAGGCAGGGTTGCACCGGTGCCTACATTCTTCATGGTTTCTGCCAACTGCTTCATCTTAGCCAACTGTCCGTTTTTAGGCTGTTCCTTCTCTACGATATTGATGAGTGAGAGCGCCTTGCGGTAATCAGGTTGTGTAGAAGTGATGAAGTATTTTCTGATCAGATAGATGCTGCACACAGAATTCGGATGTTCTCTGACGAAGTCTTCAGCATGCTTTTTAGCCTCAGGTGGCGTATCTTTCAGGATGTTCTGGCGGAATTTTGTCATCAGTTCGTTATCCTCGGTTCCGCTTACCTCCATTTCCTTAAGGTGCGAAGCATCTGCCTTGATCTCTACTGATTTGCCCGATTTTGCGAAGATAGGCTGCTCAGAGAAATTAGGGAAAACAAGCATAATGGTAAAATCTTCCTTACATTCGGTTTCGAAAGTGAAACGGCCGCCTTCTACCTTGATGGTGTCAACGCCTTCGAAGCCCCCGTCAGGACTGTATACATAAAACTCGCCTTGATTCATATTGAGAAATTTGCCTTCAAACTTGAAATGCCCACTGCTAACACCACATGATGTTAAGACCAGCGTAATGAATAAAATGAGGATGTAAGCAAATTTTTTCATAAGGAAAAACTTTAAGGTGCCGCGAGCGGGACTCGAACCCGCACAGCCA
>ULPP01002696.1_pt1 | contig 15736 bp, 9 predicted proteins | sample 1953531 | NCBI WGS metagenome assembly ULPP01 (sample SAMEA4835630, study PRJEB28245) | human gut metagenome | biome: gut microbiome; material: fecal sample | place: Denmark | collected 2008
CAATTATATATCGCGTTGCAACGAAAAATTTTCCCATGAATCGCTTAATAGCTTGAGGTGTTCAGATTATGAAAAGCGAAGCGATTCACGGACGGTAATTTCGTGCGGATTCAGAACGAAACGTGCGGCGCCGATCTTGTTCGCAAGTAATTGCTAGGCTGTGGTTGCCTTGTTTCTATGAATCCAGCACTCATTTCCTAAAATTTTCTCTCAAACCACCCTAAAAACCCAAAAATATCCCAAAAATCCCCCTTCCTCCTACCCGAAATCACCCTTTCGGGTGGGGCGCTTTTACTCTTTTTAGGCTACACTATAGTTGTAAACAATCAGCTGTAAAGCAGGCAGCAGGAAGCGGAGGGATTGATATGCTGAAAGAAAGCTGGAAAAACATTTTGCTGGGAGCATTACTGCTTACCGGATTGACAATGCTCCTAGGCAGTGACAGCTCTGACAAAAAAGCAGTATCGCTGCTAGCTATGCCTAAGGCAGAAGCCACCGCTATGCCTGCCTACGAGCAGGAATATAGAAAAATTGTGGCGGGTGTCTGCGATTATTTGACCACGGGTAATACTGCCGGACTGCCGGCGCAGGGGCTGACAGGCTTTGAGGAGCTGGAGGGCCATAATGATCCCGGTCAGGGCGTAAGCAGTGTCGGCTATACATTGCAGGATATCAATAATGATAAGGTGCCGGAACTGATTTTTGGCCAGATTGATTATCCTGAGGGCAAGGGATATTATGGCCGGGATATATATGCTGTCTATACCTTTGTAGACGATAAGATAAAATTTGTTGAAGAGGGATGGTCGCGCAGCCGGTTGCGTCTGCTTCCTCAAGATATGCTGAGCAAGCGCACCTGTATCGACGATAACGATATGGAATGGATGCTGGAAATGAAGGATTTGCTGCGGGACGGCAGTTTGCGTCAGGGAGAAACCTTCTATACAAAGGTTGAGGATGGCAGATGTAATGTTTACCGAAAATATTTAGATGTAAATGATACCTTTGTTACCCAAAAAACCTCCATGCACTTTGACGATATGATGAATATTGACCTTGGTGCCCAAAAGCTCGAGCTTTTACCGCTTGCGGAATACAGCAGCCGTGGCTTTAAGGGACTGGTAATGCAGCATCTTAACTGTATGGGCTTGCATGAGCTGCAGGATAATAGGGTAGATCTTTCCGCATATGAGCATGTTTATGTGGATAATCCCTCTCAGGGAGCAGAAGTGTTGTTTAGCAGCAATACTTCTCTGGCGAGCTTTGAAGTGCTGGATTTGCAGGGGGATAGTAGCAGAGTTATCTACAGCAAAGGACTGCTGAACCCGGAAGAAAAGCTGGTACTGCATCTGGAAAGCTTTGAAACTGATCCTGAGTTTGACTATGAAACTGTTATTAAGAACGGTATCTGCTTCAGGGACGACACCGGCAGCCTGCGCAAGTTTGCGATTCGGGCGAATGTTATGGACGGCAGTGTTTATCTGGAGGAGATTGATTAAGGTAAAATCTGCATTTTGTGCGGAAATTTATAAAATAAGGTTGGGAAATTAAGGAGGTAATAAAGATGAAAATGAAAAAATTAACCAGCTTATGTGGTTGCCTGTTGCTTTCCATGTGCATGGGCGTTGGTGCTATGACTGCTCCGTTGTCTGCTGAGGCTGCAGCACGTGAAAAGGTTATTCTGGACGCAGATATGGTGGATTTGTTTGATGACGGCATCGCTATGATGATGCTTGCCGAATCTCCCAAAATGGATTTGAAGGGTGTTACCATCGTTATAGGCAATACCTGGGTTGAAACCGGTACCGCTTCTGCTATCCGTCAGCTGGAGGGCATCGGCCGCACCGATATCCCTGTATATATGGGCGTTAATGAAACCGTCCGCAAGGACCGTTTCGCTAACATGAAGGAAGAAAAACGCATTTACGGCCGTGGCCATGACTCCCATCTGGGCGCTGCAGGCTATCCTCAGCCGGCATCCTGGCAGGCTGAATACCGCAAGAATTATAATGATGAGCCTGTTATGAACCCGCAAAAGCAGCATGCTGCTGATTTCATCATTGATACTATCAAAAAGCATCCGGGCGAAGTAACCATCGTTGCTATCGGCAGCGGTGCTAACCTGGCAGCTGCTCTTGATAAGGCTCCGGAAATTGCTCCGCTGGCTAAACGCGTTGTTTATATGGCAGGCGCTTTCTTCTGCGAAGGCAACGTAATGCCGACCTCCGAATTCAATGTTTGGATTGATCCGGAAACTGCTAAAAAGGCTTACCGCGCTCCCTGGAAGGAGCAAATCTTCCTGCCGCTGGATGTTTGCAGCAAGGAACTGATGAGCCACGATGATTTTAAGGATTTGGAAAGCCGCATTAAGAGCGACCGCTTCAAGGCTATGTGGGAAAGCCATTATGCTACCCCGATGTTCCGCAAGGATCCGTCCTTCAAAAACTACATTTGGGACGTTCTGGCAGCAGCAGTAGCAATTGATCCGTCCGTAATTCTGGAATCCGAAACTCTGCCGGTTGATGTGGATGACCAATACGGCTACGGTTACGGTCAGACTATGGGCTTCCGCGGCGCTGCTCCTGAGGGTGCTCAGAATGCGAAGATTGTTTACGCTGTAGACCGCGCTAAGGTTTGGAAGATGGTTGAGGATGTATTCAACAAGCTGTAAGCAATAATTTTGCCGATTTAAAGCTTGCGCCCTACCTGAATTTGCTGTTTCGGGTAGGGCGCTTTAGTTTTTTTTAGGGTAAAATATAGGTATAAAAGATTAGCTGCAAAGCAGGCAGCGGGAAGCGGAGGGATGGAGATGTTGAAGAAAAGCTGTAAAAATGTCCTGGTGGGAGCAATGCTGCTGGCTTCATTGGCAATGCTGCTGAATGGCTGCGGTTCGGATAAGCAGGCGGCGGCAACGCAGCCTAAGGCCACGAAGGTGGAGGAAGCTGCAACAGCTGTGGCGAAGGTGCCTGCCTATGAGCGCGAATACGGCAAGCTGGTGGAGGGTATCTATAATTTTGTGAATGATGGCAATATGGATAAGGTGCCGCAGCAGGGCATGACTGGAATTTATGAGCTGCGGGACCATATGGGTTACGTTGATGCGTTGAACATGCTTGGTTATACGCTGCAGGATATCAATAATGACAAGGTGCCGGAGCTGATTTTTGCTATATTGGATAATGAAAAACAGGGCAAGGGCTATTACGGCAAGGATATATATGCTGTTTATACCTTTGTGGACGGCAAAATAAAATTTGTTGATGAGGGCTGGGCACGCAGCAATATTAAGCTGTTGGCGAACAATATGCTGCTGACACGCGGCAACAGCAGTAATACAGACTATGTGCTGGCGCTGAAGGATTTGCTGCCGAACGGTAATAAAAGATGCATTGATATGTACTTTACCCGTTCGAAGAGCAATAATGAACCGGGTCTTGATGTTTACCGCAACAATGTGGGCAGAGATGATGTGGCTGTTTCGCAAAAGACGAATATGACTGCGGATGATTTCTTTGATATGGGCACAGAGATGGCCGGTGACAGCGTGAAGCTTGAGCTGCTGCCGTTGAAGGAATATAAGCAACGAGGCTTTAAGGGGCTGGCGATGCAGTATCTGGAATGCATGGGAGTACATGAGCTGCAGGATGCGAAGGCTGACCTTTCCAAGTACGAGCAGGTTTCCGTGCCTAATCCCTTTAAGGGTGCGGATGTAATTTTCCGCAGTACGAAAAATCTGGAAGAGTTCCGCCTGCTGGAGCTTGCTTCCGGAAAGAGCGTTTACAGCAAGGATTTGCTGATGGCTGATGAAAAGCTGGTGCTGCATCTGGAGAGCCTGGAAACTATTCCCAAGAATGGTATCAGCTTTAAGGATGATGCAGGCAGGGAGCGCAGGTTTGCGATTCTGCAAAGCGGTAAGGACGGCAGTATTTATCTGCAGGAGATTGATTAAGGTGTAACGCCTGAAGAGGGCTTAATTTAAGAGAAGATGTAAAAAACTATGGAGGTGTTTTTTATGCGTAAAAGATTTTTAGGTGCAATGTTATTGGCGCTTGGTATTGGTTTGTTTGGCGGTTGGGGCAGTGCTCAGGCGAACAGCGTGGCGGAGCCTACGCAAAGCATGTTGCATGTGTGCTGGCTGAAGGATGCTCATGTTAATCCTGCGGTCTGCGAGGTTGTGCGGATGCCGGACGCTTTTGAACCGGCGAAGGCTGTAGTGACGAGCTCGGTGGATTTCCCAGATTTTCAGGTTGTGGCGCTGGATTTGCGTGAGGTGAGCGCTGAGGGGTATCCTGTTTTTAACGTGCAGTCTATTTATTATAAGGATTTCCTGCGTGCGACGGAGCCGATTATTATTGTGATGCGTGATTCCGAGTCCTTCCCGCGCAACGGTATTGCGGTGCGCGATTCTTTGGGCAGGGAGCGTGTTTTCGGTATTGCTATCAGCGGTGAGGACGGCAGCCTGCTGCTGAGTGAGGTTGATAGATAGAGGTGTGGCGATGAAGAGATTATTTAGCTTGCTGATGTTCAGCCTGCTGCTGCTTGTCAGCGCAACAGCGATGGCAGCGTCTTATGGTGCATATCCGTATATGCGTTATGGTGCTAATGGCAGGGATAATGCTTCTTTGCATCTGATTTATACGCAGTCCGGCGTTTTTGCTTCTGTTGTTACTTATGATTTGCAGGACGGTAATGCGCCGATGTTTAAGGGCGTGGGTATGCTGGAGAACGGTTCGTTGGTGCTGGAGGATTATTCTTTTGATGTGGGCCGTCATGGTGAGGATACACGTTATTTTGGTTATGGCTCTCAGCCGCTTGTTTGCGAGGCTAGAGTGCAAGATGGTAAGCAGGTTGTGCTGCTGCCGACGATTGATGCGCGCGAGATGGGGATTACTAAGGTGAGTGAGCCTGATATCGGCGGTACTTATAGGCTTGAGGGAATGCAAGCAGAAGAGGATTATACTATGGCGCTGTATTTTCTGCGCAAGCTGAATGTGAAGAATACCGGGTTGGATTTGAGCAGTAAGGATTATTGGTTTGGCTATGGCAGTCGTTTTGCCGAGGATCCGAACAGCGTGTTTAATTCGTATCTGCCGAAGGATGCCGGCGATTATTTTGGGGTTTATGTTTATAATAAGAACGATGAGCTGGTTATGACTTATTATGTGCATCCGAATTTGTGGGATGCTTATAGTGTGACAGTTGATGGTGAGATTAAGATGCTGTGCAGCAATGATGCTATGGGTTGAGGCAGTGAGTTGAGGTTGAGGTCCTTGCGACGTAAGTTAATATTGCGGAGCAGGGGCCTTTTTGTACGCTGAAAAATGTTTTGCGTATCGCAATTAAATATCGCGCTATAACCCTTCCGTCTGCTCGCTGAAGCTCGCAGCCACCTTCCCTTCCAGGGAAGATATAAAGGTGTTTCGAAATTCTAAATTTCGTTTCTCGCTAACTTTATATGCTCCCTGCGTCGCAAGCGACATTAGCATGACCAACAGTTTCTCGCTAACTTTATATGCTCCCTGAAAGGGAGCTGGCATCGCCGTAGGCGATGACTGAGGGTTATATTAATTGCTCAATTTAGGATAGAGTTATAACCTTTCTTGCCTGCCCCCTCGGGGAAGGTGCCGAGCGTAGTGAGGCGGAAGGGGGTTGTGTGTGCGTCGCAATTAACATATCGCGCTACAACGAAAAATTTTCCCGAAAATCGCTTACATAGTTTTGTTGTTCCAGAGAATGTTGTATAAAGCGATTTACGGACGGTAATTTCGTGCGGAACAACGACGAAATTGCAATAAACTCGCGCTAGGGCAAGATATTTTGTTGCAGTAGTCAGCTTAGCGCTCAAACAGCATTGCAATTTCTGTTATTCCAGGCACTCATTCCCTAAAATTTTTATGTTTTCGCTACGATATATTAATTGCTCAATTTAGTGTTGCGTATTACCTTTATATGCTCCCTGAAAGGGAGCTGGCATCGCCGTAGGCGATGACTGAGGGTTGTGTACACGATATATTAATTGCTTGTTATGTCATTGTGCTAACCTTCTTGCCTGCCCCCTCGGGGAAGGTGCCGAACGTAGTGAGGCGGAAGGGGGTTGTATTTCTGGAGGTGAGCTTATGAAGAAGCTATTGAGTGCTTTGGCGTGTGGTGCGCTGCTGTTGTGTGGCGGGATGTCGGTTGCGCGGGCGGACTATTATGAGATGTACAATCCTGCTACCCATGTTGAGGGTGGTGCTATGGTGTACGAGACTACGCGCGGTACCCTGATGAGCCTGAAGGTGCACAGCGGTGAATGGCAGGACGACTATTACCGCTATGATACCGAGGCGAGCGGCGTGGTGCGTTTTGCGCATGACGGTGAGCGTTTTATAGGTTATCTTCATGTGCTGGGTCTTGAGAGCCATGAAAATGGTATGGGTTATCCTTCTATGTACAGATATAGTATGCCGTTGTATGAGAAATATGCTTTGAGTAATTCGCAGGGCTATCAGGCGCAGAACAAGCTATACAGTGCCTGGATTTTGGGTGAGCCTGAGGGTAATAATCGGGTGCAGCCTTCCTTGGCAGGTACTTATGAAAGAAGCAATAAAAGAGGTACACGCTTTGTGCAGGGTGAAAAGGAAATGCCTTGGGCTGTAGCTGCGCTGTTTTTACAGCTGGTGCTGGAGCCGAATGTTAATTTGCTGGACAGAAACAACTGCCATTTCAGCTTCTGGGATTATCAGTGGGAACAAGAAAAGGCTTTGTATCCTGATGTTGACAAGCGTTACAGCTATCATACTATGACTAAGGCGGGAGATCCGGATGCTCCTAATCCGGTGCAATTTAAGGATGCGCGCTATCTGGTAGAGAAAAGCGGCAGACTGATTTATAATGTTGCCGATGATGGTACGGTAAGGAAGATTTACGATTTGGCCAATGAGTAGGCAGCAGATGCTTGCGCACTATTTTGGGCAATGGGAGTGGCGCTGATGTGGATACTGAGATTGCTGTGTATGATAATGCTGGAACTGCTGCTTTGCAGAATTTTCCTTGAAAAACAGAAAAATTTTGCTCATCCTACCCGAAATCGGCAGTTTGGGTGGGGTGCTTCAGCAAATTTCGTTGTACAATGAGCTTGTAAGGAAACATGCCTGCGTATCTAACAGCGCAGGATAATTCTGAGGAGGTGCAACAAATGAAGAAAGGTATTGTATTAGCTTGCTGCGCATTGCTTTTGGCGGGACAGCTGCAGACAGCCGAAGCTCTTGACTGGAACAGAAGAATCGGCGTAGACAGAATGATCGACAGAACTATTGACAATACTATTAACAGGGCGGTGAATAAAGTGGAGAAGCAAGAAAAAACCAGACGTGTAATTTTCCAAAACCTGCCGCAATCGGCAGCTGAAATCGGACCGGAAACCGATGCTCAGCAGGTAGCGGCTTATACCGTGGCAGCACTGGCTCGCTATGAAACTAATCCTGCAGAGGCAATTGCTATGCTCAACAAGCTGCTGGGACCAAGACCGGTGCCTAAAAGAGATGAACAGTTCCTCGCAGACCGTTTCCGCGGCAGACAGTATCTGATACGCTCCTACTTTATGGGCGCAACTCCGGCCAACAACTATCAGCCGGATATGCCGTATACTGTAGAGGTTAAAACTAATGCCTATACTTATCAGGAGGAAGGCTATGCACGCTTTATGATTACCTGCGGCGGTGCAGACAGTCCGCGTCCGATGACTGTACGCCAAAAGGCTTCTACCGGCGAATGGTTCCTGTGGGATTACAAGGGACTGCTGAGCGGTATCCAGACTCCGGCAGCAGATGATCCGTGGGCCTGAGAATAATTCAGCTTAAAAAACAATAGCATAATCAGCAGCCTTCCGGTGCTTCCGGGAGGCTGCATTTTTGTATGCTAAGGCCGAAATAATTGGAAAAAGCGCTGAAAAAGCATATTTTTTGCCTTACCCTACCCGAAATCACCCTTTGGGGTGGGGCGCTTTTGCTGCTTCTTGCTTATAATATAATTACAAAAGCTGGAAGGAAGTGGTGTATATGAAAAAATTCCTGAAAAAAACATCGCTGTTTTTAGTGACTGCGGCGATGACTGTTTCCGCTCCGCTGATGGCGTGGGCGTTGGAGCACGACATTGTTGTTCTGCATACTAATGATATCCATTGCGGTATTAATGATAATATCGGCTTTGCCGGTCTGGCGCAGATTAAAAAGGATGCCCTGGCAAGAACGCCTAACGTGGCGCTGGTGGATGCAGGCGATGCTATTCAGGGCGCACCTATCGGCAAGCTGTCCCGCGGTCTGGCAGTTGTCGATATTATGAATTACCTAGGCTATGACTTCTGCATTCCCGGCAACCATGAATTTGACTATGGTATGGACCGCTTCCTGGAGCTGGTGCCGCTGCAGCGTGCAGGCTATTACTGCGCAAATTTTGTTTATGCAGGCAACAATAAGCAGGTTCTGCCGGGCTACAAAATTATGCAGTATGAGGATACCAAGGTAGCCTTTGTGGGTGCGAGCACACCGGAAAGCCTGACAACCTCCACGCCTACCTTCTTCCAAAATGAGAAGGGACAGTATATTTACAGCTTCTGTGAGGATAAGAGCGGCAGCAAGCTGTACAAACAGCTGCAGAAGAATGTTGATAAGGCGCGCCAAGAAGGCGCGGACTATGTATTTATCGTTGGCCATTTGGGCATGGACGGCACTACCCCGCAGTGGAACAGCGAAAACGTTGCTAAAAACACTCAGGGCGTAGATGCTGTTATCGACGGACACTCTCACGAGCGTTTCACCCGTATGGTTAAAAATAAAGTCGGTAAGGACGTGCTGCTGGCGCAAACAGGCACTAAGCTGAAAACTGTCGGCGAGCTGGTAATTACTCCCAACGGCAAGCTGAAGAGCCAGCTGATTACCGAATCCAACGGCAAGGATGCCAATATCGCAAGAGTTATTGCCCAGGAAATAAAAACCTATGAGCCTTTGCTGAAGCAGCCTGTGGGCGAAGCACTGGTGCAGCTGCGCAGCAATGATCCTGTAACCGGCGAGCGCATTGTACGCAACCGCGAATGCAGCTTGGGCGACTTTGTTGCCGATGCCTATCGAGCAGTGCTTGATTGCGACGTAGTTCTGGCAAACGGCGGCAGCATCCGCAACGAAATCAAAACCGGCGTAATCAGCTACAACGATTTGCTTGAGGCCTTCCCCTTCGGTAATATGTGCGTAGTATTAGAGGCCAGCGGCCAACAGATTCTTGATGCGTTGGAGATGGGCTCTATGAGCTATCCGGAAGAGAGCGGCTGCTTTATGCAGGTATCCGGTCTGAGCTACACGATTGACAGCTCTGTTGCTTCCAGCGTTGAGCTGGATGCCAAGGGCAACTTTGTGCGTGTTGCCGGGGCCCGTCGCGTAAGCGATGTTAAGATTGGCGGCAAACCGTTAGACGTTAATAAAAAATACACCGTGGGCGGAACCTCCTACATGCTCAAATTCGGTGGTGACGGTATCACGATGTTCAAGGGAGCGCGTCTGGTGCAGGACGAAATGATGAGTGACGCAGATACGATTATGGAATATCTGCAGAATCATCTGAATGGCAAGGTTGGCGAGCAATATGCTAATCCTTACGGCGATGGCCGTATCGTTATCAAATAAAGAGCGTTCTATATAAAACAAGGAGATGATTGTTATGTTGAAAAAACGTATTGCGATGGGAATTTTGGCCGGACTTCTGGCCTGCAGCTTTATTGCCGGTTGCGGCGGGGGTGACAAAGGCACCAGCGAGCCTCCTAAACCGAAACCTATTGCTGCTGATTTGAAGGATTTGCCGAATAAGGATGTTAAGGTCGGCATTAATACATTTAAGCTCTTTACTCTGAAAAATAATCCTAATCTGCATTTGCAAAATACTTATGGCAAGGGCATGAAGCTGGCTGTTGTCGGCAGAGATATGATTTATGCCAACGTTAAGGACAGACTTGTGCAGATGCAGTGGGATAAAGATGGTCTGCGCATGTTGGACAATAATGTTGATGCTTTGTCCGGTAATGCCAAAATTTCTTCCGACGGCACCAGAGGCATTTTCTATACCAATAAGAGAATGAGACTCAACTATTTCGATAGTGAAACCAAACGTATTGAAGAGGCACAAGGACGCTTTAATAACCTTGTTGTAATTCCTAAGGGCAATGCGGACAAGGCTTTAATCTGGATGAACCAGGGCGAAATGAGAAAGGTTGATCTTCGCAACGGCTACAGAGTAGGCAAGGATTTAGGCACAGTACGTAAGGAATCCAGAAGCCGTGATGCTGCCGACAAGGATAAAATCAATATTCCGCAGAGCGTTGTTGCAGACAGAAACGGTGATTTCTATGTTGGCGGCAATGCGCGTATCGGCACCCAGGATGTAGGCCTGGTAAGCGTTTATGACTTCAATGGCAAGCAAAAACGCGTCATCGGCAAGGAAAAACGTGAAGATAGCAAGGCCATCAATTCCTTAACCGATATAGCTTTGACTGATGAATATCTGGTAGTCAGCGATTCCTCTGTAGACAAGCAGCAGCTGCAGATTTACAGAAAGAACACCGGCACGCTGGTTGGTACCGTAAGTTATAAGGATTTGACCGATAATAAGGAAACCAGCATCGGTGCATGTGTAAACCTGGCAAATATGCCTGATAACAGAGTTCTGGTTGCCCTCAGCAATGACAGAAAAAATATTAAAGATGAATTCTTCATTCTGCAGCTGTAATGTAGGGTAGAAGGCATGACAGAAGCTGTAAAATTTAAGAAATAAAAAATAAAATTTTTATACGCAACAGATGCTAAGGTCTGTTGCGTATTTTTTATGCAGTTAGTAGTTAAATGAACAGATTACAATTTTTTATTTTCAGGTAAAATTGTAGTATGCTGGTCATAGAACGCTTATTTATGACAAGGTTGATTTTTAGTAAGTAAAGTTATAAAATAAATGTATATGGTAATTTGCTATAGAAATATTTATTGCAAAATACTTGGCAAAATAAGCAAAGATAATTCATCGTAAATACAAGGAGAATGTTTATGAACACAGATGGCAGAATTTATAAAACAATAGTTGTATCTAAACCTGATAAGTATACAGATGAGCTGAAAGAGAGAATTGAGGAATTAGGTTCTTTGTGTTTGAATAACCTTAATCAGGAGGATTATCATCCTATTATGATGCTTGGTAGTATTCAATCTGGTAAGACGAGGGCTTTTATTGGATTAATGTCTTTGTGCTTTGATAACGACTTTGATATGACCATTATTTTAACTAAATGCAGTAAAGCATTGGTTCAACAGACTGTTAGCAGGATGATGGCTGAATTTGCTGAAGTAAAGTCAGGTAAAAGTAATATTGGTGATGTTGTAGCTCAAAATATTCTTGATATAGACTTTGGCAGTGAGACTACAGAAGCCGGTAAGCAAAAGATTGTAAGACAGTTTTTGAAGCGCTATCCGGAGAAGAAAAGAATAATAGTTGTAAAAAAACAAGCTGATAATGTAGATAGAATGATTCGCTTGATAAATGAAATTGTTGCTTCTAATAAATATAAAAGAATACTGATTGTTGATGATGAAGCTGATATTACCTCTATAGGATATGAAGGAAAAGAAGATGAATTGACATTAAGAAGAGTATCTGGCGATGTAAATGCTGCTCGTAAGAGCTGTGTGAACAGTGAAGTACGTCATGTGTTGATGCAGGTTACAGCAACTCCATATGCTTTATATTTGCAGCCTGATGCTTTTAGCAATGAAGATATAATGCCTATAAAACCGGAGCGCACAGTTGTATTACCTACTGGCCAAGGATATATTGGAGGAAAGTATTACTTCATGGATTCGCAGGATGAGTACTCCGCTGATTATTATAAGGCTATGTATTTACCGTATATAGTTCCACAGGAAGAAATGGATTTACTTAATGGAGCTAAGAAAAATAGTGGTAAAAATATTGCGTTAACAGATAAGCGTGTAGTAAAACCAGAAAATTTTTTGGAACCAAACGGAGCTAAATATGCGTTGCCAGCGCTAAGAAAATGGATTTTTGACGTTTTGGTAGGTACTGCAATTATACAGTTACAAGAGGGTTGCAGAGATTATTATGTTTCAGCGGTTATGCATGCTTCGATCAATAAAAAATTACATAAACATGAAAAGGATTTTATAGAAAATGGCTTTGATATTATTCGTAGAGAGCTTGAACGCGATATAGATAGCTCCTTAATAAAAAAATATCTCCAAATATCTTATGCTGATTTGGCACAGTCTGTTAAAGCATATAATGTTATAAACTTACCATCGATGAATGAAGTTGCAAGAGCAATAGCCTATAAAGATGAAGACGGAGATTTGGAAGGAATTATCACAGAGGTTGACATTAAAGAAGTTAATAGTGATAAAGATATAGAAAAACTTCTTGATATAAATACGGGTGAGCTTAAATTGGAAAATTCCTTGACGATTTTTGTAGGAGGACAAGTATTAGATAGAGGAATAACTATACCTTCATTAATTAGCTTTTTCTATGGTCGCGATCCTAAACAGATGCAACAGGATACAGTTATGCAGCATTGCCGAATGTTTGGCTATCGTAGTGAAAACCTTCTTTCTGTTACCAGATTTTATACTACAGCAAGACTGTTAAATAATATGACTGATATTATGGAACGAGACTGCATTTTGCGTGAACGCATGCAAAGACAAAAAGGTGGCAGTGTGGTTTACCTGGAATCTGGAAATAAGATAATTGCTTGTTCAAAAGTTAAAATTGCAGCTTCGGATATTAAGACTATTTTACCGGAAAAACGTTATTTGCCGGTTGGCTTTACTGTAAAAAGAACTACAAGATTAAAGAACAAAATAGATGAGATTGTAGAAGAGCTGCACTGCAGTAAGCAAACAGATTATAAAAAAGGACTAGATATAGACGATAGTATGTATTTGCTTATTGATAAAGATAAAGCTTTAGAATTATTGCGTTATTGCTACGATATGATAGAGCCAGATCAACTAGAAACAAAATGCAGTGTTTTTGCTGATATTGAAAGCCCATTTTTATTTTCTACTAGTCAATGCGATAAAGTGGCTTTGATTGTTAGAAGAAATCGTCAAATTGGCATGAAAAAGAAAAGAGGCAATACAGATACATACCAAGATGCACCTGATGATGGTAATAATGAAGGTCTTTTGGCTAAAAATCTTAGAGACAGATATCCGGTATTAGTGTTGACTGAACAGTGTAATCCTGTCTGGAAAAATGCATTTTGGTGGCCTGTGTATTATACTCCGTCTGATATGAATATAGGAATTTACGCAGAGACTAATGCGAATTCAGAAGTTAGGGAAAATGTTTTTAGTGCCGGTAAGAAAGCTATTAAATTTACCGGTTTCCCGGTAATCAATAATAGTAGAGCTAAAGTTAATGAAATAAAGAAAATTGAAGCTGCAATTAATAAAATCATGAAATTTAGGGATGAGAAGTTTAAGTTTCGTGAGTTAGGGAATATTGTGTTAAAAAGAGAGGAACTGGAATGTAAAGTTTATATAGATAATGGACCTGAAAAACCTGTTGAAGATAGTTTACTGAAGCAGATTAAACAGTTAAAAGAAAAGACTATGGAAGCAGTAAGACAAACTTCTATCGGTACTGATAAAATCAAAAATATTGACCGATTCTATTCTTTGCTGTTAAATAATGATTTTTCAGAAGAAGTGGATTATCTTCATGATAAAATATTAGAGGAATTAAGTAGTTCAAAAAACAAAGCTATTGGTGAAATATGTAAATATGTTGATGAAGCATTGGATGTACTTCGCAACTCGTTTATAACGCTTGGGTATTTTAAACCTAAAGGCGGTGGTATTTGTGAAATACACATATATTATGATGCAATAAGCAACGATTGCACTAATGCTGGAGATAGAATGGAGTTGTTGATAAACACTATAGCGCATGAAATGCAGCATGCTTGGCATTATGCTGATACTATGACAAAAAGTGGACGCTGGTTTTATAGTAGAAAAGCATTTTTGAAACAAGGATGGACTCAGGAGTCTATAGCTGAATATTTCGCATTATGCTATGCTAAAAAAAGAAAGGCTGAAGGCAAAGAGTTTGCATATAACGACTTGATCAATGCTCGTGATATTGCGCAGTTCCCTAAAGATGGTGGTTATAGCGGAGCTTTATTAATAGATAAAGAACCGGATATGTTTAAAGATATATATCTTATGTCTATTGAGGATATGCCTACTGCTTATGATAAGTATTTGAAAGTATTGATGGAGAAATATCAGGATAAAAGTAAGCATAAAACAAGCAAACACTAAAAAAGGCTTAAAGAGGCTAGGATAAAACCCAGCCTCAAAAAGCACATAGTAGATTGTTATGCGTAACTATTTAAATATTACTGAATTGAACTTTTATATTTACGTCATAAGCTTGGATTTAACAGGCGTTTGTTAGATGGTAATATTATATAATGAAATCAAATTAATTTCGGAGGATGTTGGAAGAATGTTGTATCCGCTTGCTGAAACTACAGAATGTGATTTCAAGAGAGAATTGGAGACTAAAAAGCCAAAAAGTTGGTTAAAAAGTGTCAGTGCTTTTGCTAATGGTATTGGTGGTAAGCTGATTTTTGGTATTGATGATAGCGGTGAGATTGTTGGTATAATTGATGCGCAAAAAAGTGCGGAAGCTATAAGTGATTTGATTAAGACGCGTATTACACCTACTCCGCAATTTATTCTTACATTAGAAAAAGAACAGGAAAAGAGCGTTCTGATTCTTACTATTGAAGCAGGGAGAGCAACTCCGTATTATTACAAAGCTGACGGGATTAGGGAGGCTTATGTTAGAATAGGTAACGAAAGCATTGTTGCTCCAGATTACATTCTTAATGAACTGATTTTGAAAGGTAAAAATCAGTCATTTGATGCTTTAACAAGTGATGTAAAAAAGGAAGAGTATAGTTTTACTCTGCTTGAAGCAACGTATTATGAACGGACTTTATTGAAAATGGAGCCTAAGGATTATTTTTCTGTTTGCCTTGCAGATAAAAAGGGTTATCTTACTAATGCGGGAAGGTTGTTTGCAGACCAGTATATAGTTTATAATTCACGTGTTTTTTGTACAAGATGGAATGGTTTGGAAAAGGGATCTGTTTTTGATGATGCTTTGGATGATAAAGAGTTTGAAGGAAATCTAATATACTTATTGAGAAGTGCCTCTGATTTTATAAAAAATAATTCTAAAGTACGTTTTTATAAAGATGTAGAATATAGGGTTGATAAGCCTGATTATGCTGAACGTGCTGTGACGGAGGCTTTGGTAAATGCTCTGATTCATAGAGATTATATTGTATTAGGTAGTGAAGTACATATTAATATGTATGATGATAGATTAGAAATTAGCTCACCTGGCGGGATGTTCGACGGTAAAGCAGTACAGGAACATACTATAGCTGATATTGGCTCTATGAGACGTAATCCGGTTATAGCAGATTTGTTTCATAGAATGAAATTTATGGAACGTAGAGGTAGTGGCCTGAAAAAGATTATCAGTGAAACAGAAAAACTTCCAGGTTACAATGAGTCTTTAAAGCCTATATTTTATTCAGATGGAAGTAGTTTTAGAGTTATTTTGAAGAATGTAAATTATGGAACCACTAAAGTGAGCGATAAAGTGAGCGATAAAGTGAGCG
>ULPP01036031.1_pt1 | contig 15542 bp, 11 predicted proteins | sample 1953531 | NCBI WGS metagenome assembly ULPP01 (sample SAMEA4835630, study PRJEB28245) | human gut metagenome | biome: gut microbiome; material: fecal sample | place: Denmark | collected 2008
TTAGACATGCAATTTAATAAATCCTAGACATTCAAAATAATAAATATAATTTGACGGATAAATTTGAAAGAGTGAATGTGGGTACAATTTAGGTGTTGTTTAGATTTAAGGCATTTCCCTCAATTTAAGAAAAATTATCCTTTTTATCCTTTTCTTATCCCTATATTTATCCTTTTTTCCTGCTTGTTTTGGAAAATTCACCCCAAACCCCGACAAATTTGAATTTTAGCAAGGATAGAAAAAGGATAAAATTTCCGAAGGGTGGGAAATTTTATTCAAAATCTAAATCAATGATTTCTTTAATATCCGTATTACTTCCCCAATTAATATCATATAACCCGTTTTTAACAAATTTATGAAAAGTTGAGAATTCCCAATCGTTTACAGATTTTGCATACCCAGGTTTTACAGGGTTATAGTGAATATAGTTTATATGATTGTTTAATTCGTTTTCATCTCTGATAGTATGTTCCCAATATCGTCTTTGAAAGATTCCTTTCTCTCGTTTATTCTTATAACCAATCTTCAAATTGTCGGTTGGGCATACCTGCCCAACATTTCTTGAAAAATAATGTTTTATAGAAGAAATAATTTGCGGATATTGTTCAATATTGTTTGGATGTAATATTAAATGAATATGATTAGGCAATACACATATTGCGATTATTTCAAATTCATAGATTGTTTTTGTGTTTTTAAAAGCTGTTCTTAAAATATCAATATTCTCTATAAATATTGGTTTTCTATCATAAGAAGTAATTATAATATGTAAATATCCATTAGGAACAAAAGCTCTACGATAATTCATAATGTTATAATCACATGAAGCTTGTAGGTTGGGCAGGTATGCCCAACCTACAAGCTTCCAAGTGTTGTGGGAAGTTAAAATTATTATTGGCTTAGTTAGATAACCATTTTCGGTGCAAAAATTGCACACAACTTGATTTTTCAATAAAATTTTTTGTTGGGGTAGAACCCCAACCTACAGGCTAATTTACGACTGAGTGGGTTTATTTTTTATAAATAAAATCATATGTATCACTTTTATTATTTTTTGAAACATAATAGAAAATAATATACCAAAGATAACATATAATATTAAAAATTGATTTAAATTATGTGGCAAATAACAATAATTCCAAGATGTTTTAAAAGCATTTACGTCAAAGCCATTGCATAAATTTGTTTTGAAATGTAAAATTGCAAAAATTGCATTTAAAATTTTTATTCCCAACAAATGATTTATCATGATAGTATATGTATTATCGGCTATGATATTAACATATTTACTCTTTCCTATAGAAGTTGATAATATTTTTGAAATTCTTAACCAAAATGCAATACCTATAAATCCAATATAAAAAGGTTTTAATATGTTTGAAGTGTAATAAACAGCCCAAGAAGGAGTTACTGATGGCATATAACCATATTTATAAATTATTAATAATAAAAAAGTTATTAACAATCCAAAATAAAATAAATTATTTAATTTATCAAATTTTTCATATTTGTTATATAAAATTCCTAAACTATAAAAAGGTAAAAAGTATAACATTCTATCTAATACAAGAAACCAATTTTTATTATATCCATGCGATGAAAGATAAACAGCTAAAAAACCTAAAATTAAGCAAAATGTAAAATACAAAAATTCATTTATTTTAATATTAAACACTGAAAAAATCTTTCGGATTATAATATTAAAAACATGTATCATAAATAATGGTATTACAAACCAACCACTTAAATTTAGTACAAATTGATGTCCATTTGTAATAGGATCTACAAATAATGAATGAAGATTAACATGTACATTTGGGAAAAAATCAAATATTTTTAATGCTTGGATTAGAAAAGCATAGAAAATATTCCATAAATACAACGGAATTATCAATTTTTTAGTTTTACGAATAATAAAATTTTTTATATTTTCCTCAGAGCCAAGTTTATAAAAATATCCTGATGCAAATATAAATAGTGCAAGATGATAAGAGTAAAATGGTAAAAATTCATTAAAAATAGATATTCCACCACCATGACAATGCCCCATAACTATAAATATAATACCAAGTGCATATAATATTTTAAATTCATATTTTATAGGTGAATATATTTTAATTTCATTTAAAGCCATACGAATATAAAACAATAATTATATAGGTATGTCAAGAGAACTTTTATAAATTAAATTTTTCAAATTCAAAAGTTGTAGGTCGGTTTTACCAAACCGACGATAAAATTCTCATTTTATCTGAAACTTTTTCTTAAACTAAAAGTCAATTTATAAAGGGGTTAAATTTGAAATTTATTATTTTGCGTGTCAGACATTCTCAATTTATGTGTCTAGTTATAGTCCAATTATACAAAACTTTTCAAACATAAAAAGGAACCCGTAGGGGTTCCTTTTAAATGGAGGAGAAGGTGGGATTCGAACCCACGGAACGCTCGCACGTTCGACGGTTTTCAAGACCGCTCCGATCAACCGCTCTGGCACTTCTCCAAGCAATTGCTTTCAGATGTATTATTATTTTACCAACTCAATCTTAATTGTCAAGGATTATTTTATAAATTAATCGTAGGATGTTTAATAGCCCAAAAGGTGTTAGCATTCTCGTATGGCTAATGAAGATAATATAGCAATTAGAAAAACACCAACGCTTAAACTAATCATCCTCAGTATCGTAACTGTGGGAATATGGTGGTATATCTGGCTTTGGAAACTAATAACCGACATCAACAATCTTTACCCCCAAAAAGGGAAATGTATCCATCGCTACAACTGGTTTTGTACTCTCATTGGGTTAGATATTATATCAACAATCCTTGATATCAAAGGAATACAAAAGGAATTTATTATAAATATTGCAGATGTTCTATGGCTTCTTTTAAATTTAATCTTAACATTACAGATCCTAAAAAATATTGAACGTTACGTAAAAGAAAAATTCGACATCGAAATCAAGCACAATGTCTTGGGGTGGATATTCTTCGGAAGTTTTTACGTGAATTATAAAATTAACAGATTAAATAAAAGTATTCAAGAGGGAATAAATAAAAAAATTACCCAAATGAAATTATTCAACACTCAAGAAAAATTATTAGACAAAGTTAAAAGATTTTTCAAAAAATAAATTATTTTTTATGAGTTTTAAACGCAAAATATTTAAACAATACGTAGGTTACAACCGAAACTAAGAATATTGAAATAAACTGCGATATATAAACATTTTTAATTACAAATCTAACCAACAATTCCAAAATTATTACGTTTATAAAATAACTTACCGCCCAAGTTGAGCAGCATTTCAAATACTCATGCAGATAATTTCCTTTTGTACAAAATACAAAAAACTTCTGGTTAAAATACGAAAATACAGAAGAAATTGTCCACTGCAAAACCACACATAATTGGTAGTGACTTTGCCCCAACAAATAAACTGCAAGAGCAAAAATTACATAAGAAATTCCAGCATTTACAGCTCCAATAAATAAAAATCTGATTTTATCTGGGATTTTGCACCAGTTTGAATATAGAGATTTCATAACTTCCATAACAAAATTTTATCACCCAAAGATTATTTCTCAAGAGGAAGCAACTAAATAACAATTCGTTAGAGTAAACCCCTCATCCTAACCTTCCCCCCAAGGGGAAGGAACATCGTTAGAGATACATTCGGATAAAATCCTACAATTCTTTATCTGACTCTTTGATAGGAGCACCGATTACACGTTCCAATTCCGCAGCATTGACGTTATATTGTAACAATGTTGAATAATAATCCAATTGAGCATTCAAATATGTGTTTTCTGAATCTTTGAACTCAATCGCATCACCTAAACCAACTTGGTATCTACGGAATGCTTGGTATTGTTGTTCTTTTGCTTGTTTAAGAGCAAGTTTGGAAACCGCAATACTATCGTGAGAATTCATCAAGTTTATATAGGCACTTTTTACATCTAAATAAACATTTTGACGTTCTTGCTCGTAATCAGCTACGTATTTTTTATAAGTTGCATTTGCTTCATCAACTTGTTTTTTCAACAACATTAAATTCAATGCCGAATATTGTAGTTGCAATCCAACAGAATAACCATAGTCAGAATTAATTTTTCTACCACCATATTGGTATTGACCAAAAGCGCCAATATCTGGAGTAAAAGCACGTTTAGCACTACGAACATTTAATTCAGCAGCATCCATTTTTTTCTTTGCAGCTAAAAGAGAAGGACGAGATTCTTCAGCAGTTTTGATTAAATCTTCAAAATTTACAGAATACTCTTTTGTATTTAAACCATCCTTCAAAACTACATCCGCAAGCTCTGGAATACCAACAGCGTTAGCAAGTTGAACAGACGCAAGTTCCATTGTATTCTTTGCTTTGATTAAATTCAACTTAGCTTTTCCTAGGTTATACTCTGCATAAGTAACATCTATTTTAGCCTTTTTACCAATATCAAAATAAGCTCTTGCCTGTTTTAATTGAAGCTCATAATCTTGTACAGTATTTTCATAAACAGACTTTTGAAGCTTGGCAAAAATCATATTATAATATGCAACTTTCACATTGTAAATTACATTTTCTATGCTTGTTTCTGCATCATATCGAGAAGATTCATATGTCTTTTTTGCAGAATCTGCAATAGCCTTAGTTTTACCAAAATCAAACAACAACATATTTGCAGAAATATTTGGGACATAATACATATCGTATTTTTGAACCATCATTTTAGCAAAATTCCCGCCCATTGTCATGAACATATCGTTTCGAGAATAGCTAACCCCTGCACTTAATGTTGGAAAGAAATTTGACCATGCCTGACCAATTCTAGATTTATAAATTTCAGAGTTACTAATAGCTGACATAATTGCAGGATGGTGAGTTATAGCTAATTTAATACAATCAGATAGAGTAACTTCACCATTCATATCAGCATATTCAATCTGGCTATTGATAACAGGGAATTTTGTTTCATACATACCTTCTGCTTCGTGCGAAGATTTTGCCTTAGATTTTGCATTCGACTTCATTTTTTTAATTTCAGTCTTATGATTAACCTTCACATTATCTGGTTCAACAATCTGAATTTCTTTTTGCTTTTTAGATGCAAGCAAATTTTCATCCACTTGTTGTTTCTTTGCCAATACAGAATTACCTGACAATGCAACAACCGAAGCTATTATAAGTATATTAACAATCTTTTTCATTCTATATCTCCAAATCCTTTTCGGTAATTTCTCTTTTAGGGAATTTATCAACAAATTCCTGAACAAGAACATAAAATGCTGGAGTTAAAGCTGCCCCCAAAGTTGCAGCCGCAACCATACCACCAAATACGGTTGAACCAACAGAAATTCTTGAATTTGCACCAGCACCAGAAGCAAATATCATCGGCAATACACCAATAATGAATGCCAATTCAGTCATCATAATTGCACGAAATCTCAATTTTGCCGCCTTAACTGCTGCCTCTCTAACTGGCAAACCGTGTTTTTCATGTTCTTCTTTAGCAAATTCAACAATCAAAATAGACTGCTTAGCTGCCAAACCAATCAACGTAATCATACCAACTTGAGAATAAATATCAAAAGATTGGTTAATCATCATCTGGAACAATAACGCACCCAATGCAGCAACTGGAGAAACCAAAAGTACCGCAATTGGAATTGTATAACTTTCGTACAATGCAACCAAGAATAAGTAAACAAATACCAAAGCCATTGCTACAATTACGATTGTTTGACCAGAAGCAGCTCTTTCTTGAGCAGAAGTACCAGACCAATCGAATGTCATATCAGAAGGAAGAACTTTCTTTGCAACCGCTTCCATAGCCTTCATTGCATCCCCAGAACTCTTTCCACTTGCTTGTTGACCTTGAATTTGTACTGATTCATACATATTGTATCTTGAAATTGAGGCAGTACCAACCGTTTGTCGCAAAGAAACAATTGACAATACAGGAACTTGTACCCCATTTTTATTTTTAACATAAATTCCAGCCAAATCAGTTGAAGTATTCCTAAATCTACTGTCAGCTTGTAATTGAACCTTAAATACTCTGCCGTATTTGTTAAAGTCATTAACATAGTATGTCCCAAGCATTGAAGCTAAAGTTGAATATAATTCTTGCAAATCAACATCTTGAGCCAAAGCCTTAGCATAATCAATATCGACAATATACTGAGGAACGTTTGCTTGGAAAGAAGTGTTAACGCTTGATAATGATGGATCTGAATTTGCTGCAGCAACAAGTTTGTTAGCCCAACTTTCCAATTCTTGAGCGGTATAATCACCTTGGGAAAGCATTTGGAACTCAAAACCACCCATCATACTCATACCCATAATAGCTGGAGGAGAAAAAGCCATAATTGAAGCTTCTTTTGTATTTCCAGCAATTTGTCTTATACGTTGCAATATCGCAGTGTGAGAAAGATTAGTTTCACGTCCTTGAGATTTACGTTTTACCCACTCAATAGGTCCAACTTTTCTATCTTCGTAACTATCTAGCAAGATGATAGCAGTTGCAGAGTTAACCGCATAATCTCCAAATACTGTTAACTTACTAGCATCAACACCATCCAACACCTTAACTTGGTCAAGGAATTTTTTTGAAACTTCCTCAGTTCTAGATAATGAAGCACCATCTGGAAGAGTAATTGAAGCAAGTAATATACCTTGATCCTCATCAGGAATAAAACCTGTTGAAATAACTTTGAAAGATACAAGCGTTAACGCAACTATTATTAAATAAGTTGTAACAAGCAACTTTTTATCATATACGAATTTTTTAACATATTCCATATAAAAATCTTCAAGCTTGTCAAAATATTTATTAAACACTTCAACAATTTTAGAAGTTCTTCTATTGATTCTTTTTTGAATATGTTTTAAATGACGAACGAAAGGAGAATCTACTTTCTTTGAGTCCTCTTGTTTTTCTCTACCGAGAAAGTGAGAACACATTGCAGGAGATAAAGTCAATGCACAAATAGCAGAAAGGGCAATTGAAACAGCAATACAAACAGCAAACTGCTTATACATAACACCAGTCATTCCGCCCATAAACCCAATCGGAACAAATACAGCCATCAATACCATCGCCATAGCAACCAGTGATGAACCAACTTCCTGCATAGTAATCTGTGTTGCCATAATTGCAGATTTACCTTCGTCAATGTGACGTTTTACGTTTTCAATTACAACAATCGCATCATCTACCACAACACCAACCGCCAGTACTAATGCAAATAAGGACAACAAATTGATTGACATCCCCAAAGCATCCAACGCAAAAAATGTACCAATCAAAGAAACAGGAATTGTCGCACAAGGAACAAGAGTTGCCATCCCATCCCCTAAGAACAAATAAATAATCAATACAACAATTATACCTGTTAATAGAATTGTAAATTCTACTTCTTTCATTGATTCTTGAATATACTCGGCATCATCCTTAATAGTCATAATTTTGATACCGTTAGACATTCTTGAATTCAACTCGTCAACTTTAGCATGAACAGCCTTTGACATATTTATAACGTTAGCATCTGGTAATTGAGAAACCATAATAATTGCAGAAGGTTTTCCATTTACCAAACCTAAGTTTGTATAAGATTGAGCCCCTAGTTCAACTCTTGCAATATCTTTAATTCTAACATTTGAACCATCCATATTTGAACGGATAATTATATTTTCAAATTCTTTTACATCCGCCAAACGACCTTTTGTTTTCAAAGTTAGTTGTAAGGCTTGCGGGTCATCTGTTGGTAACTGTCCTAATGCACCAGCAGTAACTTGAGTGTTTTGTGCATTAATCGCAGCTTTAACTTCGCTTGTTGAAATGTTTAGACCAGCCATTTTTTGAGGGTCTAACCAAATTCTCATTGAATAATCACCCGCACCATACACGTTTACATCCGCAACACCATCCACACGTTTCAATTCATCTTTAACATATATTGAACCGTAGTTTGACAAGTCTAACGGACTCCAATTGCCAGTTTCTGGATACAAGTTCAAAATCAAAGCTCCAGAACCAGACGACCTACTGATAGCAGTTACACCAGTTCTTTGAACATCTTCCGGCAACTGAGTTAAAACCTGTTGAATACGGTTATTTACGTTCATCAAATTAATATTTTTATCAGAACCAACCTTGAAATACATTGTTAAAGAATAACTTCCATCATAAGAAGAAGATGTCATATAAGACAAATTTTCAACACCGTTCAACTTATTTTCCAAAACAGTCGCAACAGAAGATTCAATAACTTCCGCACTCGCACCTTGATAGTTAGCACTTACCATAATTTGTGGAGGAGTAACATCAGGATAACTTTCTTGTTTCAAGCCTAAGAGTGAAATTAAACCAACAATCACAATACATATAGAAATTACCAATGCAAATCTTGGTTTTCTTATGAAGAAATATAATTTTTCTTTATCAAATATCTGTTTCATTCTTATTTACCTTTACTCTCACGCTTTGCATATTCTTCCGCTGATAAGATTTTAACCTTTTGACCTTCCATTGTTATGTTTTGAATACCTGCAACGACGATTTCATCATTTAATGTCAAACCTTCTTTTACAATCCAGTTTTTATTAACAACATCATCTGAAACCTTAATATCTTTTCTTACAGATTTTCCATTTTCAACGCCCCAAACATAATATCCGCTCATAGCATCACCTTTTGTACAAGATTGAGGAACAATCATATAAGATGTTTTTTGAGGAGCAATAAGTTGAACTTTCATATAATCACCTGGAACTAACCAGTTTTTAGGATTTTCAAAAGTAGCTCTCATTGGAATTGAACCAGAATTTTGGTCAATTTGATTATCTACAAAATCAATTTTACCAATTTGGTCATACCATTGACCATTGTCAAATTGAACTCGAACTTTAACATCTTTCAATCTATTGCTTGCTTTTAAAAGTTTTACAAAATCATCACTTCTCAAACTGAATGATACATAAACAGGATTCGTACTAGAAATATTAACTAACGAACCAGAAGTAGCGTTAACATAGTTTCCTTCAGTAATCTTAATTTTACCAATTCTACCATCAATAGGAGATTTGATTGAAGTGTAACTCAAATTAACTCTAGCAAGTTCAAGTTTTTGTCTTGCAGCATCTAATAAAGCTTTATTTGAATTTCTTGTAGCTAAACTTTGGTCAACGTCAGAATGGCTAATTAAATCCTCCTTAATCAACGCATTAGCTCTATTCAATTCTTGTTGAGCATTTTTCAAAAGTGCAGAATATTGACTAACCGCAGCTCTAGAATTGTTTACTTCAATTTGATATTCACGAGGATCAATTTGGAAAATCAATTGTCCTTTATGAACAAAATCACCTTCTTTAAAATATTTCTTTAACAAAAATCCAGAAACACGAGCAATAACATCAACAGAATATTTTGCTTCAACACGTCCAGTAGATTCCGCAGAAATAAACACTTCTTCATTATGCGGAGTATCAACAACAACTTCTTTAGGAAGTTTCATCATTTGTTGCATTACCATCCCGCTAATCATACCAGACGTTTTATTATATATAATTGGTACAATAATAACCAATAAAATTAATATAGCCAACTTTTTTCTTGTCATTTTTAATTTCATACTTTTTCTCCAAATTTAGGGTAGAATATTCTACTGTAATAGTAGAAAATCTATAAAATTTTGTCAATAAAATATTGAATTTTTACACCAAGCATAGTACAATCAAAATAGTATAGGTAGAAAAGGAAACGGGTATGGAACAAAACGCAAATAAAATAGTACCAGAATTAGATGACAATTTAGCATTCCAAATTGATTATACTGCGAATTATAACAAATCTTTCAGACGAGAATTCCAAGCTCAATTTATTGGAGGTTGTGAAACACCCGATGAATTCACTATTTTATATGCACTACATTTGCACCCAGATATTTCGCAATCAGAATTAGCAAAAATTCTTTTTAAAGGGAAGGCACATATAGGCAAAATCCTCAATGATATGGAAGGAAGAGGGCTTATAAAAAGAATTGCCGATACAAGAGATAATATAATCATTAAAAGAAACGAAATTACTCCAAAGGGAGAAGAAATATTTGCGAAGGGGAATGTACAATTTTCAAAGGTTAAAAATAAAATATTAAAAGAATACACAAGAGAGGAATTAATTCAATTTATTCAATATTTGACCAAATACCGCAAAATTCTCTCTTCATTTGTAGATGTCAAATTGAAATAAAGTCGATAAGCTGATAATTGGATAGGTCTATAAGTTCTTTATATATTTATTGTTTTCCTCTCCTTGAGGAGAGGGTTTTATGCAAAATTATTAGGGGAAAAGGAATAAGGAAAATATGGAAATAAGTTCGTTATGTGTTATTTTTTTTCCTCCTAGTGAGCTAGAAAATAACAGAACATCGTTCCTCTCCGAGGGACACTGGCTGAACCGACGAAACGGAGTTGAGTCGAGTGAAACTGCGTGCCGAATGGCTGAGACTAGGAGAGGGGGCAATTATTTTTCTTACTTTCTTAGCTGAACAACAGCATTTTCCCTCTCCTTGAAGACACTAGCTAAATCGACGAAACGAAGTTGAGTCGAGTGAAACTGTGTGCCAGATGGCTGATTAATATTTTTCTTCCTCTCCGAGGGAGAGGCTAGGAGAGGGGTCGATTATTCTTCTCCATCGCCCTTTGAGGGAGAGGGGTGGGGGGAGGGATTTGCTAAAATTAACCCCTCATCCTAACCTTCCCCCCAAGGGGAAGGTACACAACATTTTTGATTGAGATACTTCGCTCCGCTCAGTATAACGAATGTAAATTACAATAAACAAAAAAGCGAGGCGATGTAAAATCGTCTCGCTTCTTTTTAAAAATTATTCCCGTTTTAATTATTCCTCTTTTTTATCCAATTTCTTAATCACAGTCTTTTCTTTTTCATTCTTTTCAAAAACTTGGTCGTCACTTTTTGAAAAAATCTTTGATAAAGACTCTTTTGTGTGATTTTGAGTTTGGGATTTGTCTTTTTTGAACCACCCGTTAAAAGACTTTTTCTCTTTCGGTTGTTTTTCAGGTTTCACTTTCGGAGTTTTCACCTTTTCAACCTTTGGAGCTTTTTCGGTTTTCACTTTTGGTGCTTTATCTTTCACAACCTTTTGAGGTTTATCGGCTTTAATCTGTTCTGCCTTTACTTTTACCTCTTTAACTGGTTTTACGGCTGGCTCTTTTTCTAGTTTTTCTTTGTGAATTTTCTCCTCTTTAACTTTTATTTTTTGCTCTTGATTTTCAGCCTTATTTTTGCCAAATTTGAACCAATCCCAGAATGATGTTTTTCGTTTTGGTTCTGGAGCAACAACAGGTTTAATATTATTCTCAACTTGTTCTGTTTTTTTAGATTTAGAAACTTTTTCCTTTACTGGTTTTTCTGGTTTAATTTTTGGCTCTTTAATTGGTTTTTGAACCTTTTCTTTTTTTGATTTTTTATTTACAGCAGAAGTTTCTTGAATAAGTTCATCATTAGATTCTGCCAAAGGTGCAATTCCAAGAGCATTATTTATAATTGAAGTTATTGTTTTTTCTTGTTCTGAAACTTTTTCGGGCTTTTCTTTTCTAGCCTTTTTAGCTTTAGCTTTTATAGGTTTTTCTTCTGAAATTTGGATTGTTTTTTCAGTGTCCTGTTTTTTAAGTTTCGCAGGTTTTTCTGGTTTTTCAGTTAATACTTTAGGTGTTTTTTCTTTTTTGACCTTTGGTTGTTTAACAGGTTTTTCCTTTTTAATTTTCTTTGAATTAGTTCCTTCAACAGCATTTATCAATGCTTGAGAAATTTCTGGAGAAGTTGTATTTTCAACTTGTTCAGTTTTATCTTCATCTCCATAATCATAAGAAGGGCTTTGCTCAATATTTTGAATTTGTTCGTCCTCAAGTTTTTCAGGAGTTTTAACATTTTGAACTTTGACTTCTGGAGTTTTAATTTCTGGCACTATTACAACAGGGACAGCCATTTCTTCATTTTCTGGAAGTGTTGTAATTTGATTGTTATTTTGACCTTTTGAAATTTTGTCTGATAAATCAACTGTTTTTGAAGAATGAGAGGATGCGATTTTCCTATCATTTTCTTCTGGAAGAATAATTTTTTCTTCTTCTTGAGATTGAATCTCCTCTTTTCCAACGGAAACATTATCTTTTGCATTCAAATCAGTTGAAGTATTTTCAACTTGTTTAGGATATTTGATGTCGAAACTTGCAATCGGAACTTGTTTTTCTGCCTTATACAAAAAGCTTTGAGGCTCAAGTTCAACTACATCTTCTGGATTTTCTTCTTTAGGAATTGGTTTTACTGGAGTAACTCCAAAATCTTCAGAATTGATATTCGCATGTTTTTCAACAACCTTCATTTCAGGTTTTTGTTGCTCTGGTAGCGATTCTTTTTCATTAGCATCAACAACTGGTTTAGTTTCATCGAATAGAGGAAGGTTGACCGCCATATCATCATTATTCGAAGCTATTTTTTCAGAATTTTGTTCCTCTGGTTGAATTTGTTCTTGAGCTTTAACAACTAGTGGCTCTTCTTGTTTTTCAACTTGAGAGTTTGGTTGTGCAACAATTTGAATTGGCTCAGATTCTGGTTTTGATTCTGCAATTACATTTTCTTTCAGTTTTTTTATTTCAGTTTCTTCTTTAGGATAAGAGATTGTAAAATCTGGCGAATCTTTGATTTCATCTGCTACAATCTTTATACTTCTGGAAGATTTTTCTATTTTTTGTGGTTCTTGTGTTTTTGTAATATTTTCTGCTTCTGGAGTTTCTTCGATTTTCTCTGTTTTATCAGAAGAATTTTCAGCCACACTTATAACTGGTTCTTGAACATTTTGTGGCTGATTTCCTATATGTTGAGCATTGTCAATTGATGCTGGCTCAATATTTTCAACTTTGCGTTGCAATTCTTGAGGGACAGCCATTGGAATTAAAGATTGCGAAGCTAAGATTTGAGCAATTGAAGTCGTTTTTTCATCTCCTAATAATACTTCTTGCGACGTTTGTTGAGTTAAAACAGGAGTATCATTTGTTTTTGGTCTTAATGCAAGAACTTCATCCTCTGCTACTCCTTCTGATAAAGTTTGGAAATCTTCTGCTGATAATTTTGAAGAATATTTTTTGAATACATAATTATCAATTGCAGAGATTTTGTAATTTGGATTTTTATATACAAAAGTTACTCCTAAATCATCAAAAGTTGTTCTGATATAGTCGTATTGAGTATCAATATCTTCTGGTGTAATTACAATGTTAGATTGCTTCAATAATCCAACCGCAGAATTGTATGCGTTATTGAATTTTTTATAATCTTCTAAACTTACTTTCCCATTAACAAATTCTGGTTTGTATGCGTTCAGCATTTTTTCTGTTGCTGCAAGTTGAGCAATGATTGGATTTGAATATGCTTCTGCCATATCAGATTTTGTCCCCATACCTTTTTGAGCCAAAATTAATGCTTTCAAATAATAACAATAGCCAAGAAGAGTTTTCTCCTTGTTTGAAACATAACGAACATCTGAATTATAAATATCCGTTGTAGAATTATAAATTTTTTCTAAATCTTCCAGTGCTAAATCGTTTTGCCCTTGTTTGTATTCAGCCAAGGCTTTTAAATACATTACAGAATTATAATTTGAAACTCTGCGATATAAAAGTTTTCCCGCACCTGAAACAACAGAAGAATAATCTCCATTTATATATTGAGCAATAATTTTGTAGTATTGGCTGTTGTAATCGTTTGATTTTAATTTTATTGCACTATCAAAATTTTCAATAGCTGAAGAAACTTTACCTTGTAACAAATCATTCAATCCAATATAAAAATAATAAGAATTACAATTTGGATTCAATTTTAAAGCCTGACGAAAATATTCAGTTGATTTTTTTGCATCGTCAACAGAAAAAGTTTTTTCAGCTTGTGCATAATAAAGTTGCCCCAAACTAGCCAAAGATTCAAAATCGTAAGGGTTTTTCTTCAAAGCATTATTGAATGCAACAATTGCCTCCTCATCCTGTTCCATCCCAGCAAGTGCAACACCGTTCAAATAATATCCTAAATAGTAATCTGGATAGTTTGTAATTAAGTATTGGCTTTTAAAAACAGAATCCCTGTAATTTTCATTTTCAATATCGTTTATCGCATCATACAAAAATTTATCATCACCTTGAGGATTGAAAACTTTTCCATATTTTTGAGGACAATTTATCTGAGAAATCTCATCTTTTTTCGGTTGTGGCAAATAAATATGAGAATTTAATTCAACCGCTTTTGCGTAAGATGATTCATAAGAAGTTTTATTTTGAGCTTTTTGAGCATACATCAATTTTGCATACAAATTCCCCAGTTCTGGGTTTTGCAATTGTTCTTGCTTATCAGCTCCTAAAACAACTGCACTCAAAACCTTTGTGCCTGTAACGAATTTGTCATCATCAGTTTTTAAATCAATTGCTGTTTGATAATCTTTTTCTGCTAAGTTATAACGTCGCAAAGCATAATAAGCATCTCCTCGCAATTTGTATGCTTCATACTTTTTAGGTTTAGAAGAAATATACGCATCTAAATATTTTAAAGATTCTTGATAATTCTTTTTAGCGATTAAATTTTCTGCCATTTCAAAAGCATCTTTATTTCCTTTAATAACAGAAACTTCCGTAGTTTCGGATGTTGTGTCTTCAGCGTACACAGAATTTTGAGAAATTGTATAAGTTCCCATCATCATTAACACAAGTAACGCACATATCTTCTTATTAACCATATTCACCCCGTTTAAACTAAATCATAACAAGATTATACAATAGAAATCGGAATTATTGAATAAATTATACAATTTGTTATATTATAAAAATCAGCACTGCAATTAGGGAGAAATATTAAATGAAAAGATGTTTTTGGGTGGATGAAAAATCTGAAATCTACACAAAATACCATGATGAAGAATGGGGAATTCCAAAATACGATGATATAGAGCTTTTTGAACTTCTCGTTCTAGAATCTTTTCAAGCTGGATTATCTTGGATTACTGTTCTCAAGAAAAGAGAAGCTTTTAGAATTGCTTTTGATAACTTTGATGTAAAAAAAGTTTCAAATTATGGTGAAAATAAAATTGAAGAACTTCTTCAAAACCCACAGATAATCAGAAGCAAAGGGAAAATTAATGCCGCAATAAATAACGCAAAATTTTTTATAGAAATTCAAAAAGAATTTGGCAGTTTTTCTAATTACATCTGGAATTTTACAGACGGAAAAGTTATCAAAAATACTTCTGGCAAAACAATAGTTTCATCTCCTCTGTCTGACAAAATTTCAATAGACCTCAAAAAACGAGGAATGAAATACGTTGGAACTGTAATAATTTATTCCTATTTACAAGCAATTGGTGTCCTAGATGACCACGACAAGGACTGCTTTAAATACTAAAAGTCCCATTCCATTTCGGCAAACAGCTTTACCATCAAAAAGTTTTAAACTTTTAAGAGTTTTTAATTCTCTCGGGTGTGAGC
>ULPP01027564.1_pt1 | contig 15329 bp, 19 predicted proteins | sample 1953531 | NCBI WGS metagenome assembly ULPP01 (sample SAMEA4835630, study PRJEB28245) | human gut metagenome | biome: gut microbiome; material: fecal sample | place: Denmark | collected 2008
TTATTTCTAAATAATATTGCTTCTAATATTATGACTGGCAAGTATTCTTGCCAGTCTTTTAATTTTACCACTATATATTTTATTTTTTTCTATTTTTTTCTAGACATGTTTATTACTTTGTGTTATTATATACAAGTAAATCAAATGAAAAAATAGGAGGTTAAAAATGTTAAAATTTTCTAAAAGTTTTTTAGTTATAGCAATTATTCTTTTATTAACTTTATTACCTTTTACAGTAAATGCTGTAGATTTAAATTTATCTGAAAATTCAAGTAATACTTCTTCTAACACTTCTAACGAGAATACTTCTACTAATAGTTCATCAAGAGAAAGTAATACTTCAGCAAATAACTCTGCTACATCTACTAATAGTAATATATCAACTACTAGTACAAGCTCTGCAAAAGTTAGTAATGTAAATTCTAATTCTGGATTAAGTTTATCTAACATTCTTAATATTTTATTAATTGTTGTAGGTATTGTTTTAATTTTATTAGCTATAGCTATATTAATTAAATTGAAATAAATTTTATATATTAAGGCAGATTTTACAAAATTCTGCTTTTTTCTTTTTTTAACATGTATATTTTGTCCAAATTTTAAAATAATATTATTAGATTTAAATTAAAATTAAGTCGTTTATTTTTTAAGGAGGATATGTCATGAAGAAAAAACTTTTAATTTCTTTAGCTATTATTTTGGCTTCAATTTTTTCTTTTACTGTTTGTTTTGCTACAGATGGTTTAGGAAATGTTGCTAATGATGTAAGAAATGTTGTTGGTGGAGTCGAAAATACTGTTGAAAATGCTGCAAGAAATGTTTCTAATGTTTCTAAAGATGCTACTGGTTCTGTAGAAAATGGTATGAATTCTGATACTCATAATTCTATGTCTAGAACAAATAATTATAATACTACTAGAGTTGCTACTGTTTCTTCTAATATGTCAGGAGGAATGTCTGCAAGTGCTTGGACTTGGCTTATTCTTGGTATAGTTGCTATTGCTATTATTGCTGTGGTTTGGTATTATTCTATGCAACTTACTAATGGTAGAAACAATCATGATGATAATGATTAGTTTGTTTTAACTTTTATTGCAGTTTTGGATTTTTCGTGTTATACTATATTTGTTTATTTTATTTGAATCGAGGTTTTTTATGAAGAATGATAATTTAATTGCGAAAAATCCTACTGCTTATCATAATTACGATGTTACTGATAAATTGGAAACTGGTATTGTTTTAAGTGGTACAGAGATAAAATCTATTAGAAGCGGTAAAGCTAATTTAAAAGATAGTTATGCCATAATTAGAAATGGTGAAGTTTACATAGTCGGGATGCATATAAGTCCATATGAACATGGAAATATTTTTAATAAAAATCCTTTACGTGATAGAAAACTTTTGTTAAACAAACGCGAAATTAATAAATTGATTGGACTTACTAAGCAAAAAGGCTATAGTTTAGTTCCTATAAGTTTATATTTTAAAGGCAATTTAGTTAAAGTTGAATTAGGTATTGGAAAAGGTAAAAAACTTTATGATAAACGTGAAGATATTGCAAAAAAAGATGCTGAAAGAAGAATTAGACAACAAATGTCTAATAAAATATAAAAAGAAACACTAGAAATTGTTAATAATTTTCTAGTGTTCTTTTTATTTTTATGCTTTGTTTGCTGAACCGAAAACATCAACCATTTTATGTTTTACAGTTTCTTTTATTAATTCTCTTGCTTCTCCTAAATATTTTCTTGGATCAAATACATTTGGATTTTCAGCAAATTCTTTTCTAATTCCAGCTGTCATTGCAAGTCTTAAGTCAGTATCTACATTTATTTTTGAAACTCCTGATATACTAGCTTCATGTAATATTTCATCTGGTACACCTTTTGCTCCAGGAATATTTCCTCCAAATTCATTACACATTTCTACTAATTCTGGTATTACTGTTGATGCTCCGTGTAATACTATTGGTGTATTTGGTATTCTTTCTTTTATTTCTTTTAATATGTCAAATCTTAATTTTGCTTCACCTTTGAATTTATAAGCACCATGGCTTGTTCCTATAGCTATTGCTAAAGAGTCACATCCTGTTCTTCTTACAAATTCCTCTGCTTGTGCTGGGTCTGTGTACATTGCATCATTTGCATCTACATTTACATCATCTTCTATTCCAGCTAATTTTCCAAGTTCAGCCTCTACTACTACTCCATGAGCATGAGCATATTCTACTACTTTTTTAGTTAAAGCTACATTTTCTTCAAAATCATATTTTGAACCGTCAATCATAACAGATGTAAATCCATTATCAATACACATTTTTGCTGTTTCAAAATCTGGTCCGTGGTCTAAGTGTATAACTATTGGTATATTGGGATGTTCCTCAACTGCTGCTTGAACCATTTTCATTAAATAATTTATTCTAGCATATTTTATTGCACTTGCTGATGTTTGCAATATAACTGGTGAATTTGCTTCTGCTGCAGCATCTACTATTCCTTGTATTATTTCCATATTATTTATGTTAAATGCACCTATTGCAAATCCTTCTTTCATTGATTTTTCAAACATTTCTTTTGTTGTTACTAATGCCATATTAATTCCTCCTAACATTTTTATTGTTAACATTTTTTCTTTTTTTATTAACATTATTTTTCAATGTTATTTTATTTCTAAAATTTTAATATGTCAATAGATTTAGTTTATTAATTTTTATTTTCTTCCCATTCTTCTTTTAAAATTGAATATATGTATCTATCTATTTTTTCTCCTTTATCATTGATAAGTCTATTTTTCAAAATTCCTTCTCTTATCATTCCTATTTTAGTTAAAATGCTATGTAATATTTCTATATCTTCTTGAATTGTAGCATAATACTTCATTACAACTGTTTCATATATAGTTTTTGTAAAAATATATTCTATTACTTTACTAAGTACTTCTTCTGGTGTTCCATCTCTTCTCCATTTTTTTAAGAAATAAAATGCAACTTCACATTTTCTATTTTTTAACGACATCGCTTGTAGTTTTATATAGCCTACTATTTCATGTTTTTCTTTTTCCTCTATAATCCAGAAGGTTATTCCATCTTCAGTTTCTTCTATTACTGCATTAATCAATCTTTTTGCTTCTATTATATTTCTATATGTTTTATGTTCTTTGTATTGAGCCATTTTTTCTTTGTCTGTTCCCCATTTTTCGTATATTTCTTCTGCATCTTCTATTTTTGGAATTCTTATTTCATATCTTTCGGTTTCTATTTCTTTCATTCTTGTTCCTCCTTTTTTATGGGTGCTTATTATATATTATTTTTTCTTTATGAATGATTATTTTTTACTAAAAGTCATTTTTCTTTTGCAAAATGTTTAATTATCTTTATAAAATTGTTTTTATAAAATTGTTAATAACCATTCACATTTGTATCATTTTCTTAATATTATATCAAAAAACGAAAGGAGATTTTTTATGGATTATGAATTAATGATGAACGGCAATGTTAAAATCGGTCAAAAAGCTCCAGAATTTGATGCTATTACTAGCTTTGGGCCAAAATCTTTAAATGATTATAAAGGTAAGTGGCTTGTTTTGTTTTCTCATCCTGGAGATTTTACGCCAGTATGCACAACAGAGATGATTGCTTTTTCTAGAGCTTATACATACTTTCAAAAATTGAATACTGAACTTTTAGGGCTAAGCATTGATAGTAATCCTTCTCACTTAGCTTGGATTTATGATATATACTGTAGAACTGGTATTGAATTACCATTTCCTATAATAGCAGACAGAAGTGGTCAAATTGCAAGAAAATATGGAATGATTTCAAATGATGTAAGTTCAACTGAAACTGTTAGAACTGTTTTTATTATTGATGACAAACAAATTGTTAGAACTATTTTAATTTACCCTTTAAATGTTGGAAGATTTATTCCTGAAATTTTAAGAACTGTTCAAGCTTTACAAATGGCTGATTGTAGTAAAGGTTCTACTGCTGCAAATTGGATGCCTGGGCAACCAGTTATTGTTCCTTCTCCTAAAACTTTTAAAGAATTACAGGAAAGACAAAATTATATTAATGAAAATCAAAATGGAATTAATTGGTATTTGAGTTTTAAAGAGCCACCGAAAATTTGTGAAAAGAATGTTAATTCTTCTGATGAAAGTAATTGTAAATAAAAGAATAGCTAAAATTAGCTATTCTTTTATTAGGTAATAAATATTTGCTATAATATTCCTCTCTATCTGCTAAAGTTGTACTATCAAATATTTTTGGTTCATCTGTTTCTTCTATCTTTTCTAAAATATCATTGTTATCTACTTTTAATGCAAAATATGGTTTATCAGAATTTGCCTCTTTCATAAATATTATAAAAGTATCTTGAAAATAACAATATTTTGTATCTTGTCCTATTCCCATATATTCTGTAACCATAGTTGCTTTGCTTGATAAATTACAACCTCTTTCATTTAAATAAAAATTGACATTTTGGATAACATCATATATGTATAGCCCTTTAGAATTTTTTATCTTCTAGATCTTTCCATGCTAAATCTAGTGTTCCTACCCATAAATTGTTTATTGTATTTTCATCTAGTGTACTTTGATATGATGGGTTCATTGTAATATTATGATTTGTATTATTTTTTATATACTTATTATATATAACTGTTGTAGCATAGACTATTCCTGATAATGCGATTGTTGTGCATATAATTATTACAAAAATTTTCAAAACTTTATTCATTTCATTAAATCCTTTCTTTAGCAGGATTTTTCTTAATTGTTTTTTACCTCTATGTATTAAATTCTTTGTGTTTTGTAAAGTTTTTCCTAATATTTTAGATGTTTCTTCATAAGATAGACCTTCAATATTTACGAGATAAATTGCATTTTTATATCTTTCATCTAACAATTCTATTGATTCTAATAGTTCTTTTTTACTTTCCTCTGCTGTAATAATATCTAATACGTCTTTTTCAATTTGTTCATTATCATTTGCAAGATATTTTTCTGTTATTTCATTTCTTCTTTTTTCTACATTTATATAATTTAGTGCTTTGCTTCTTGCAACAAGATATATATAGTATTTAAAAGAACTATTTTCTCTCATTTGGTGTTGTATAACATATATAAACGTTTCTTGAGCTATGTCTTCTGCTTTTTGATAGTCTTTTACTATGTTATAAATAAAATATTCAATTTTATTTTTGTATTTGTTATAAAGAATTTCAAATGCTTCTTTTTCTCCATTCAAATAATCATTGTACAATTTTTTATCTAAATCTTTCTCCATTTTTTACCTGCTTTCATTTATATATAACAGTAACATTAAATAAAGTTTCATAATTTTTCTAATATATAGAACAAAAGCGGACATTAATAACATTATCACTTATTAAGGCCTTTTTAAGTCCGTGTCTTTGTTCGCATACGAAATTTGCTTTATGCAAATTTCTGTGCAAAGTATTTATATTATAGGAAGTTCGGAGAACTTTCCTATAATATAAAAAAGAGCATTTAAGGCTCAATATCAAAAAATAAAACATTTAATTTTTTCTAAATACTTTATTTTCTATATCTTATATTCTTCGCTCTTTTTTTCTAACAATCTAAAATCACAACATATTTTTTTCATAAAATGATTTTTTTTGCTTCTATTATATGTTTCATTTGCTTTTTCTTCTATTTCTTTACTATGCTTATTGCAAAAGTGATATTGGCTAATTAGAATTTGCTTATATCTTGCATTTTCCTTATTTATATCAAATTCAATAAGTTGTTCTTTTTTTACAGGTATCATATTATTAAATCCTAATATTCCATATTTTCCATTATGTATTTTGAAAATAAATATATTATTTTTCATTGTTTGATGAGATTGTCTTGGATGTTCAAGTGGTACAAAATAATCATATTTATCTATTTTTAATACAACGCCTAAATATGGTCTTTTAGCTGAATACACATCTTCTCTATCAGGATTATATTGTACTCTATTATCAAAAGAATATAAATATTTTATGTAATTAATATCTATCTTGTAAAGTCTTAAATTATTCAAAACATTTCTCCTTAAAATAATTTCGAGCAAAGGTTTTCACCCTTGCTCTTTTTATACCCTACTTTAGGCTAGGGGTTTCCTCTTTGTAAATACCCTACTTCAATATTATTCTCAAATATTAGGCTAGGGGTTTCCTCTTCGATATACCCTACTTATAGGCTAGGGATTTCCTTTTCATAATATTTTGCAATATTACTCCCTTTAGTATATTCATTATACAATTTTTTATTACTTTTGTCAAACAATTTATCGCTTTTTTATCGTTTTTTTCTCCATATATCTCCATACATTTATTTGCAATATTTCTTATATTTTCATCAAAAATTCTTTTTTTATTTTCATTATATACAACTTTATGTGATGCACTATTAAAAAAATCACTAAAATTGCATGTTACAATATACCCATTTAAACCATATTTTCTAAAATGTCTTTGCATATGACAATTAACTCTACTTAATGTATGAGTTATTCCCTTTCCTAATCGGTTTGCTGCATTATCATATATAAATGTTCTATCATATGTTGGAACAACAACATAATCACATAACGTTCTTTGTACTATTCTTTCTTCTATTTTTTGTGCTTGAATTTTCCTAGTCTTTCCTCTTTCATTTATAAAAAATATAAATGGCTTAGAAAATTCAAATTTACTTTTTTGTAATTTATCATAAATTTTATATGTATTTGATAATCTCTTTCTTGCATAATTTTGTATTGAAGCCTTCCAAGAAACTCCTCTTATACATTTTTTACCAGAATTATATAAATGTTCATACGAAAAAACCTCTTCATATGAACCACATTCTTTACTTTTTTGTTTTCTTTTTTCTTCTCTTATTTTTTTCCTTCTTTGATATCTTGCCTCATGTCTTTCCTCACTTGTCATATTTTATTAACCTCCGTACTTATCGCGAAGTAGAACTGGCTATGAAATTGATATACATTATCAACCATGCAAGCAGCGTCCAGCCATCTACACCGAAGATTTTTTTTGGTTTTTTTCAAAAACTCAGGAACAAGCTCTCCTTTTACAAAAGTATTGCTTCACTTTTTCAAGTTACTTGGTCTAACTTATATTTTGTGAAATCCAGGGGCAACCCCGTAAGAGTTGCTAACGTTGTTATTGTTGCAATTGCCGTTAGAGTTCACATTGCAGAAGTTGTTGCTGTTGTTCTAATTAGGCGAACGAAGCCACCACCAGAGCACAACCTCAGCTAACAGTAGGGCTCGACAAATATAACAGAGCTTGACCTATTAATTTTATATATTTTGCAAATCTTTATATCTTTCTAAATCCGACCTCATTATATTTTTTAACAATCTTTGTTCTTCTATCAGTAATCTTCCCCATTCTTTGAAAGCAAATTCACTCCATTTTTTTGCTTCATCTGGATTTAAATTCAGCCTTGCTTTCAATTCTGCCAATGGTATTTCCATATTTTCACATGCTGACAAAGCTAGTTGAAAATGTGTTCTTCTATTTTGTGCTTCTATTTTATTTCGTGGTAATATTCCATTTGCAGTATTTGCCTCATATATTGTGCAGGATCAGGGAGTGGGTTCGTTTCCTACAAACTCCCTAAAAGCGTGGCTTTTAGGAGTTTACATTGCAATTGAATGATTTTAATTTGGGGCAAAAAAAGAACTAAATGTTGCCCCCATTTAGTTCTACTGTCAATAATGACAACTTCGTTAACTTAATTTTATATATGTTTATTTAATGCATTTCTGCAGAAAATCACATATTTGATTTGCTAAAATTTCTTCTTTATCACTAAATGTATGGTTCGCCCCATCAATATAGTTTATGTCCTTAAAAATATTATCTATCTTTTTATTCATAAAATCTACTTGCTCTTTTGCATCTTTTTCTATTAATTCTTTATTGTTTCCCCATCTCATAAATACTGGTAAATTTATAGAATTAATTTCTTCAAATTTATAGTTTTCTTCGCTAAATTTTGCAAAATCAATTTCATTATTATATTTCGTATATTTTAAAAAATTCTTTACCGAAATTGGATGTATAAAACATTCTTGCGGCATTAGTTCTAATATACTGTTTTCTTTTTCTTTTCTTTTTGCATATTCATGATATTTAGGATTTGTAAATTTATTAAATATATACGGAATATCTACTAATGAAAGCAAAATGACACCACTTATTGCCTTCAAATACTCCTTATTGTTTTTTTTCATTTCATTTAATGCGTATACTAATTTAGTTGCCCCCAAGCTATGACCTTGTAAGAAAATTTTTCTATATCCTAATTGTATTGCATATTTTATAACCCCTATAATATCATAATAAGATTCTTCTATATCTTCATACGCAGTTCCAGCTAATTTTTTTTTGTCATCTTTATACTTTATATATTTTACAATATCGCTTCCCCTATTGTTAAAACATATACTATCTATTCCTATCTTTTCAACATAATTAGCTATTATCATTTCTCTTTTTTTAAAGCAATTACTTGTCATTCCATGCAATTCTATTAAAACTTTATCTGTTTTTAATCTTCCTTTATTTATATATCCATTTAAAATAACTCCATCTTCGGCATAAAATTCTATTATCTCCTTTGCCATTAGTTTACCTCCATTTTATTTTGAATACATTTTGATATTTGCAAAACAATCTCATCATCAGTTGTTGCATCATATTTAGTATAAAAATAATAATCAAAAAAATGCTTATTATTTTTTAAGTACATATATTCTTTGTTTGCACTCTCTATTCTTTGTTTATAATCAACTCTTTCATCTTTTATTAATTTTAAAGTATTTTGTAAATCATATGGTTGTATGCATACCGTAATTAAATCTTCACCAAGTAACTCTCTTAATTTTTCAATAAGTTTATAATAGCAATCACCAATAAGGTAAAATCCTTCTTCTATTCTTTCTATTTCTTGTTTTTCATAACCATAATACTCATCATAAATTTGAGTATAAATAAAAAACTCATTGTTATTTATCATTTCTTCAAATTGTTCTCTACTTACACATTTATTTTTTTCTTTTTCTCTCTTTTTTCTTGTTGTTACTTTTTTCAATGAGTACATATTAAACTTTTTAGCTAATAAGTTTTCGTAGTATGTTTTTCCTACTCCCGATATGCCGAAAATTAACATTATTTTTCCCTTTTTCATTCTACATTGCCTCTTCTATTATTTCTATTCCAGAGTTATTTATATCATATATTGAGAAATCTATTTTATATTTTTTACAAATATTTTTTACTTTTTCTACATCATTAGTTATTAAACATACATTAGGAGAATTACTTGCAACTCTCATAATTAAATTTGGTATATCTTTGACACAATTATAGAAATCTTCATATGTAATCTTATTAATTTTACATTTTTGAGATAATACAAATGAATCATCAAACATTGAAAATTCCTTCATTTGTTCAATTAAAGATGAATAATCTTCATTCTTTAAATCCGGAATAATTTTATTTCTTATTATTTTATTTTTTACTCTAAAATACCTATTTACATCATTCTTTTTTCTTAAATTGACAACCACTTCATCTTTATCTATATTTTGATTTTCGAATATATTTTCAAAACTAGCTTTTATTGTAATTAATTTAAAATTACTAGGAATGTTTTTGCTATATATCAATTTTCCATTTTCATCAATAAAACATAATCCTCCAAATAAAATTGTGTTGTTTCCAACCCCTGAACAATAAACTCTATTTGTAATTTCGCCGTTTTCCTCTTCATAATAATTTTTTTGTAATAGAGTTATTAATTCTGAATTTGATAATGGTTCACCACATAAATAATTTATTCCATATACTATCCCAGTTTGTATCATAGCATTTGACCCCATTCCATTATGGCTTCCATACCTTTTATCAAACTCACCGCTCACTTTGAAGTATTTTTTTATATTTAGAACCTCTCTCATCAAATCTAAATAATATTTAATCAATGTTTTTTTCTTACTTAATATTATATCGTCATTTTCCTCAATAATTTCTATGGTTATTAAACAATGCATATTAATAGTCACACCAATTCCACCACCACCAACTCGCTTTAAATCCATTTTTTGAATATCCATAACATCTAAATGATATCGTGATGGCACTTTTAATATAACCTTTTTCTTTTTTATATTATTGTCATCTTTTTTCATAATTTGGATAACCTCCATTATAAATTTTATTATATTTCTAGTTCATCTGATGTCGCTTTTCTTTCTATTATAAATTTAGAACATATCTTCATTCCTTTTTCTTTCATTTCTGTTATAAATTCTTTATAACATTTCTTTCTCACTTTTTTATTCGCTAATTCATAAAAGATATATTTTTCATCTTCTTCATTTGCTTTTTGTTTTCGTACTGCTAGAATAAATCTTAAAGGTATGTTTTTATTATTGTTCTCTAATTCTGCTGCTGATGCCATTCTAAATAACCTTATATTTTTTTGTGTCCACACTTTAAAATCTTTATTATCTTCTTTATATCTTTGCTTATAGACTTCACTTATTATCATTCTAACATATTCTTGAAGTAAATCCGGATCCATTTCTTGAGTAATTTGGGATATGAAATCAATTATAATATCAATGTCATTTTCCAAACTATGATTAAAAGTTTCATCTAATGGACTATTATTCGCATCTAACCAATCCTCTCTTAACTTTGAATTTTTTTCTATTAGTCTAGGTATTAATTCTAATTTTATTATATCTTCAAAATAGCTATATTGGTCAAGAGGAAAGTCAAAAGGATATCCTAAGTTTTTATAATGCCCATCATTATTTACTCTCTTATCAAGGCTTTCTATAGAAATTTGAGTTTCTCCCTCTTTTGATTTTATCGGTATTACATCCAACACCCCTATTTCTTCTTCTATTTGTTGCATAAACTTTATTTTAGGAATTTTATTTTTTAAAAAAGTTGTTATCTCACTAATTCCATATTTTTCTTCATGTAAAGATATTTTATCCAAAATATCCTCTGAATTAGATAGACTTATCATTTCCAATAATTTTCCTATTGTTTCATTACTAACGCCACTTTTTTGTAAAAAAGTACCTATTTGTTCTATTTTCCTACTTTTAGAATCTGTAAATCCAAAACGAGATACTCTTATTCCTGCTCTTAAATTAGCCATATCTCCTTTTATGTTGAACATATACCTTTTTCCTTCTAGAAGTGTTATTACATCTATATGCCTAAGGTCTATTCCTTCTACGCCTTCTGGCTTTCTTACAAAATAATATTCACTTACAATTCCTTTATATTTCAACATACTTAGATATAGTTCATTCATTTGCCTACAATTCCCAATTCCATTTTCTTTTATGACATCATAATAACACCCTAAGTTTTCAAGGTGATTATAAGCAAGATTAAGATTTTCGTATAGCAGTCTACCCAAATTAACATAAATATAATATGCTTTTTCTAAATCAGAAAATTCTACTGGTACTTCATCCAAAATTTTCTTATACTCTGGCGTACTATTAATTATTCTTAAATATTCTAAATATCGGCTATCACTAAAGTCTAATAATAATTTTCCCTCTTCTTTATTATACATTTCTTCTATTTCTTGTTGAGAAAATTCCATATTCCACCTCACGTTTTATTCTACATAAAATAATACCATATTTTTCCTCTATTGTAAAGAGATAAACTGCTTTTCCCTTTAACTCTTAATACTTTTTACCTTTTTTCAAATAATGCGATATAAAAGGGTTTGACATAAGATTTGTTATTTGCTATAATATTACAAAATATTAATCGAGGTGTTTTTATGAAAAGTTTTAAAATTTTAGCAATAAATCCTGGCTCTGATTCAGTAAAAATTGCTTTATATGAAGATTATAATTTAATATTTCAGGAAACTGTAAAAAATTCTATGTCTGAATTACTTAGTAATCAAAACTTGAATTCCACTATTCCTGAAAAAACACAAAAAATTTTAGAAGTCTTAAAAAAAAATAATATTTCATTATCTACAATCGATGCCTTTTGTGGTAGAGCTGGTGGTTTGACATCTTTAGCAGGTGGAATTTATGTAATAAACGAAAAAATTCTTGAGCATGCTAGGTGTGGTTTCTCTTTAATGCATTATTCTAATTTAGGTGTTCAAATCGCATATAATTTAGCACAAATAAACAATAAACCTTCATTTACAGTGAACCCTGTTACTGTTGATGAATTCCAAGAAGTTTCAAGACTAACAGGAATCAAAGGAATTTATAGAGAATCTATTTTTCATGCCTTAAATCAAAAAGAAATAGCATATCAATATGCAGAATCTATAAACAAAAAATATGAAGACTTGAATCTAATTGTTGTTCATCTTGGAAGTGGTATAACAGTTGGTGTTCATAAAAAAGGAAAAGTTGTTGATGTAAATAATGCTCTAAATGGAGATGGCCCATTCACTACAAATAGAGCAGGTTCCGTAGTTGCTACAAATTTAATCGATTTGTGTTTTTCAGGAAAATATTCAAAAGAAGATTTATATAATCTTATAACTAAAAAAGGTGGTCTCATATCCCATTTAGGAACTAATGACGTACGAGAAGTTATTCAAATGATAGAAAATGGTGATAAATATGCAGAACTAGTATTAAATGCAATGATATATCAAATAGCAAAGCAAATCGGTGGCATGAGTGTAAATTTCGGAAAAAATATAGATGGAATAATACTTACAGGTGCAATAGCAAAAAGCGATTACTTTATTTCACTTTTAGAAAAATATATATCTTTTCTTGGTAAAATAATAGTAATTCCAGGAGAAAAAGAAATGGAAGCTTTAGCATTTGGCACTTTAAGAGTTTTAAAAGAAGAAGAAGAAGCTTTGTACTATACTGGTATTCCTATAAGCTTTTAATTATATATAAAAAGAATATCTCCCCAATAGAGATATTCTTTTTCTCATAAATATTAGTATTGTCTTCCCCATATCACCATTTTATTTGCCCTCTTTCCACAGCATACACAAGTCTCGTCCACTATTTCTTGTTCAAAAGGAATGCATCTTGACTTCGCCGCAGTAAGTTCCTTTATTTTTGCCTCACACTCACTACTTCCACACCACATAGCTTTTATAAATCCTTGTTCTTTTTCCAAATTAGATTGAAATTCTTCTAAATTATGTGCTATAGTTGTTTTTTCCTCCATTCTCTTTTTGCAAGTTTCATACATATTTCTATGTATATCTTCTAGCATTTCTTCTACTTTACTTTCTACTTCATTTAAATTTACCATTATTTTTTCAGTAGTATCTCTTCTAACAAGTATACACTCTCTATTTTCTATATCTCTTGGTCCCATTTCTATCCTTATTGGAACGCCCTTCATTTCCCAATCATTAAATTTATATCCTGGAGAAACTTGGTCTCTTAAGTCGATTTCCATTCTGAATTTATCCTTTAGCAAATCGTATAATTCTTTCGTCTTTTCTTTTACGCCTTCTTTATGCATAGCAATTGGCACAATCACAACTTGTATTGGGGCAACCTTCGGTGGTAATTTTAGTCCTCTATTATCTCCATGAGACATTATTAGCCCTCCAATTAATCTTGTCGAGATTCCCCAAGAAGTTTGATATGCATATTCTTGTTTTCCTTCTCTATTTTGAAATTTCACATCAAAAGGTTTTGTAAAATTTTGACCAAAATAATGTGATGTTCCAGATTGTAATGCCTTACCATCATAGGTCATTGCTTCTATTGTATATGTTTCGTCCGCCCCTGCAAATTTTTCTGTTTCTGTCTTTACTCCTCTTATTACAGGTATGGCTAAAAAGTTTTCTGCTATATCTACATATATTTCTAGCATTTTTAAAGTTCTTTCTCGTGCTTCTTTTTCAGTTTCATGTATTGTATGTCCCTCTTGCCATAAAAATTCTCTCGAACGCAAAAATGGTCTAGTTTCTTTTTCCCATCTTAAAACGCTACACCATTGATTGTACACGAACGGCAATTCTCTCCATGAATTTAACCATTTGGAATACATTGTTGTAATTATAGTTTCCGATGTCGGTCTAATACATAATTTTTCTTCTAATTTTTCTCCCCCAGCTTCCGTCACCCATGCAACTTCAGGTGCAAATCCTTCTACATGTTCTTTTTCCTTTTGCAAAAGTCTCTCCGGAATCAATAATGGAAAATATGTATTTTTGACTCCTGACTCTTTAAACAATTTATCCGCATAGTTTTGAATATTTTCCCATATGGCATATCCATATGGCTTTATCGCAATACAACCTTTAGTATCGGTATAATCCGCCAATTCCGCTTTTCTGACTACATCTGTGTACCATTGTGCAAAATCTTCATCTATGTTAGTAATTTCTTTCACAAATTCATCCTTTTTCATACTTATATCCTCCATTTCTTCCTATTAAAATCACTTATACTATACACCACATATCTTCAATTTTCAATAATAAATCCTATAATTAATTTCCTAAAAGTTTTATTTTTTTACGTTTTATATCAATTTTTATTTTATAAAAAATAAATTCATCCTCAATAATTTTGTAAAGAGATTTATTATACTTATTTTCCAAAATCCAACTTGTAGCAGCAAAAACTATTATTATCTCACTAACTCCAGCAACGTAAGCCTGTAATATTATGTCATAAATTATCCATATTGATGATGCTATCATTTGTCCTACTTTCAATTTTACAACATTATTTTGCATCATAAAAATAATATTTACTACCGAAGTACACGCTGACAATATGCCATAAATGTTTCTATACTGTACAATAGCCATATACAAACTGATTACAATGAATAGGAATCCCACACAATTTATATCTTTTCCTTTCTTTTCAAATATATAAATTATAACATTTCGGAACACATTTAATAAATATACTGTCATACCAGCATACGCACCCAAAATCAAATATTGTGTAGCATACATCATAAACGATACTATTTGCTATACCAACACTTTTTCTTTACTTTTTTGTTGCATACTTACAACAAAAATAGCAAGTCCACATATACATATAAATTGACTAAATATAAGCAACATTTCTATTCTTTCCTTCCTAATAAAAAGATGATTAACCATTAAATATATTTTATTTTTTATAATCATCATTCATTTGTATCTTATATTATTCTTTCTTGTTATAGATTTTCTTCTGTCAATTTACCGTTTTCATAATTTTTTGTTGCATTTTATCATATTTTTGCATTATTTTCAAGCTTCCGAAATAGTTTTTATGAATAATTTATGATATGATCACCCTATA
>ULPP01042042.1_pt1 | contig 15303 bp, 12 predicted proteins | sample 1953531 | NCBI WGS metagenome assembly ULPP01 (sample SAMEA4835630, study PRJEB28245) | human gut metagenome | biome: gut microbiome; material: fecal sample | place: Denmark | collected 2008
TAATAAAACGCCCGGTAGTAGTCAAAGCTGATGTACATATCAATTCTCCATTTTTTATTAAACCGGCAAAAGCGCCTGATAAATCTGTCAGGCGCTATGCTTTTACTTTAACATCTTGTCAATGCTTACAATCTTCGTGCAGAGCGCAAGCACCGTAACTGCGCTCTCTATCTCATCGACCGTTGCGAACGACGGAGCCAGCCGGATATTGCTGTCCTGCGGGTCGTTTCCGTGTGGGTAGGTCGAGCCTGCCGGAGTAAATTTTACTCCATGCTCCGCAGCCATCTCAACGACCGCCCGCGCGCACCCCGGGAGTGTATCGTAGGAAGCGAAATACCCGCCCTTTGCGACCGTCCATTCTGCGATTCCAAGCCCGTCCAGTTCCTCGTTGAGGACTTTATACATCGCGTCGAATTTCGGCTTCATTATCGCGGCGTGCTTCTTCATGTGCGCGCGGAGTCCTGCGGAATTCCTGAAAAATCTCGCATGGCGGAGCTGATTTATCTTATCCGGGCCTATCGTCGCGAACTTCAGGAACGCCCGGATATCAATGAGATTTGCCGGGCTGGAAGCCACCGCCGAAATTCCCGAACCGGGGAACGTTATCTTGCTTGTGGAGCAGAATTCATACACGAGGTCTGAATTTCCCGCCTTGTCGCATTCGGAGATTATATCCGGAATTTCGGCGCACTTTCCGTCGAAATTATGCACGCAGTAGGCATTGTCCCAGAAAATGCGGAAATCTTCTGCCGCAGGCTTCAGCGCGGCAAAACAGCGTACTACATCGGCGCTGTAAACTATTCCGGTGGGGTTTTCGTACTTCGGAACACACCAGATACCCTTTATCTTATCGTCGCTGCTTACCAGCTTTTCCACGATATCCATATCCGGACCATCGGAGTTCATCGGCACTGGAACAAGCTCGAAACCGAAATGCTCGGTTATCGCGAAATGCCGGTCGTAACCAGGAACAGGGCAAAGGAACTTTCTGCCCTTGACCTCCTGCCATGGCGTGGAGCCGCAGATACCGTCAGTCATTCCGTGGCTTATAAGCTGGTACATCATCGTAAGGCTGCTGTTTCCGCCGATTATCGTGTTGACGGAATGCGTGCCCATCATGTGCGCCAGCAGGCGCTTTGCCTCCGGAATTCCGTCAAGCCCGCCGTAGTTGCGGCAGTCCTGACCGCTTTCGCTGTCCAGCAGGCTGTGGTGGTCGAGGACGTCCAGCATTTTCATCGAAAGCTCGAGCTGCTCCTTTGAGGGCTTTCCTCTGGAGAGGTCGAGGGAGATGTCGTCTTTTGAATACTTGCTGAGCCGCTCAAGGCACTTTTGTTTTTCGGCTTCGAGAGCCTGTTTGTCCATTTCGCTGTATTTCATGGTTTCCGCCTTTCATATCATTTGAGAAAGAACGCCCAGCACTGCCGTAGCAGCGCTGAGCGCATATAGGGGGAGAAGATTATCAATAAAGATTCTTGTAGATGTCGAGAATATCATCGCGGCTGAGCGGAACGAAGTTGTTCGCAGTCAGTCTGCCCTGCGTTGCGAGCACGTTTTCGGTGAATACCGGAATATCCGCTTCGGTAACGCCGTACTCGTGCAGAGGTTTCTTCGGGAGAATGTGGTTCAGCAGGTTTTCAAGCTCGTTGTAGACATTCTTCACGTCGCAGTGCAGAAGCTCCGCGAGGTACGCGTTGAGATGTGCTATTTCGCCGTCCTGCTTTTTCTCCATGTACTTGTACAGCACTCCGGTGAACAGTGCGTAGTTGCTCTCGCCGTGCGGAACGTGATATGTACCGCCGAGGGGATAACTCAGCGCATGGACTGCCGCGCAGCCCGCCGTGCCGAATGCAAATCCAGCCATGTTGGAAGCGGTAAGGAAGTCGCCCATATACTGCGGCAGCTTGTCCATGCCCTCGCTGACCAGCTTCTGATAGCCGGTGATTATCATTTCGATAGCCTTGTAACCCATCAGCTTGGTGTATACAGTAGCTTTCGGGGAGAGCGAGGATTCAACAGCGTGGACCAGCGCGTCAATGGAACTTGCGCCGAACACCTTTAAAGGGAGCTTCGCAAGAAGTTCGGGAACCAGCACAGCGTAATCCGCGAACATATTTTCGGAGGTCAGACCCATCTTCACGCCAAGGCGCATGCGGTTGATTATCGAGATGTTCGTGACCTCGCTGCCGGTGCCGCAGGTGGTCGGGATAATTATGAGCTGGTGCAGCTTTGTAATGCTGTCCTTGTGGTCGTAGAGGGAATCCACCGAGCCTCCGTCGGATACGGAAAGCACCTTTGCAATGTCGATCACAGTACCGCCGCCGATGGCAATTACGCGCTCGAAATGCTTCTTTGAAGCCTCGGCGATTATCGCGTCTACCATGGTGTCGGTAGGCTCGCCGCCGCCGAATTCCTCCTGATAGATCACCTGCGCGCCGCACTTGTTGTTATCGGAATACGGATCGTAGATGTACTTGTTCGTCAGGATAAGGTCGCTGCCGCCTACCTTGAATTCATCGGTAAAGGCTTTCAGCGTGTCGAATTTATAAAGTTTCGGGCGGAAAATTATCTGTTCCATAAAAACTCCTTAGTCCGTTCAGCCCCAGATCTCCTCATCGGTGGGAACTGCCGCGTCCTTATTGTAAAGACCTATCTGAGATACATTGATGAGGTGAGTGTAGTTCAGGTTCTCGGAAATGCTGTTGTTGCCCCATGAGCCGCAGCCGAGCGTTGTTGTCGGAGCAAAGCCGTTGTAGAGGCTTCCGCCTGCGCCGGTGGAGGACGGCTGATTTACTATCAGACGGCTTACTGTCAGCTTTTCGCCTGCATACTTGATGTGTTCCATATCGTTGCTGTGCAGGGAAGCGGTGTGACCCTTGCCCTCGCAGTCGAGGTCGGTCTGCGCAAGCTTTACTGCGTTCTCGAATGTATCGTAGGAGGAGGTTATCATTACCGGGCACATCTTCTCACGGCAGAGGGGCTCGTCCTTGCCGATGCTTCTTGCCTTGATGAGTATCATTCTGGTGCCGTCCGGAACGTCAACGCCAGCCAGCTTTGCGATGGTCTGCACGCTCTGACCTACGACCTTTCTGCTGATAGGACCGTTTTCCGGGAAGATAGCGTCCGCGAACTTCTTAGCGGTTTCAGCGTCGTCAACATAGAACACGCCGTTCTTCTTGAAGATATCGATACCCTTTTCGAAGGACTCCTCCGGCAGGAATACGCACTGCTCACCAGAACAGATGATACCGTTATCGAAAATTCTGCCGCTGATTATCTTCGGGATAGCTTCCTCGAGGTCAACGCCGCGGTCAACTATAACCTGAACATTGCCGGGACCAACGCCGAGCGCGGGCTTGCCGCTGGAGTACGCGGACTTCACCATTGCTCCGCCGCCGGTCGCAACTACAACGTCAACGCCGTGCATGAGGGCTGTTGTCGCGTCCATGGAGCACTGCTCAACGGTCTGTACGAGGTCCTCGGGAAGTCCGAGCTTCTTCAGCTCTGCGCGGAACAGGTCGATAACGTATTTGTTGGTTTTCTGCGCCCTGGGGTGCGGAGCTACGATGATAGCGTTCTGACCCTTGAGTGCGAACATCGCATTGCACATCGGGGTAACTACCGGGTTAGTTACCGGAGTTACGGAGCCAACAACGCCCTTTGCCTTAGCAACACGGATAATTCCGGTCTGCTTGTCCTCGCCGATGATGCCTACGGACTTCTTACCCTTTAAGCTGTTCCAGATACACTTGGACTTGCCGTGGCACTTGGCTACCTTATCGGCGTAAACGCCCATCCCGCTCTCCTCGCAGGCCATCTTGGCAAGCTCCTCGGCGCGGTCGTAGACTACCTTGCCTATCGCGCGTACCGCTTCGTCTGTCTTTTCCTGGGAGAAGCTCTCGAACTGCTTCTGAGCCACTCTTGCCTTTGCTATGAGTTCATTTACCATGTTTACTGCCTGTTCGTCCATTGTTATGTCCTCCATTACATTGCTTTTTCAAAGTTAAGAGCCGCCTGCATATCTACGGGGTTTTCCTTGTATTTGCAGGTGGATTCTGCATTGTCAAGATATTCGTGAAGCGCCTTGCGGAACTTTGGGTGCGCGCATTTATCAATGATGAGATTTGCACGCTCTACCGGGTCAAGACCTCTGAGGTCTGCAACGCCCTGTTCAGTTATCAGCGCGTGGATCTCGTGGATAGTGTGGTCAACGTGGCTGACCTGCGGAACTATGCAGGAAAGCATGCCGTCCTTTGCGGTGGACTTCGTAATGAATATCGAAAGCCCCGCGTTCTCGCAGTAGTCGCCGGAACCGCCGACGCCGTTCATCAGGCGGCAGCCGTCGATATACGAGGAATTCGTATTGCCGTAAATGTCCGCTTCAATTACTGTATTTATTGCGATAACGCCCAGCCGCCTGATTACCTCCGGGTGGTTGCTTATCTCCTGCGGACGGAGTATCATCTTGTCGCGGTATTTTTCAAAGTTCTCAAAGAATTCATCGCGCTTGTCCCACGAAATCGTGAGGGAAGTACCGGAGGCGAAATCCACCTTGCCAGCGTCGATGAGGTCGAAAATCGAGTTCTGGAGCACCTCGGAATACACGGTGAGATGTTCAAAATCCGATTCCGCAAGTCCCTGCAAAACCGCGTTGGAAACGCTTCCGACGCCCGCCTGAACCGGAGGAAGCGGATTGCACAGCCTGCCGTGCTCGACCTCGCTGTGCAGAAATCCGATGAGGTTATTCGCCATGCTGCGGAACTCGTCGTCCACCGGGGAAACCGTTCTGCCGTTGTCCGGAATGTTGCTCTCGACAACTGCAACTACCTTTGCCGGGTCGCACTTTATGTAGGTAGTTCCGACCCTGTCGCTTACCTTGGTTATCGGAATAGGCTGCGTATGCGGAGGACGCTCCGGCGAATACACATCGTGGATTCCCTCAATACAGCGGGGAACGTAGGTGTTCACCTCAATGATGATCTTATCCGCGTATTCGGCGTAGATATTCGAGGTTCCGACCGATGTGGTGGGGATAATATTGCCGTTTTCGTCAATTGCGGCGGCTTCGATTATCGCAACGTCGATGTGCTTCAGGAAGTTGTTCTTGACCCACACCGGCATTTGTCCCAGCGGAACGTCGTGATAGGATATCATACCGGCGTTTATCGAATTACGCAGATCCTTGTTGGTCTGGTACGGCATTCTCGCTTTAAGAGCGCCCGCCCTTGCAAGCTCACCGTCGAACTCCTCACCAAGGGAGGCTCCGGAGTACACCGTAAGCTCCAGCTTTTCGCCGTTCCTTGCGCGCTTCGCAAGCTCTCCTGCGACTGCCTTCGGATATCCCGCGATGGTGAATCCGCTGACGCCGAGCGTCATTTCAGGCTTTATGAACTCCGCCGCTTTTTCCGCGGACATTATCCTGTCGTGATATCCGGGATACCTTATCCTGCCCAGGAAATCTTCATGTGTATCCATGTTCATCTTCTCCTTGTTGTCTTTGAGAACTCAGCGCTTTTTCGTTCTGTGGTTATTATAGCACTTACCCAGCTATGTGTAAACTGTGAGATGAATATAATCATCATACCAGAATTGTATATTAAAATGCACTTGATAAATACATTACATCATTCAGAAAAAGAATAAGTGCCGCCATTTCTGACAGCACCCTGAGCTCGGTTCATATACAGATTTCCCCCACAGGTCAAATGCTCCTGCAGGGGATATGTTATTCAGCTTACTTTCCCCAGACTTCCTCTGATAGTTATTTCAGTCATTGGTGATTCTCTCCATTCTTTCGTTTATTTCTGCGGGGGAAGGCATAACTTTTAACGCTCCCCTGCGTTCCGTTACGATTCCTGCTGCGGAATTTGCATAGTTCAGTATTCCCATGAGTTCCTCGGCGGAATAATTCCTCAAACCGTATTCCAGCACCTTCGCCAGGATCCCACCGCAGAAAGTATCGCCCGCGCCTGTTGTTTCTATTGTGTTTGCGGGAACCGCAGGCGCGAATGCGCTGTTTTCGCCGCAATAGGCGCGGCTTCCGTTCTTTCCGAGGGATAAAAGCAGCAGCTTTATATTGCCGTATCTGCCGCGCAGGATTTCCACCGCGCGGTCAAAATCCTGCTCCCCTGTGAACCACTGTATTTCGTTATCCGAGATTTTCAGAATATCGCATTCGGATATTCCGTAAGCGATTTTTTCCCGTGCCTTGCCAAGGCTGTCCCACAGATTTTCACGAAGATTTGGGTCAAACGAAATGATCGCGCCGCTTTCCTTTGCCGTTTCGACAGCCTTTTTTGTAGCCGCTTCGCATATTTCGCCCGTCATTGAAAGCGAGCCGAAATGAAAGATACGGGAATTTTGTACCAGCTTATAATCTATATCTGATTCGCTCAGCATCATATCCGCGCCAGGGTTTCTGTAAAAGGAGAACTCGCGGTCTCCGCCGGGCAATGTGTGAACAAAGGCAAGCGTTGTGTTTACAGATTCGTCCGTTACCAGTCCGTCTGTATTTATCCCCGCTTCCCGCACTACCGCTTTAAGCTGCCTGCCGAAAATGTCGTTCCCCACCTTGCCTATGAATGCGGTTTTGTAGCCCTGTTTATTCAGCATTGCAAGCACATTGCAGGGCGCACCGCCGGGGTTTGCTTCCATGATAGGATTTCCGTTCTCGCTGATACCGTTTTCGGTGAAGTCAATCAGCAGTTCGCCGAGAGCGCATACGTCAAATTCAGCCATAATTATTCCTCCGCGCAGGCAAGTCCGAACAGTTCGGCATTGCCGCTCAATTCGTCTGAAAGATCATACACTGCGTTCGTTATAACATACTCTCCGTTGTTCACGAAAACTTCGATCATATTTCCGTCAATGTAAGCCTCGATTTCCGCAGCGCCGTCCAGCGCCGGAGTTTCAAAGGTGCTGCAGATCTCCGTGTGATTTCTGATAACTGCGCTTCTGTCGGTAATTATACGGTTGTTTTCATTTCTGACAACATACCCGCCGATGTTGAGCGCCTCTCCGTCAGAAAGCCTTGATTTTACCATGAATATGCCCTCCGGAGCGGAGATTTTCCTGCTGAACCGTGCCCTTACGCTGGGGTGCGGTCTGAAGAAAATGTGTCCTTCCTTAACTTCGCAGACGCGGGGCATACTGAACATTCCTATCGTGTTGTCATCGGCAGGCTCAGGCATTCTGAGCCATGCGATCACTACTCTCCGGCCATCCCTGTCCGTGGTACTCTGCGGCGCATACAGGTCCAGACCGTAATCGAGGAACTGAAAATCGCTTCCGATGTTCATTGAACAGGTTTTTTCATCAAAATCAACCAACGTACAAACCGCCTGATTTCCGTATTTTGTACCCATTGGCGAAAATACCAGCACATCTGAGCCGTCAACTCTGAAATAATCGGGGCACTCCCACATCCAGCCGTAGCCGTCAGCCGCAGCGTAATTGACATACTCCCAGCTGATAAGGTCGGCGCTTCTGTAAAAAAGCAGCCTGCCCTTATTGTCAACGGTCGTTCCAAGAACTATGTAGAAATTTCCGTCCTCGCCCTGCCAAACCTTCGGGTCGCGGGTGTGGTTGCGGTCGCCAGTCTTGCTGTCGGTAATCGGCGGGATAATTGTAGTCTTGCCGCCGAAATTATCGAAGCTGTACCCGTCCTCGGACGAGATATGAAGCTGTGCAGCGGTGAATTTATCGTCCAGACAGCAGTTCACATTTTCGGGGTCGGGAACGTTGTAATTCACGCCCGTATAAAACAGGTGCATAGCGCCGTCTTTTTCGATAGCGCTGCCTGAGAAACAGCCGTCCTTGTCGTCCGTCTTTGTGGGGAAAAGCGCTATATCAAGGTGCTTCCAGTTCGTCAGGTCGCTGCTCACGGCGTGTCCCCAGTGCATTCTTCCCCACCTCGGGGCGTATGGAAAATGCTGATAGAAAAGATGGTATTCGCCGTTGTAATATATGAATCCATTGGGGTCGTTTATCCAGCCCCGGGGCGCTTTAAGGTGTAATTCGCTCATTTTTTTCCTCCTTAGAAAAGACAAGTTTCGGTTTCATTGTCAAAGAAATGCAGCTTTGAAGGCACAAACACGAAATCGATCGTATCGCCGGCGCGGCTTATCTCGTATTTTGACACTCTTGCAACAGCCGGAGCTCCACCGAATGTAAATTTCTGTGGATCTATAATATGAACAGCTCATTTGAAGCTGACTATATCGTCTAATCCGCACAGAACTATGCTACCGTTACTTCTCCCGGATTCTTCAACGATTTTTTCATCGAAACCTGACTCCGAGAACAGATAATAATAAAATTCAGCCTTATCTTTGTAGTTTGACAGCTTTGCGGCCGCGTCAAGATATTCTGAATATCTGAATGGCTTCCCCTTGAATTTGCATTCACCTACCAGGTACTGGTCAGACTGCTTTGATATTGCAAGAAGGTCGATTTCTGTATCGGCAAGTTCAGTGTCCTGCCCGCGTCTTACTGTTGTTCTGCCCCACCATCTGCCAATTTTAGCATATCTGAATGGCAGCTTACCGACCTTTTGCAATTCTCTGACATATTCGCGGCAGATATCCTCAAATGGCATGGCTGCAAATTCATGAAGCAGCGGTTCAACCGAGTACTTGTATACTCCGTCCACATCTCCGCCTTCCAGTTCAGACATATTCGTGAACACAAAGGCGTACCAGAAGCGGAAGAAATTATCCGTTATCCGATACAATCCCTTGTTTGAATTTGCTTTTTCCTTTATACTTTCCGAAATGGAAAACTCACGCTCGATAATTCCAAGCTCAATGAGGTTTTTCAGGTACACGCTGGTTTTAGAGGTGTCGTCTATAAGCGACTTCATACTGATTTCATTCAGCTTTGTGTTTCCGAGAGCAACAGCCTCAATAATGGAGTTATAAACAGGCGTTTCGCGCAGCTCCTGCCGCAGCAGAAATTCTACCTCGCTGTAAAGAGCGCAGCCCTTTGAGAGAATGCTCTTTTTGATATTCTCTTCAAGCGTCCTGTTTCCATCGAATTGGTTCAGATAATGCGGAATACCGCCAAGAATAGAATAAGCTATCACTTTTTCCATTGGAGAATAATCCGGGAAGAATTTTGCTGCGTCATAAAACCCCATCTCGGTCATTTTGTATATTCCGGTTGCACGACCATAAAGCGGATTCTTCTCTGCGAGCAGTTCTTTTTCAATAAAGCTCATTGCACTTCCGCAGAGAATGAGCATAATGTTTTCGTCTTTCAGCAGGTCGTCCCAGAGATTCTGCAAAACAGATGGAATGCTCTCATTCCCTTTGCACATATAAGGAAACTCGTCTATTACAACTAGCTTTTTCTTTTCGCCGTAAGGCAGTTCGGTTATGCTGCGTAATGCTTTCTCCCAATCTGTAAACTCAGATATATATGCGCTTGCGGGGATTTTCTCCTTTAACAGCTTTTCTGAAAAATTCTTCAGCTGGAGCTTGTCTGTGCATTCACGGCAGGAAAAGAACAGATGGGGCTTGTCCTTGCAGAATTGTTTTAACGTTTCGGTTTTGCCGACGCGTCTGCGACCGTACAATACGACCAGTTCGCCTTTATTACTGCTATAACGCTCTTCGAGAAAATTCAGTTCCGATTCTCTTCCAATAAACATATGTGCACCTCGTTCCCTAATCGTGATTTACTGAATCGTGATTTGGTTATATTATACCCCATTTATTCAAAAAAATCAAGTGGGTAATCATTATCTCCGTGAATAAATTGCCCGGACAGACCAGCCTTGCGTCACTAGTTGTTGACTTGAAAACGCTATCGCTTCCGGCAAAATGATACCAAGCGTGAAGCTGCATTAAACATGTTGAAAAGCACCAATCTGTCTCCCGAGAAAAACTCACAGATACTCAACATTGACAGAAACATTGTCGATGAACTCTCAAAACAGGTCAGACAATAAACTATAAGCAGAAGCATTGAAAAACAACAAAGCACCTGTCATTGTGGCAGGCGCTTTTGCTTTATATTGAAATGTAACTTATGGATTCCGGTCAAGTGCCAGTCTGACTAAATCAACCGTCCTGTCTGCGAGGAACAGCGGTATATTAAGGACTTTTCCGTCAAATGACAGATTCATCAGTGAAAATCTCACCATGATCGGAGTCTGCTCCTGATACTGCTGCGAGTATTTTTTCAGGCTCGTTGCCCTGACGTTCGTTCCAGCCTTGCACTCGACTGGGATAATATCGTTGTCAAGCTGAACCACGAAATCCACCTCATACGGTGTTTCGGTCCAGAATCTCGGAGCAGTTTCGAACTGGCGCGAGAGGCTCTGCAAAACGAAGTTTTCCGTAAGCGCGCCTTTGAACTCCGTGAAAAGCCTGTTGTTCTCTGCAAATGCGCTGGTCGCTAAGTGAGAATGCTTCCTGAGCAGTCCCACATCGGACATATAGATTTTGAACGCCGTCAGGTCATCATATGCAGACAACGGAAGCCCCGGCTTGCTGATACGGAATGTCTTACGAACCAGGTCGGCATTGTAGAGCCAGTTCAGAGCGTTTTCATACTCTCTCGCCCTTGCGCCGTCCTTTACCGCGCTGTACAGGAACTTCTTGTTTTCCCTTGCAAGCTGCGACGGGAGCGAATCCCAGATGAGCTGTATTTTCGGTACGTCCGTCGGTTCGGCGTGCTTTGCGAAATCGTTCTCGTATGACATTATTATATTTGAAAGCACACGATCGGCTTCTCTGATGTCCTGATCTTCCGTCCATACAAGAACAGGCTCCGGCATTCCACCAACGACAAAATACATTTTGAGTTTCTCAATGAGCGGGTTAAAGAATGCGTCCGGAATCGGCGAAAAATCGTTTATCCCGGACAGATATGCGGCAAGATTCTCCGAACCGTCAGCCATGAGATATTCCGTAAAAGTCATGGGACCCATCTCAAGGAAATCCACCTTCCCCACTGGGAATCCCTGCGCGAGTTTTATCCCGAGAAGCGAACCCGCACTCGCCACATAGTATTCCGGAGCGTCCTCGCAGAAGTATTTCAGCGAATTGAGAGCTTCCGGGCAAGCCTGTATCTCGTCAAAAATAATTAGCGTGTCCGGTGTGATCTTCTGACCGCTTGCCATTGCAAGGTTCTGCATTATACGGCGAACGTCCTTTGTTGACTGAAAGAACTGATGATATTCCGGCTCCTTATCGAAGTTGAAGTATGCGTATCCGTCCGCAAAACTGCGCCCGACCTCCTGTAACACCCAGGTTTTCCCGACCTGACGGGCGCCTTTTACTATCAGCGGTTTTCTGCGTTTTGAATCCTTCCATTTGTGCAATTCATTCAATACAAGTCTTTTCATTCAGACACCCCCATGATTTTATTATAGCAGTTAGTAGTCCGCAAGTCAAGCGTTTGTCACATTATTTTATACAAATATGTGAGTTTTATCACGTTTTTATCTATTATTTTGTGATAATCAAGAACAGCCTCGTATATATGTCCTTTTTTATATATGCACATTATTATCTAAAAGCAACTTTGTTTATATCTTATGGATTATTTAGTTTATCTTCCGGATATACTATACTGAATACACAGCCACAAAAATGGAGGTATTCAGATGATAGACCTTATCGGAATAGGAAAGCGCGTGAAAACCGCGCGTACAGAGCACAAACTCACCCGTGAAAAGCTCGCGGAAATCGTGAACGTAACGCCGCACTATATCTACGAGATAGAACGCGGAATGAAAGCAATGTCCCTTGAAACTCTTGCAAACATATCGTCGGCACTGGAGCTTTCCTCGGACTACATTCTCTTCGGGAAATATCACAATCCTGACGACAGCGTTTTCGCAATGATGGAGGAACTCAGCGAGGAAAAGCGCCTGCGCGCGGAAAAGGCGTTCGCGGCTTTATTACCGTATCTGAAATAGAAATGGGGGACGCGAAGTCCCCCTGTTCTTATGAGATTTGTATTGCGTAACATTCCAGCCTGTTGCCGCTTATAGCTTGCTTCCTTCCGGGACAGTCTGATCTGCCACATTTTGGCGACAGCCATATTATATAGCTTTCCGAACAGGTAAAACGACTTGTTACCACACGTCAGGAATCCGCATTTAACGCAGCTTGTGTCAAGATATTTCTGTATCATTTCGTCTGGGTTCATGTTTCGACCTCCTTTAGGATAATTCTATCACATGAATTGACCTGGAAAAAGCCATTCGGATTCCGGAAAAATAATTCTTTTTCGGAACTGAAATCTATTGTAATCTTCGCAAATTAGCAGTATAATGTGACCAGAGAGGTGAGGAAAATGGACGAGCTTGAACGTTTGTTTGAACGTTTCTGCGAAAAAGCTGATAGTGTAGAATGGGTTTACAAGAATGGTGACTCTGGTCAACAGTATCTTTCTATCGTCTATGTGAATGGTATCAGAAAGCAGTGCCTCTTTTATCCTGATTACATCATTAAGACTACTGACGGAAATATTTGGATTATCGAAACTAAAGGTGGTATGCAGGCTGGTCACACCAAAAACATTGACCGTCAGGTCGAAAATAAGTTTAATGCATTTAAGGAATACGCCAAGAAGTACAACCTTCATTGGGGCTTTGTGCGTGACATTGATGAGGAATTGTACATAAATAATACAATCTACACTGAAGATATGTCAGGAGATAATTGGATTTCACTGGATGATGTGCTGAAATAAATTCTCTGCTTTGAATAAAATTAGAAATGAGCTACTGCACATAATGCAATAGCTCATTTTCGTATATTCCAAATCAACCTAATTGTTCTACAAATCTTGCAAATGCTTCTTTTCCTTGTTTATCTCTCTTAAATACTCCGGCATCTTCAAGTACCTGTTCAAAAACTCTGCCGACTTCATAACGAATAATCTCCATTGCATTATCAGCGTTAAAATCAGAATATTTTTTTAGAATTTCACTTGCCCAAATTGCATGAGATGCAATTTTATCATCTGTAGCAATCTCTTTGCCGGACAGCATTGCATCTTTTAAAAGTGTCAGTTCATCTGCTAAACGCGCCGGAAGAACAGCAAGTCCCATCACTTCAATCAATCCGATGTTTTCTTTTTTGATATGATGTAAGGTAGGATTCGGATGGAACACACCTAACGGTCTTTCTTTCGTTGTAATATTGTTTCTCAATACCAAGTCGCATTCAAGTCCAGAAGAAGTTGCTCTTGCAATTGGAGTAATTGTATTATGCAGAATTCCGTCTGTTTCTGCAAAAATTCCAACCACTTCATCCGTATATGTTCTCCATTTTGATAAAATATCAGCACATGCAGCTGCCAAAGCCGTCCTGTTTTTTGAAGAAAGACGTATCACAGACATCGGCCATTTTACAATGCCGGCACTAACATTCATATAATTTTTCAAAAGAAATGTTTTTTCAATCGGTGCTTTTGCCATTGCAAAATTATAATTGCCGCCTTGAAAGTGTTCATGCGTTAGAATGGAGCCGCCTACAATAGGAAGGTCTGCATTTGAACCGATAAAATAGTGTGGAAATTGCTCAACAAAATCAAACAGTTTATTGAATACCTGTGCATTGATTGTCATAGGAATATGCTGTTTATTAAAGACGATGCAGTGTTCATTATAATATCCATAAGGAGAATACTGCATGAACCAATCCTGGCTGTTGATATTCAACTTTACCGGACGAAGATTTTGTCTTGCAGGGTGTGTCTGGTGACCTGCGAATCCCATATTTTCAACACAAAGCTGACATTGAGGATAGGCTGATTTTTTTTGCAATTTAGCAGCAGCAATATCACGAGGATCTTTCTCTGGCTTAGAACGGTTTATAGTAATGTCAAGTGTTCCATATTCTGATTCATATGTCCACTTTAAATCTTTCGCAATTCTTTCAGCACGAACATAGTTCAGGCTTTTACTAAAAGCATAATACCATTCTGTAGCTGCTGATGGCGAAGCAGAATATTTTCTTTGAAATGCGGCATTAACTTCTCTCGGCATAGGTGTGAAAACACCCATAACTCTTGTATCGAATAGATCACGTTGTACAGAAGTGTCTTCAATGATTCCTGCCTTTACCGCATAGTCGATCAGGGGTTCAAGAAGTTCTTCAATATTTCCCGTGAGTGGTTCTTTATCATTCCAGTCAGTCAGTTTTAGTATATCCATGAGCTGATTTCTAACAACTAAAATATCGTCATTTGTAATCAAATCAGCTTCTATTGCATGACGGATTAATCCGTTTATTGCCCTGTATATCATGATAACACCTCTTTTCAAAAACCATCTGGATGATTCTTATGCCAATTCCATGCGTCAGATATAATTTCTTCAAGGCTATCGTGTACAGGATGCCAGCCAAGAATTTTTCTTGCCTTTTCACTGGAAGCCACCAGTCGTGCAGGATCTCCGGCACGCTTTGGTGTTTCAATTGCCGGAATCGGGTGCCCTGTCACTTTTCTTGCTTTATCAATTACTTCTTTTACGGAATAGCCGACACCATTTCCAAGATTGAAAATATTGCTTTCGTTTCCGTTTTTTAAGTACTTTACAGCGAGAATATGTGCCTGAGCCAAATCGGTAACATGGATGTAGTCTCTGATACAAGTTCCATCAGGAGTATCATAATCTGTTCCATAGATGGAGATACTTTCTCTCTTTCCATTGGGGACTTGAAGAATCAAAGGAATCAAATGACTTTCCGGATTATGAGCCTCGCCGATTTTACCTGATTTGTCTGCTCCGCAAGCATTGAAATAGCGGAGAGAAACGTATCTTAGACCATGAGCTTTTGAAGTCCAATAGAACATCTTCTCCATAGCAAGTTTGGTTTCACCATATGGATTGGTTGGCTGTGTTCTGTCTGTTTCAAGAATCGGAATATTTTCCGGTTCACCATAGGTGGCAGCGGTTGAGGAAAATACAATTTTATCAATATGGTGTTCAACCATGGAATCCAAAAGAATTTTTGTTCCGCAGAGATTATTGTCGTAATACTTGAGTGGATTGACAACGCTTTCTCCAACAAGAGAATATGCTGCAAAGTGAATCACTGCATCTATCTGTTCATTTTCAAAAATATTATCAAGAAACGCCTTGTCATGCAAATCACCCAGATAAAACTTCGCATCTTTCGGAACAGCTTCGATGTGTCCGGTTGCAAGATTGTCTGCAATAATAACGCTTTCTCCGGTGCGAATCAACTCTAAAGCTGTGTGAGAACCGATATATCCTGCACCGCCTAAAACAAGTATACTCATTATTTTTTCCTTGTATGATATAGTTAAGCCCCATATCATATC
>ULPP01026651.1_pt1 | contig 15116 bp, 15 predicted proteins | sample 1953531 | NCBI WGS metagenome assembly ULPP01 (sample SAMEA4835630, study PRJEB28245) | human gut metagenome | biome: gut microbiome; material: fecal sample | place: Denmark | collected 2008
ATGTGGGTGCAAAGGTAATGCTATTTCTTTAAATCTCCAAACGATTTACATTTTTTAAGATAAGAAAGCGCCATTTTTTTTCGTTTGCCCTCCATTTCTGCTTAGTTTCCCACGTATATATCGGTTCCTTGGCCGCCGTAGGTTACCCGATATTGCATCAGCGGCTTGTCGCTTTTGCTCTTTCCGCCGCTTGTGATGGTTCCGTTTTCCAGGCTGTAGATGCGTTTGCATTTGTCGCAAATTACCGATTGGCGGTTGCCGGTCCATTCCAGCGGATAGTTGGTGCCGCCATATTGTTCCAGACAGTTGGGGCATTGGCGGTCCCAGGCTACAGGTCCGCTGAAGTTTGTAAGTCCCATGATGAAGCCATTCTTCCTGGCATCTTTAGGGTCGTTGCCCGCTCCCAAATAGGTATAGTTGGCATAATTCTCCTTGGCTGTAGAGAGGATGATGGTTTCCGTCTGGTTTTTCCCATCGTTTAATGTAGAATAGATATTCCAGGCTCCTTTCACCTTTTTGGCGCTAACCATCGTGTAGACGCCCGTTCCGTTGAGGGCTGTTTCCAGACTTGTGCCCGGATGGTATTGTGACTTGAAATAGAACTGGCAGGGATATTTGGTGCTGATGCTGTTTTCTGCATCGCACGAACAAAGTAAGAGCATAGCTATTCCAGCCATGCTCTTCACCTTATTATATATATATACCTTATTATATATGCTATTCTTCATGCAGAAACCTTTCTGTCTTTATTTCAGAAGATTCTTCTCGGCATTCTCCATGCGCTCGAAGTGGAACTCAGAGAGGGTCTGCTCCATCAGCGCCTGAATCTTGTCGTTGCAGAGATTGCCGATGCTGCCTTCGTGAGTATGATGAATATCCTTGTTTGGCTTGAATTCGCCAGCCTCGATTTCCAGTCCAACCTTCTTGTAAGCATCGCGGAATGGCATTCCGTTGGCTGCAAGCTGGTTCACTTCTTCTACAGAGAACATAGGGTCGTAGCGAGGATCGTCAAGAATATGCTCGTTCACCTCCATCTTGTTGATGATGTAGGCAGCCATCTGCAGACAGTCTTTCAACTCGTCGAAGGCAGGGAGGAACACTTCCTTGATAATCTGGAGATCGCGGAAATAGCCTACTGGCAGGTTGTTCATGATGAGCATTACCTGCTGTGGAAGGCTCTGGAGCTTGTTGCTCTTGGCGCGAATCAACTCGAATACGTCTGGATTCTTCTTGTGTGGCATGATGCTCGAACCGGTGGTGCACTCCTTAGGCAATTTCACGAAACCGAAGTTCTGACAGTTGAACATACAGGCGTCGAAAGCCATCTTTGCCAAAGTTCCTGCCACGGTAGCCATGGCGAAAGCCACGTTGCGCTCCATCTTTCCTCTGCCCATTTGTGCATAAACCACATTATAGTCCATGCTGTCGAAACCGAGAAGTTCGGTAGTCATGGTGCGGTTCAATGGGAATGAACTTCCATAGCCGGCAGCGCTACCCAATGGGTTGCGGTTGGTCATGCGGTAAGCAGCCTGAAGGAAGAGCATGTCATCGGCAAGTCCTTCAGCATAAGCGCCAAACCAGAGACCGAATGATGAAGGCATAGCCACCTGCAGATGGGTGTAGCCCGGCATCAGCACGTCCTTATACTGGTTGCTCTTCTGAATCAGCTCGTCGAAGAGAATCTTCACGGCGTCCACAATCTCCTTCAATTCATGACGGGTGAAGAGTTTGAGGTCTACGAGAACCTGGTCGTTGCGTGATCTACCCGAATGAATCTTCTTGCCCATGTCGCCCAGTTTCTGGGTGAGCATCAGTTCTACCTGGGAATGAACGTCTTCCACGCCGTCTTCTATTACGAATTCGCCCTTGTCGGCGATGGCGTAGATGTTTTTCAGTTCGGCAAGGAGCTGGGTGAGTTCATCTTTCTCCAGGAGTCCGATGCTTTCGAGCATGGTGATGTGTGCCATACTGCCCAGCACGTCATACTTGGCGAGATAGAGGTCGAGTTCGCGGTCTCTTCCTACGGTGAATCTTTCAATTTCCTTGTTTACTTCGAAGTTCTTTTCCCAAAGTTTATGTGCCATAATTTCTTTATTTATTAATCCTGGTAAGGAATCATCGCAAGCGCATCAGCAATTTTTTCGATGCCTTCCTGCAATGGCTTCTTCACCATACCCTTGATAAACATGTTAAGTTCTGCCTTGATGGTGAGTTTCATTTTGCATGAGAACTCGCCTGTAGGGAGCAGCTGAATCCAGAAGTTGAAAGGAACAGGGCTGTTTTCTGTTTCAAACTTGATGGTTTTAGGCTCCTCGCGGTCGATGATGCGCATCTTGATTTCACCCACCATAGGTGCTGTGATAGAGATGCTGTCGCTATCAAACTTGAGGTCCTTCAGCTTTTCCATTTCCTTTCTCTTGTCTTCAGGAATCTGGTCTTTCACCTGCTCGAATCGGTCTTTGAGCATCTGCAGGTTGTTCAGATCGCTCAATGTACGGTAAACAGATTCCTGCTTGTGAGGAATCTGTTTGATATTACTTTCGAATGTACTTGTACTCATTATTGATGGGTCAGCTTGATTACTTCTTCCAGTTAGCTGGGTCCTTGCGCCACTCGTGGAGCAGCTCTACGTCTTCCTGCTTGATATAGCCAGTCTCCAGAGCCTCTGCCACTACGTGCTCATAGTCGGTCAAAGTAACCAGCTTTACGTTAGCATCAGCAAAAGCCTTCTCGGCGATAGGGAAACCATAGGTGTAGCTAGCTACCATGCCCACAATCTCGTTGCCGTTCTTGCGGAGAGCCTCTACTGCCTTGAGAGAGCTGCCGCCGGTAGAAATCAAGTCTTCTACTACCACAACCTTAGCCTTAGGGTCGAGTTGACCTTCGATGAGGTTCTGCATACCGTGATCCTTTGGTTTAGAACGAACGTATACGAAAGGCATGTTCAGTTCGTCAGCAACCAAAGCACCCTGCGCGATGGCACCAGTAGCTACTCCGGCTACAGCATCAGCCTCAGGGAACTGCTCCAGGATAGCGTGAACGAGCTCAAGCTTTACATAATTGCGGAGTTCTGGGAATGAGAGAGTCTTGCGGTTATCGCAATAGAATGGTGACTTCCAGCCAGAAGCCCATGTGAATGGATCATTAGGCTGCAACTTGATTGCCTTTACTTTCAATAACTTAGATGCGAATTCTTTCTTCAGTTTGTCCATAATCTTTAAAGGATTAAATTATTATTAATTATTTTGCAAAGGTACAATGATTTTTGCACACGGCGGCTATATTTAGGGTTAAAATGTTTTAACTCTCGACAAAAAGGGCCTTTAGTCGTGTGCGAAACCTACAGTCAGCACGCTTATCTTCATCTTTCCGGCTGCTTTTATCAGGGTTTCCGCACAGGAGATGATGGTGGCTCCGGTGGTGCATACGTCGTCGATGATGAGGATATGTTTGCCCTCAAGTTGCGTGATGGGGTGCTCGCCCTGCCCGTCATGATAGGTTGCTGCGGCTTCAAAAACCTGGCTCACGTTTTCTTGTCTTTCCTGCCGGTTCTTGTGGGTTTGGCTTTCGCTAAACTTTTTCCTTCTTACGGCATCCTTGATGATGGTCAGATGGGTGAGTTGCTGGATACCTTTGGCGATGAGAAGACTCTGGTTATAGCCGCGTTCTTTTTCTCGTTTTCGGGTGAGCGGGATGGGGATGATGGCGTCTATTCCGTCGAAGAACTGAATGCCTAACCCCTTCTTTGCCAGCATTCTGCCCAGATAGATTCCCATTTCAGGATGATGCATGTATTTCAGTTGGTAGACGGCTCTAGCCGATGTAGCATGGCTGATGTGATGGAAGAGAGCGCAGCAGCGTTCGATGGGAATCAGATGCCAGAAGAGTTTTGCCATCTCGTTGTCGTAGGGCTGTTTCCAGGTATCGGTTCTCGGCATGCGGAACAGACATTTTATGCATATCATCTCCTCCCCGCCAGCGAGCACATTTCCGCAGATGGCGCAGGTTCGGGGGAAGAATAAATCTAATATGTCTCTTAACAGGCTGGTACGCATGGCTTTACTCTTAATTTTGAGGTTTGGATATTGAACTTGATGCTTTGCTTTAGAATTCCTCTTCGAAATCGATGTCTCCCAGATCTTCTTCCTTCATCCGGTCGATGCATTTGTGGATAACCTCCATGCTGTATCCTCTTCCCAGGGCAAAGCGGATGAGTTTCATCGAGCGTTCATAGTCGTTCTTTGCCTTGATGGTTTTATATTTGTTTTTCATCAGGGGCAGGAGGGTTTCCATATACAGGTCGTCTTCAATCTCTTCGAAGATAGGGTCGGAGATGTCCTTCGGAATATGTTTCATCCACAGCGCCTGTTCCACCTTCCGGCGTCCCCACTTGTTGTATTTTATCTTGTCGTTGATAAAGAAGCGTGCGAAACGTTCATCGTCGATGAATTTCTTCTCGGTCAGGAATTCCATGTTTCTGGCGATGGCATCTTCGGGCAGTTCCCACTTCTTCATCTTGTCGATCATCTCTTGCGAGCAATGTTCGGCTTGGGTGCAGAGGGTGGTGAGCTTCAGGAGCGCCTGTTGCTCGGTCATCGGCTTTTTATACTTTGAACTTTGAGATTTGAACATGATAATTTTACTTTGAACTTTGAGATTTGAACATTGAACTTTATGATTTGCCGGCTCGCATCATTCTCTGCTTTCCGAAGGCATCTTCCTTTGTATCAATAGCTTTAAAACCCAATCCTTCCAGCATTTCCCTTGTTTCTTTTTCGTAGATAGGATTGATTTCGAAGTATAATGCACCTCCGGATTTGAGGGCAGAAGAGGCATATTCGGCGATGGCCCTATAGAACTTCAGAGGCTCTTCATCGGGCACGAAGAGGGCGATTCCGGGTTCGTGTTCCAACACATTCTTCTCCATATCCGCTTTCTCCTTTTCGCAGATATACGGGGGATTGCTCACGATGATGTTCCATCTTCCGGTATCCGATGTTTCCGCCAATTTCAGGGCATCTTGATATTCTATTTTTACGTTACCGGCATCCAGAAGCGCAATATTTCCCTGTGCTATCTTCAAGGCATTTTCCGAAATATCCCAACCCGTAACCTCCGAGCCGCCGATGTCCAGTCCCAGCGTAATGGCGATGCAGCCCGAACCCGTACAGATGTCCAGGATGCGGATGGTATTTTCTTCCTTCTCTCCTTCCGTAATCCCTTTGTTTTCAGTCGCATCTTTTTTTATCCACTCGCAGAGTTCCGCCGTTTCGGGTCTCGGAATCAGCACGCCCGGCTCTACATGGAAGGTTCTTCCTGCAAAGTCAGCTTCGCCCAGAACATACTGTACAGGTTCGCCTTTTTGCAATCTTCTGATAATTTCTTCCAGTTTTCTTTCTTCATCTGCAGATAATTCATTAACTTTGCCGCAGATTATGTCGGTCAGCGTCATTCCGTACTTCACATCGAGCACGGTGCGGACGATAGCCTGTGCTTCGCCCGCCTCATATAGAGGGGTAATGGATTGCCAAAGTTGTTGATACGTTTTCATCTCTAAATCGTATATTATGATTTGAGAGCAAAGGTACGACATTTTATCGAAAAGTAAGTAAAAAACGAAGAAAAGTTTTAGATATGGAACAAAATAATGTTTCTTTTCAGAATGTGAAGACGGGCGAACCGTTGTCGCAAAAGGAAATAGACGAAATGTTTATGCGCCGCTGTCTGCAGCTGGCGAAAAACGGAAGAGAGAATGCCAAACCCAATCCGATGGTGGGAGCCGTTATCGTGAGTGGGGATGGTAGAATCATCGGCGAAGGCTATCATGTAAGATGCGGAGAAGGGCATGCTGAAGTCAACGCCTTTGCATCTGTTAAGCCCGAGGATGAGCATCTATTAAGCCAAGCTACCATCTATGTGAGTCTCGAACCCTGCTCTCATTATGGCAAGACGCCGCCTTGCGCCGATTTGATAGTAAGAAAAGGAATAAAGCGATGCGTTTGCGGCTGCGTAGATCCCTTTGCCAAGGTTCAGGGCCGCGGTATCCGCAAGATTCGCGAGGCAGGCATTGAAGTAACTGTAGGCGTTCTGGAGGCGGAATGTCTCGAACTCAACAAGCGCTTCATCACCTTTAACACCCATCAGCGTCCTTACATCATCCTGAAATGGGCGCAGACCGCGAATGGCTTTCTTGACAACGGGGGTAGGGGTATGGCTATTTCCTCGCCTTTCACCAAGATGCTCTCCCACAAGTTGCGTGCTGAGAACGATGCCATCCTCATAGGCCGCGTAACCGATGAGCGCGACCACAGTCAGCTCAACGTTAGAGATTGGAGCGGCAAGGACCCGATGCGCCTGGTCATCGACCGCCATCATCCTTGTTTCGAAGGTCTGGATTTCTCACGGGGCAAGACGGAAGTGTTGCAGCAAATCATGCAGTACTTATATAATAATAAGGTGCAGTCGCTGATAGTAGAGGGAGGCGCCATCACCCATCAGGCATTCCTCGATGCTGGACTTTGGGATGAAATCAGGGTAGAAACGTTGTTGTCCACATCTGTGGAAAACTCCGTAACTTCTGGAACGCCAGCGCCTATGCTTCCTCATAACGTCCGGTTAATCAGCCATGAGGCGTATGATGGAAATGTTATCAACACCTACGAGCGGATGTAATATTCTCATAGATTTGCTTTTCCCTTCGGCCAGCGATTTTCAATTCACAGATGACACAGATTTAGTGGCGTATGCCCAATTCAACATTCAACACTTAACATTCAAGAAAATGAGTAACAGATTTACATCGCGTCTGAGCGATGATGACGATTTCAAGCGAGACGAACTGATACGTAAGATTGAGCATTCGGTAGAGCAGATGACGCTCTCAGAACTGGAAGCCCTGTCCTACGATATGTTTACCAAGGGTTATATGGAGGATTATTAGATTCCTGTTTTAACATAAATAGCTTCGAAGACTGATGCAAGTACTTACGAAAGCCGATAAATAATGAGGTTTCTGTCCAACAATTAGACGCCGGTGTCTAATTGTTGGACAGTTTGTTTAATGAGGCTTTTTATCTAAGGAATTGATTATCAGGAGAAATGCTGTTTTGGCACGGCTCTTGTCCTTATCATGCCAAAATGAAGAAGATTATGAAAAGAACAGGAATATTAATAGGATGGCTGGTCTGGACGGCTGGCGCCTCGGCACAGAGCTGGAGCCTTGACGACTGTATGAAATACGCCGTGGAGCACGCTACGGAGGTGAAGCGGGAGGTGGTGAATGCCCGCCAGCGCAAGCAGGATTACCAGCATGCTGTGGCAGGATTCCTGCCTACCGTTACGGGCGGCGTGCAGGGACAGTACGCCTGGGGACGAAACATCGACCCGGAAACCAATACTTATAATAATGTAACGACATTCAACAACTACTATCAGCTTTATGCCGAACTGAATGTCTTCGACGGTTTCGCCACCATCAACGCCTTGAAGCAGGCTAAATTGAGCCGGGATTATTCAGCCACGGCGATGCAGAAGATTCAGGACGACCGAGCCATCGACGTGATGCAGAAATATGTGGATGCTGCCTATGCTGAGGCTAGCATTCAGATAGCAAGCGAGAAACTGAACGAAAGCAAGCGGATGCTGGCGAAGATGAAGCGTCTGTATGAACTGGGCGAGAAGGGACGCCCGGATGTGGTGCAGATGGAATCGCAGGTGGCAGAAGATGAATACAATCTTACGCATCAGGAGAATGTGGCAAAACAGAGTCTGCTCGCCTTGAAATCCGCGATGAATTTTCCGGTGGATGAAGAGCTGAAAATTCTGATTAAAGAGGAGCAGAATTTGAAGTTAACGTCTGATAATAAAGAGGTTTCTGAATCTGGAGTAAACTACGAAACCGTTTACCAGGCCTTCCAGCATATTTCTCCCGATTTGAAGTCGGCAGAATACGAAGTAGAGCGGGCACGGTATGATTACAAGATTGCAAAAGGCAGATTGCTGCCATCACTCTCTCTCGGTGGTGGCATTTCTACCAACTATTATAAGAATCTCTCTCAGAAAGGGCAATACGATGGGTTTGCCTCGCAGTTTCACAACAACCAGGGCGAATACCTCGCATTGACCCTTTCCATACCTATTTATAATAGCGACCGATGGCACAGCGTGAAGAAGGCACGCAACGACTGGCAACTGGCACAGGTGAACCTGGAGGAAACCCGTCGCAAGCTTCACGACCAGATAGCCCAGGCGGTAATGGATGCAGAGGGTTACGCCAAGGAGTTGCATCAGATGCAGAAGAAGGTGGCCTCAGATTCGCTCGCCTATCACATGTCGAGCCGGAAGTTTGAAGAAGGAATGCTTTCCACCTTCGATCTTCATACCGCAGCCCAGACGCTTCTGGAAAGCAGAATCAAGGAACTCCAGATGCAGATGCTGCTCATTATCAAACAGAGATTGGTTGCTTATTATCAGGGAGAAAATTTAATAAGATAAATTATGGATATAAAGATAGAAAAGAAAAAATATCTCGTGCCTCGCAAGTACTGGGCATGGATTGGCGGAGGAGCGGTTTTGATCGCAGTCCTCATTTGGTTGGGATTGGGCAATTTCTCTTCCACCCTGAAGGTGGACAGGAAGGGATTGAGCATCGGAACCGTAGAGAAGGCGCAGTTCAACGATTATGTTTCGGTGGATGGACAGGTGGTTCCTATCTCCGTGGTACAGATCAGTTCCGAGGAAGGCGGTATTGTTCTGGAGAAAGTGGTGGATGAAGGTGCCCACGTAAACAAGGGCGATGTGATCGTGAAACTGAGCAATTCGAATCTCGATCTGGAGATTTTGAATGCCGAGAGCGAACTTGCCGAAAAGCAGGACATGCTTCGCAACACCCAGATTTCGATGGAGCAGGACCGCCTGAACAATAGCAACGAGGAACTGTCGCTTTCGCAGGATGTTATTACCAAGCGCCGTTCCTATCAGCATCAGGCGGCGTTGCACAAGGAAGAACTCAATTCGCGCGAGGAGTATCTCAAGGCAAAGGAAGATTACGACCTTGCCGTCAAGAAGCATGCGCTCATCAGCAAGCGATTGAAGAAGGATGCACAGCTCCGCCGTTCGCAGATGGATCAGATGGGCGATAATCTGGAAGCCATGCAGAAGAATGTGCAGCTGGTTCGCCAGCGCAAGGAGAAACTGAATATCCGCAGCACCATTTCGGGCGAAATCGGCTTGCTCGATGTGGAACTGGGACAGAGCATTTCTGCCGGACAGAAGATAGGAGTCATCAACGACCTCAGCGATTTCAAGGTGCAGGCGCAGGTGGATGAGCATTACATCGACCGGGTAAAACCGGGGCTCACAGCCACTTTCGACCAGAACGGCAAGCATTATCTCCTGCAGGTTCGCAAGGTTTATCCCGAGGTAAGAGACGGCAGGTTCCGCATCGACTTCATCTTCAAAGGCGTTCGCCCTGGCAACATCCGAACCGGTCAGACTTATTATGTAGATTTGCAGCTCGGTCAGTCGAAGCAGGCAATAATTATCCCTAAAGGCACGTTTTATAGTGTAACGGGCGGTCAATGGATTTTTGTTTTAGACAAGAGTGGCAAGAAGGCTTATCGCCGAAAGATCACCATCGGTCGCCAGAATCCTCAGTATTATGAGGTGATTGAGGGCTTGGAGCCGGGCGAGCAGGTTATCGTTAGCGGCTATGAAGCCTATAAGGACAATGATGTATTAGTTTTTAATTAGTAGTGATTAGTTAGTAATGATTAACTAGTAGTGATTAGTGATAAATTGGGCTAACGCCCTTGAAACAGGATATTGATATGAATCATATTATTAACGCATTCAAGAATCTGCCTCGAAGAGGCCAGCACAATTTCGTGAAGATATTGTGTCTCTCGCTCGGATTGGCAATCAGTTCGGTAATTATTGCCGAGATTTATTTCGAGCAGACTTACGATACGTATTTCCCAGGATGGGAAAGGACGTATCTGATTTCGGAAGTGGGTACTAACCATGGCGAAACCATGGAGTTTACCAATACTTCAGGAGCCACCGCCCAAGGTGTAAAGCAATATGCGCCTATGGTGGAAGTTGCTACCAGTACTCACTATTTTTATGATGATGCCCAATGCAAGATGGAAGACCAGAACATCATTTCTGCCAATATCATGATGGCAGACAGTTGTTTCTTTGATGTCTTTCCACAGAAGATATTGATAGGCAAGGCTAAACAGATTTTATCCCAACCTTTGTCCTGTCTCATCGATTCAGAAACGGCAGCAAAGATTGGTGGTAATGTTGTAGGTAAGCATTTCACGCTTTCTAATTATCCGGGAACCACTTTTACCATCTATGGTGTTTTCGAAACGTTTCCCTGGGGTTCTTCCTTTCATGGTACGCAGATGATTCTGTCGAGGTGTAGTGTGCCATACGTATATTCCTACGATGGCAGAGGCCAATGGGTGGGAAATGATTCCTATAGGTCCTACATCCGGTTGGCAAAGGGGCATGAGGCAAAAGAACTCAAGCCTTACGTGAATAAGATGAGAGAGGATCATTTCCCTTTGAAGGAGATGAAGAATATGGGAATAGAACTGAACTATGATTTCACGGTATTGAGCGATGTTTACACCCAAAATCCTTATATCAAGAAGATGGGATGGATTATGGGAATTATCGCTTTTGTCCTCCTCTTCACTTCTGTGATGAACTATCTGCTTATCATCGTGGGAAATCTCGTGGGTCGTTCTCGCGAAATGGCTGTCCGTAAGTGCTATGGTGCCGAATCGAAGAACATTCATGCCATCATTTTCTCTGAGGCTTTGGTGCATGTGGGGCTGTCGGTTGTTCTTGCTGCAGGTCTTGTATTCCTTTGCAAGGGAACCATCGAAAACTTCCTCTCTGCTCCGGTAAGCACGTTGGTGCTTAATCGTGGCAGTTGGATATTGGTAGCTATCTGTATTCTGGTACTACTGGTTGGCGGCTTGCTGCCAGGTTGGCTTTACAACAGGATTCCTGTAGCCATCGCTTTCCGTGGTTATAATGAGAATCGCAACCAATGGAAACTTGGTTTGCTGGGCATCCAGTTCGTTATCTCTGGTTTGCTGTTCAGTTTGCTTTACATCGTGAATGGTCAATACCAGCTGATGTTGGGACTCAATCCTGGGTATGATTACGATCATGTAGCGATTGTTTCGATAGATGCCAGCAATAGAGACCAGCGCAACCAATGTCTGGCAGAAATCAGACGGATGCCGAATGTCGAGGATTGCAGTTCGACTTTTAATGTTCCGCTCGATGGGTATGATCGTAGTGGAAATATGGTTGGAGTACCTGGCGACGAGAAGAATACCTTTAATATCATGGAGATGTCGGGAGTGGATGACAATTTCTTCAAGATGATGAATATTCCTATCGTTCAGGGTTCTTTCTTTACGGAAAGAAATGACAGTTGCCGACAGGTAATTATTGATGAACGAGGTGCTGAGAAACTCATCAAAACGTGGCATTGGAAGGATGGCGTAGTTGGCAAGCAAATTACCTGTACAGGACATGATGATGGGAAAGGACATAATAGTATCTTTACCATTTGTGGCGTGTGCAGGAATATTCGCTGGGGTGCTGTGGAAACCGGGGGTGATGGAATGAATGAATTTCCTGACTTGTATTTCTATTCAGCCAAGACGGCTTACTACATGTTGGTTAAGTTTAAAGAACTAAGGGATGAATCGTTGTCAGAGTTGCAATCGAAGGTGCAGGCGATGTATCCGAACAATAAGGTCATCGTGAAGAGTTATGCTTCAGAATTGGCTAACCAGTATGCTTCCCAGCTCAATTTCCGCAACGGAATCCTGGTAGCCGGCATCGTAACGATGATTATCGCCCTCTTCGGATTGGTGGGCTATACGAGTGATGAGGTGAACCGCCGTCGCAAGGAGATTGCGATCAGAAAGGTGAACGGGGCGAAGGTTAAGGATATTCTTCGCATCTTCCTGAAGGACATTATGAAGATAGCTTTGCCTTGCATCATCGTGGGCGACTTGGGGGCTTGGCTGATAGCCAGACAATGGCTGATGTCGTTTAGCGAGAAGATTACGATGACGCCTCTGCTGTTTATCGGCGTTACCATCATCTTGCTCGTCATCATCGGGCTTTCCGTCATCATCAACTGCTACAAGGTGGCGAATAGTAATCCTGTGAAGTATCTCAAGGATGAATAAGTCTCCCACAGATTTTCACAGATGACACAGATTTAAGGGCGTATGCCCAAATTAAACATTAAACATTAGAAGAAATGATAAAAGTAGAGAATCTTTGCAAGTCTTTCCGCACAGAAGATGTGGAGACGATTGCTTTAAATAATGTATCTTTCACAGTAGAAGACGGCGAGTTTGTCGCCATTATGGGACCATCAGGTTGTGGCAAATCCACCTTGCTCAACATCCTCGGTTTGCTCGACAACCCAACTTCGGGAAAATATTTCCTGGGTAATCATGAGGTGGCAAAACTGAAGGAAAAGGAGCGTACGGATGTGAGAAAGGGAGAAATCGGATTTGTGTTCCAGAGCTTCAATCTGATAGATGAATTGAATGTAGAGGAGAACATCGAGCTTCCTCTTACTTACCTCAACATTCCGAAGGCGGAGCGCAAGGCAAAGGTGCAGGCGATTATGAAGCGAATGGCCATCAGCCATCGTGCCAAGCACTTCCCTCATCAGCTATCTGGTGGTCAGCAGCAGCGAGTAGCCATCGCCCGTGCCGTGGTCTTTGGTCCGAAGCTCATCCTTGCCGATGAGCCTACGGGTAACCTCGATTCCAAGAATGGAGCCGAGGTAATGCATCTGCTTACCGAGCTGAACCACGAGGGCACCACCATCGTCATGGTAACGCATAATGAGCATGATGCCAAGATAGCCCATCGCACCATCCGCCTGTTTGATGGACAGATTGTGGAGGCGGAGGGCAATCAGCTTTAGTGCTTCTGTCACTTCTGAGCGTATGACGCTATGCTTCATTAGAAGAGGAACGTCATAAATCGCTTGGTGTTGGTCTCTTTCTGCTTCAGCTCTTCTTCCATTCTCTGTATTGCCATCTTGAAGAAGAAACGGATGAGGTGCTCGTCCGTAGCTTCCGTACGAATCATACGGAGGGCAGAAATGTATTCCTGTCGGGCTTCGGATGGGATGATGAGGAGAGGATGATTCAATCTTAAGAGAATGTAGTTGCTGATGAGTCGTCCTGTTCTTCCATTCCCATCACGGAAGGGATGAAGATATTCGTAGAAGCCATGAAAACGGGCGGCAAGAATTATGGGATGAACGGCTGCCGAAACGATGGCTTTTTCGGTAGATTCTAACAGTTTGGGAATTCTGGCGATGAGTTCTTCGTGGTCGCCAAATACCGTATCGCCTGCTGCCATGTCCGTGGTGGTGTATTCGCCCGGAATGGCTTCTGGAGAACGGTAGGAAAGCGTGTGGCTGGTAACTCGTCTGTTGATTTCTTTCAGAAGATTCTCGTCGAGTGGATGCTGCGTGTTTTGCATCATGTACTCGAAGGCTTCGAAGTGGTCAAGCATTTCGAAAGCCTCGAAAAGAGTCTTTCCGGCAGGAATCATCCCTAATCCTTTCTCCTTCAGTTCCCGGGTATCATCTACGGAGAATGAGTTGCCTTCAATGGCGCACGAATGGGTAGAGAAGAGTACTTCGTTATATTTGATGTACTCTTCTCTATCCATTTTATTGATGATAAGGGTTTGATATTTGCGTCTCAAATCCTCGTATTCCTTGATTTCCTTTTCGAATGCCATAATCTTCTGTATTTGTGGGGACAAAGATACGATTTTTATGGATAAACACCAAACTTTTCTTTCAAAAAATGTGCTTATGTTATGGGATGATGATGCGGAAGGTGGTGATTCCCTGTGCCTTGTCCTGATGGAGCGAGAGGCTGCCGCCGCTTACTCGCATGATCTGGCGGGAGAGGGAAAGACCGATTCCGCTTCCTTCCGGCTTCGTGGTGAAGAACGGGATGAAAATGTGGGAGGCTACATCTTCGGGGATGAGACCGGCGTTGTTGCTCACGTCGATGATGATGGATTCCTGGACGTTGGCGTAGGCTTGGAGACGGATAAATGCCTTCTTGCTTGCCGCGGATTGCAAATCCGCGGAGCGGCATTCCTGCTTGTCTTCTCTTTCCTTTTCCCTGAAAGCTTCTACGGCATTCTTTAGAAGATTCGTTACTACGTGAGAGAGGAGGCTCTCGTCGGCGTAAACCAGCAAATCCTTGGGAAAAACCGAAATCTCTACTTCGTGGTTGCAGAGCAACGCCATTCTTTCCAGGAATGGTTCCACATAGAAGAGAGCAGGCTGAGGCTGGGGAACATGGGTAAAACGGCGATAGTTGTTGACGAAAGCCAACAGTTCGGTTCCTGTTTTGTGGATGGTTTCCAAGCCTTGCTTCAGGTCTTTATCCTCTGTAACCCGGGTAAGCAGAGTTTCGCTCAACGAAGTAACCGGCGTGATGGTATTCATGATTTCATGGGTCAGCACACGAATCAGCTTGATCCAAGAATCCACTTCCTGATTGCTCAGCTCGTGGCTCACGTCGCTCAGGGCGATGATGCGCACGTGCTTGTCTTTCAGCATGGCTTGCGTCTCATGCTTTGCCAGGTGTTCATCCTTCAGTTTCCCTTTTACCTGGTTCATGTGGGTAAGCACATCCGTATCAAGCAACCGGAGGGCTGCCTGATTATGTTGCAGGATGTTGTCGTGGCCATCCACCACCAGGATGCCCGTATCCACCGCATTCAGAATCTGCTCGTAATATTTCTCCCGATCTATTTGCTCCTCTCTCGTATGCTGCAGGAAAAGCTTGATGCGGTTGAGGGACTGGTGTAGAATATTATCTTCCTTAAACCTCTTCTCCGTAGGAAAACTGAAGGAGAAATCCCCATTATCTATCGCATCAAAAAGGAAGGTTACCTTCTTGATGTTCCGGCGATAGTGGCGGTAGAGGCGAATGTAACCCACTACAGCCACGAGCAAAAGCACGATAATTATAATTAGTTTATAATCCATATCGCTTAATTTTATTGTAAAGCGTCTGGCGGGA
>ULPP01031660.1_pt1 | contig 15089 bp, 10 predicted proteins | sample 1953531 | NCBI WGS metagenome assembly ULPP01 (sample SAMEA4835630, study PRJEB28245) | human gut metagenome | biome: gut microbiome; material: fecal sample | place: Denmark | collected 2008
TGCTTTATTCATGCTTCTTACCGCACAGAACTTTCCGCACATGCTGCAGGTGTCGCTATGGTCATCCTCCGGTTTACGGCTGTCTCTGATTGCTTTTGCCGTTTCCCCGTCTATCGCACATTCAAACTGAGCATCCCAGTCAAGAACACGCCTTGCGTCTGCCATTTTATCATCAATATCCCTTGCGCCCTTAATTCCCTTGGCTATATCTGCCGCATGTGCTGCTATCTTAGAGGCTATAATGCCCTGTTTTACATCCTCCACATTAGGAAGTGCAAGATGTTCCGCAGGTGTTACATAGCATAAAAATGCGGCTCCATTCATAGCTGCGACAGCTCCTCCGATTGCCGCTGTTATATGGTCATAACCCGGTGCAATATCCGTTACAAGAGGTCCAAGTACATAAAAAGGGGCTCCCATACATATCGTCTTCTGAACCTGCATATTGGCTGCAATCTGGTCAAGAGGAACGTGTCCCGGTCCTTCAACCATAACCTGCACATTATGCTCCCATGCTCTCTTTGTAAGTTCACCAAGTCTTACAAGTTCTTCAATCTGGCATACATCCGTTGCATCTGCAAGGCAACCCGGTCTGCACGCATCTCCCAATGAAATTGTCACATCATATTTTTCACAAATATCAAGAATCTCATCATAATATTCGTAAAACGGATTTTCATTACCTGTCATACTCATCCATGCAAATACAAGGCTTCCGCCCCTGCTTACGATATTCATTTTACGTTTATGATTCTTAATCTGGTCAATTGTTTTTCTTGTTATTCCGCAATGGAGTGTCACAAAATCCACACCGTTTTGGGCATGAAGTCTTACAACATCTATAAAATCTTCCGCTGTTAGTGTGGACAAATCCCTCTGGTAATGGATTACGCTGTCATAAACAGGCACCGTTCCTATCATTGCAGGACATTCCGATGTAAGTTTTTTACGGAAAGGCTCTGTATTGCCATGGCTTGACAAATCCATTATTGCCTCTGCTCCCATATTGACGGCACTCATTACTTTCTGAAGCTCTATGTCATAATCCTTGCAATCCCTTGACACGCCAAGGTTGACGTTTATCTTGGTTCTTAACATACTTCCTACGCCTTCGGGATTGATACACTGATGGTTAATATTGGCAGGTATTACAACTTTACCTTCTGCCATATATCCCATAAGCTCTTCAAGCTGCATTTTTTCTTTTTCTGCCACAATTTTCATCTGTGGCGTTGCAATCCCTTTTCTAGCGGCATCCATCTGTGTTGTATATTCTCTCATATCTTTACTTACCTTTCCGTAAAATAAAAGACAGAACTACATAAGGATAGTGTCTGTCTGTCAAAACAAAATATCTCCCTACGTTGGCATTATCCAAATCAGGTTATGGGTATAATCTCAGCCTCCAAGGGCACCCCGTTTTCTATAACATTATATCAAAGTAAAATTAAGTTGCAATAAAAAAATAAAATATTTATACTGATTACAGTATTTTTTATTAAAAAGGACAGGTTATGCTTTATTATTTTACGGATTTAAAAAATATAACAAAAGGACAGCTTGACAGTTTAATGTCTCTTCTTCCACCTGAGCGGTTAAAGCGTGCTCTAAAGTATAAGTTTCCTGAGGACAGGCTTGCCTGCGTAATTGCATACCTTCTTTTCCTGTACGGCTACCGCACTGAATACAGCCTGACAGACACTCCTGATTTTGATATTTCATCGGATGGCAAACCCTACCTGAAAAGCCATCCTGAAATTTATTTCAACATCAGTCATTGCAGCAAAGCCGTCATGTGTATTTTTGATTCATCCCCTGTGGGTATCGATGTGGAAACCGTCCGCAGAGTCCCTGCTTCAATGCTTGCCAAAATCTGTTCTCCCGGTGAATTGAATACAATCCGGTCTTCGTCTGCTCCGGAGGCCGACTTTTGCCGTATCTGGACTTACAAGGAAGCTGTTTCAAAACTTTCCGGTGACGGCGTATTCAAGAGTCTACGTAAATCTCCTCCCAAATCCTTATTCACCCATCAGGATGCTTTACTACCCGATGTGTATTTCACAGTTGCATCTGACAGCAAAATCAACTTAACTGCAAGAAAACTTACTTTGAGCGATTTTGAGCTGTTTGGGTAGAGATTTACATCCGGCGGGGCGTGGGTGCACGGGTGTTGCATCCCACATCCCACGCATTTAATGACAGCAACCCACTCAATGCCTGCACCTGCCCCGTGTTGCATCCCACATCCCACACACTTTATTGCAATAAAAAAACTTTGGTTACACTTTTTAACTATGCGTAACCAAAGTTCTGTAATTTACTATTATTTTTCAACAAATGTAACAGGACATCCTAATCTGTAGTGACCTTTTATATATTCAGCGATTGTGTGTGAACAGTATACCGTTGTTGCCTCTGTATTGCTGTCCATATCATTGTTACCACACATGATAGCATCCAATTCGTATACCAGATTGGTTCCCGGTGCAAAAGTAATGCTGTCAAGATGGTAGCAACTATAGAAAGTTCTTCTCAGACCCTGCATCGTTGATGGAAGAATGACTTTTTTAACAATCTGATTGCTTCTAAATGTGTTAAGTGCAGCTACAACCGGTTTGCCATTGATAGTATCAGGTACGATAACCTCCCTGTCCGTTCCGATATACTTCAACAGACAATATCCCTTTGTCTTAATTCTGTTTTTAAAAGTTTCGGCTATATCGATTGTCTCTCTTTCGCCTTTTTTGTTGATAGAATCGCTTGTGAGGACATCATCTGACTTACAATATACCCATGTGCCATCAGTTATTACACTGTAATGCTCATCAACATTATAAGTCCAGTCATAATATGACTCGTTGTTGCGGAGGCCTTCTTCAGTGTCATCTTCTTCATCAAAAAATTCCACATCGGAGAAAGTTTCTCTTACAGGTGTTTCAACTGCAGCTGCAAAAGTTTCTTTTGCGGTTTCTGCTTCTGAACTAACATCAGCATATTTACCTGCTGATACCGGACCATCTTCTTTTTCAGGCTCTGTAACCTTTTCTTCTGCCGGTTCAGCGGTAACATCATCGATTTCTATTTCCTGAACTTCGTCCGAAAAATCTTCATCATTTAATACAAAATTATCTCTCACCGGTTCTGCATCAACCGGTTCTGCAATAAATTCCCTGTCAAGTTTCTTATCAGATATATCAACAGGCTCGTCTTTAACTGACTCCCTGCCAACAACCACTGACTCAAATACAAACGTATCATCAGGTTCTGTTTCCGGCTCCTCAGCTACATCCTGCACACCTGCTGCTTCCGGCTCATCGGCTACATCCTGCGCTTCTGCTGTTTCCGGCTCCTCGGCTACATCCTGAACATCTGCTGCTTCCGGCTCCTCGGCTACATCCTGCACACCTGCTGTTTCCGGCTCCTCAGTTACATCCTGCACATCTGCTGTTTCCGGCTCCTCAGCTACATCCTGCACACCTGCTGTTTCCGGCTCCTCAGCTACATCCTGCACATCTGCTGTTTCCGGCTCCTCAGCTACATCCTGCACACCTGCTGTTTCCGGCTCCTCAGTTACATCCTGCACATCTGCTGTTTCCGGCTCCTCAGCTACATCCTGCACACCTGCTGTTTCCGGCTCCTCAGTTACATCCTGCACATCTGCTGTTTCCGGTTCCTCGGCTGCTTCCGGCTCCCCGGCTGCATCCTGTGCCTCGGCAGGTTTCTCTGCTTCTTCGCGCTTTGGTTTGAAATCCACGATAGGCTTTGCCTTGGATACTGACTGGAATTCCTCATCTTCTTCGTAAGAAATGTCTTCATCGTAAAAAGATGTGGCTTTGTCATTCTGTGGTTCGTTGTCCTCATCCACAAAAATGTCGTCCTCGTCTGCTGCGCTTTTCTTAGCGTGGTGGGATTCGTTCTTACTAAAAAGCGGAAGTTTGACAAGTTCATCCTTCAGGAAACTGTTTAAACTCTGCTTTTTCTTCTTGCTCTTGCTGACTGCCACAATTGCTGTTGCAACTGCCGTAACTCCTAATACTATGGCACCGAAAGTACCAAATCCATGTTTGTCTTTATCTTTCATGTCTGACCCTCTCCGTTCAAATAGTCTCAAAATTAAGCTACCTCTATTATCGGATTTTTAGGGGGTATTTGTCAACTAAATTGAGTATTAAAATACCCTTTTTTCTTAAATTTTTTCATATAAATTATATAAGTAATAATAAGCGGTACGGCAGCACATACCCATGCAACCGGACCGGCAAAACATACACCGGAAAAACCTATCGCTTTTGGAAGCGTGTATGCGACTATAGACCTTGCTCCAAGTTCAAAAAATCCCGCAAGTAACGGCATTGTTGTCTTACCCATTGCCTGAAGAGCATTTCTGAAAATAAAAATCTGGAACAATGGGATATAGAAAAACATTGAAATATGGAGATAAGTCATTGCATAGGAAAGTATTAATTCATCCCCGCCTTTTATGAAAAGCCGGCTGATTGGTCTGCCGAAAATGAAAATAACACCCATACATAAAACTGCGCTTCCAACCGTAAAAAGACTCCATTTCAATATTCCGTTTTTAATCCTGTCATATCTGCCGGCACCTACATTCTGACCGACAAAATTTGCAACTGTTACGCCACCCGATATGCCAAACTGCATAATAAGCTGTTCCGTTTTACTGGAAGCCGTAAAAGCGGCAATGTAATTCTCGCCAAATACATTTACGGCACCCTGTAGGATGATTGTTCCGATTGCCGTAACCGAAAACTGGAACGCCATCGGAAGTCCTATGGTAAGGTGTGTCTTTATAATTCCCGGATTAATTTTAAAATCTTCTTTCTTTATATGAAGAACAGGGAACTTAACGGAAATATATACGATACACGCAATTCCGGCAACAAGCTGTGCAAGCACTGTAGCAATGGCGGCACCTGCAACGCCCCAATTAAATACGACTATAAAAAGCAAATCCAGACCGATGTTAAGGAGTGCTGAAAAAATCAGGAAATAAAGCGGGGTTTTGCTGTCACCAAGAGCCCTTAGTATACACGAAACGGCATTGTATAGCATAGGTGCAGCTATTCCTGCAAAAATAATAACGATATAATTATAGGACATATCAAAAATACCGTCCGGTGTGTTAATAAGCCTTAGAACCGGCTTGGTTATCAGCACCGAAAGTAAAGTGATAAACAATGTGATTCCGGACCACAACATAATGGCATTACATACGGAATTACGCATCCTGTCATAATCTTTTGCCCCAAAGCATTGTGCTATATGGACCGAAAAACCGCTTGTTATTCCTATAACAAACCCATTGACAAGGAAAAACATTGACCCGGTATTACCTACGGCAGCCAATGTACGGTTTCCAAGACATTGTCCGACAATAATTGTGTCGGCAAAATTATATATCTGCTGTACAAGATTGCCAATCAGCACAGGGATTGCATATTTTATCATAAGGCTGATTGGTTTTCCTGTTGTTAAATCCTTTGCTTTTGACATTACATTCTCTCCGGTGCTTCGATACCAAGCAAGTCAACACATGTCTCTAACACATCTTTTGTAAGTTTTATAAGTGCAATATAACCTTTCTTTTTATTTTCATCTTCTTCTGAAAGAATCTTTGTTTCATGATAAAAATGGTTAAAAGCATTGGAAAGATCATATATGAATTTACAAATTTTGTGAGGTGCACTTTCTTCATATGCTGTCTTAATCATATCCTGCATGCCTGTGAGCACAAGCATAAGTGAACGTTCGCTCTCGCTCTCAGGGTTAGCAGTATGGATACCTGACACCACGCCTCCTGCATTTTCATATTTTTTAAGAATAGATTTAATTCGTACAATTGTGTAAAGGATATATGGACCTGTGTCTCCCTCAAAAGAGGTGAAACGATCAATATCAAATACATAATCCTTAGATGCCTGATTGGACAAATCACCATATTTTAATGCGGCAAGTCCTACCATCTTAGCTGTATTTCTGGCTTCACTCTCATCCACGGTACGGTTAGCCATGATTTTTTCGTATACCTTGTCTTCAATTTCTTTTATGAGGTATTCAAGACGCAGTACACCACCCTGTCTTGTCTTGAAAGGTTTGCCGTCACTGCCGTTCATCGTACCGAAACCGATGAACTTAAGTTCTGTATCAGGAGATACGATTCCTGCTTTTCTTGCCACACGGAAAAACTGTGTATAGTGAAGTTCCTGTCTCTTATCTGCAAGGTAAATGTATGACTTAGGTGCATATAATTTTTCCCTCTCGATAAGTGTCGCAAGGTCGGAGGTCTCGTAATTGGCTGCTCCGTCCGATTTCTGGATGATACATGGAGGAAGCTCCCTGCTGTCATTTTCCTCGGCTATGTCTACAACAATGGCACCCTGGCTTTCATGGGCTATCCCCCTGTCTACCATATCCTTAACCATATCAGCAATATATGGCTGGGCATCACTTTCACCCTTCCATAAATCGAAATGGACATTAAGGTTGTCATAATTTTTTTTCAAATCAGCAACCGACACATTGATAATGTGTTTCCAGAGGGCTGTGTATCCTCTGTGACCGTTCTGTAAAAGATATGTGGCATTCTGAGCCGATTTCTTATATTCGGCATCTTCTTTTGATTTGCCGCTGGCACATGGATAAATTTCCTCAAGTTCTGATATTGTAAAAGGTGCTTCCGCCGGATATTCACCTGTGAAATTATCATCAAAATATGGTAAATCCGGTTTACGTTCTTTGAGTTCTGTAATAATAAGTCCCATCTGGAGACCCCAGTCACCAAGATGAACATCACCTATTGTCTTATAACCTGCAAATTTGCAGATTCTTTTTACACTTTCGCCGATTACTGCCGAACGAAGATGTCCGATATGAAGAGGCTTGGCTACATTGGCTCCGCCGTAATCAACAAATACCGTCTCATCCTTAGGTTCACAGTCGCATCCAAACTTATCTTCCAAAGCCATGGCACGAACATAACCACCTATAAAATCTGCGCTCATTACCATATTGATAAAGCCAGGTTTGATACATTCAACCTTCTCAAAGGCACTGTTGTCCTGTAAAATTGCAACCACTTCATCACCAATCATAAATGGTGCTTTCTTATATTCCTTTGCTGCTGCCATTGCTCCGTTGCACTGATATTCACATAAATCAGGTCTGTTGGATATTCCTGTCTTTCCGTATTTATCATCATAGCCGCATTGTTTAAAAGCATTTCCGACTATTTCTGTAATCTGGTCTAATATTTTTTTCATAAAAATTATTCCTCCGTTGGTTATGTTCCATTATACTTTTCATATTTACGGTTGTAAAGAAATTTTAACGTTAAAACAGCTATGAGAGGATTCCGGTAATCCCAGATAAACTCATAGCTGTCATTAGAAATTCTTAATTATTCCATAACAATTAAATTGTTGCTATATCAATCGGTGTCATTGACTGTGTTGCCTGACATTCAAGACTTGTAAGCAATGCATTGGCTGTATCAAGTGATGTAAGAACGTTTACACCGGTCTCGATTGCATGTCTTCTGATAATGAAACCATCGTGGCTCTTTTCAATACCGTTCTCAGGTATATCGATAACAAGGTCAATCTTGTGGTCAAGAATAAGGTCAAGAAGTGTTGGTGATTCCTGTTCAACCTTATTGATTTTAATTGCCTCAACGCCGTTTTCATTGAAATAACGTGCTGTACCTCTTGTCGCATAAATTGTATATCCAAGAGCTGCAAAACGTTTTGCAACCGAAAGAGCATCTTTCTGCTCATGGTCATTAACTGTCATAATCATCTGTTTATGTTTTGGAAGATTAACGCCTGCACCTACAAAGGCTTTGTATAATGCTTCGTTAAAATCTTTTGCTATACCAAGACATTCACCTGTCGATTTCATTTCCGGTCCAAGGCTGATATCAGCGCCGCGAATCTTTTCAAATGAGAATACAGGCATCTTGATAGCAATGTAGTCTGCTTTCTTCTGAAGTCCGGGTGTATAGCCAAGACCTTTGATTGTATTACCGATAATAACCTGTGTAGCAAGTTTTACAATAGGAATACCTGTAACTTTGCTTATATATGGAACAGTTCTTGAAGAACGTGGATTAACCTCTATTACATATACCTGGTCATTGTATACGATAAACTGGATATTAATAAGACCTTTTACATGTAAAGCTCTTGCAAGCTTAATTGTATAATCTTCAAGCATATCCACAATTTTCTGTGAAATACTCTGGGCAGGATATACTGAAATACTGTCTCCTGAATGGATACCGGCTCTTTCAATATGCTCCATAATACCGGGGATTAAAATATCTTCTCCGTCACAAACGGCATCAACTTCAATTTCCTTACCCATAAGATATTTATCAACAAGGATTGGATGTTCCTGAACCTGTCTGTTAATGATTTCCATAAATTCAACAATATCTTTGTCGCTTATGGCAATCTGCATACCCTGTCCGCCAAGGACATAGGAAGGTCTTACAAGAACAGGATAACCTAATTCATTAGCTGCCTCAAGAGCTTCTTCTGTAGTAAAAACTGTCTTTCCTGCTGCTCTTGGAATTCCTGTCTGTTCAAGAATCTCATCAAAAAGCTCTCTGTCTTCTGCCGCATCAACATCTTCTGCGCTTGTACCAAGGATTGGAACGCCCATTTCCATTAATGCTTTTGTGAGCTTAATGGCTGTCTGTCCACCAAACTGTACAACAGCTCCGTCCGGATGTTCAAGTTCAACAATGCTTTCAACATCCTCAGGTGTCAATGGTTCAAAATAAAGTTTGTCAGCTATATCAAAGTCGGTACTTACTGTTTCAGGGTTATTATTGATAATGATTGTCTCATATCCTTCAGCCTTGAATGCCCATGTACTGTGAACCGAACAATAGTCAAATTCGATACCCTGTCCGATTCTTATAGGACCTGAACCGAGTACGAGGACTTTTTTCTCAGGCTTAGTCTCAATAACTTCATTTTCTGAGCTGTAGCATGAATAGTAGTAAGGTGTTGAAGCCTCAAATTCGGCAGCACAGGTATCAACCATCTTAAATGCCGCATGAATACCATATTCATCCCTTAAAGCCTTAATTTCTTTTTCTGTCCTGCCTGTAAGTCTTCCGATAACAACGTCAGGGAATTCAATTCTCTTTGCTTCAGCAAGAAGTTCTTTGGTAAGTTCCTCTGCCTTGAGGCGGTTTTCCATTTCAACGATAATGTGGAATTTATCGATAAACCACTTATCAATCATGGTAATATCATGGATTGTATCGTAAGAAATGCCTCTTCTCAAAGCCTCTGCAACAACATACATACGCTTATCATCAATGTTGTGAAGAAGTTCTATAATGTCATCATCAGAATATGATGAGTAATCATCGTTCATAAGTGAATCAACGTGCTGTTCAAGTGAACGGATAGCCTTCATAAGTGCGCCTTCAAAGTTAGTGCAGATACTCATGACCTCACCGGTTGCCTTCATCTGTGTCGTAAGCTTTCTTGAAGCAGTAATAAATTTATCAAAAGGAAGTCTTGGAATCTTAACTACGCAATAGTCAAGAGCTGGCTCAAAACTTGCAAATGTCTTATGTGTAATTGCATTAGGTATCTCATCAAGGTTATAGCCGAGTGCTATCTTAGCCGCAACCTTGGCAATAGGATAACCTGTTGCTTTGGAAGCAAGGGCTGATGAACGGCTTACACGAGGATTAACTTCGATAACGCAATATTCAAAACTTGTTGGATGAAGTGCAAACTGTACATTACATCCGCCTGTTATTTTAAGTTCGTCAATAATATTAAGAGCTGATGAACGAAGCATCTGGTATTCCTTATCAGACAGTGTCTGTGAAGGTGCAACTACAATACTGTCACCTGTGTGTACTCCGACAGGGTCAATATTTTCCATATTACATACTGTAATACAGGTTCCGTTGGCATCACGCATTACTTCGTATTCGATTTCCTTCCATCCTGCGATACATCTTTCAACAAGTACCTGGCCTACACGGCTTAATCTTAAACCATTGGAAAGAATGTCGATAAGTTCTTCTTCGTTCTTAGCAATACCGCCGCCGCTTCCACCGAGTGTATATGCCGGGCGGAGAACTACAGGGTAACCAATCTGGTTGGCAAAAGCAATACCGTCTTCAACGTTCTCAACAACAAGAGAAGGTGCACAAGGCTCTCCGATTTTTTCCATTGTTGTCTTAAATTCAAGTCTGTCTTCTGCCTTCCTGATTGTCTCAGCGGTTGTACCGATTAATTTAACATTATGTTCTTCAAGGAAACCTGTCTCGGCAATTTCCATTGCAAGGTTAAGACCTGCCTGTCCACCGAGTGTAGGAAGAATACTGTCCGGTTTCTCCTTGAGAATAATCTGCTCAAGTGAATGAACTGTCAATGGCTCAATGTAGACTTCATCAGCAATATTTTTATCAGTCATGATTGTGGCAGGGTTAGAGTTCACAAGAACAACCTCCATGCCTTCTTCTTTAAGAGAACGACATGCCTGTGTTCCCGCATAGTCAAATTCGGCAGCCTGACCGATTACAATAGGACCTGAACCGATTACTAATACTTTTTTTATGTCTTTATTCTTTGGCATAATTAATCCCTGCCTTTCTTCATCATATTCATGAATCTGTCAAAAAGATAATCCGAATCCTTAGGGCCTGCACAGGCTTCCGGATGGAACTGGACTGTAAAGATATTCTTGCCTACATATTCAAGACCTTCATTGGTCTTGTCATTAACATTGATAAATGCAGGTCTTGCAATCTTATCATCAAGTGTATCCATATCAACAACATATCCATGGTTCTGTGATGAGATATATACCTTACCGGTCTGAAGATCCTTAACCGGATGATTAGCTCCTCTGTGTCCGTATTTCATCTTATGTGTATCAGCGCCTGTGGCAAGTGCCATAAGCTGATGTCCGAGACAAATTGCAAAAATAGGAACATCCGAATCATATAATTTCTTGATTTCCTTAATAATGGAAACACATTCCTTAGGGTCTCCCGGACCGTTAGAAAGCATTATTCCGTCAGGATTAGCTGCAAGGATTTCTTCTGCTGTGGTTAAAGCAGGATAAACAGTTACCTCACAACCTCTCTTATTAAGGGATCTTGCAATATTTCTCTTGGCACCGAAATCCATAAGTGCAACCTTAAATCCATCACCGGGAAGTACATATTTCTCTTCACAGGTTACTTTTTCAACAACCTTGCCTGTGGTATATTCTTTTAATTTAGGGAGAATCTCATCAAGATTATAATTCTCATTAGTGGTAATCATTCCGTTCATAGTACCCTTTTCCCTGAGAATCTTGGTAAGAGCACGGGTATCAATACCTGCAATACCCGGAATGTTATTTTCTTTAAGAAAATTTTGTATAGAATCTTCACTACGGAAGTTACTTGGAACACGTGAAAGTTCTCGGACAATAAAACCGTCAGGCCATGGTCTGCCTGATTCCTCATCAGCATAGCAAATACCATAATTGCCAATTAATGGATATGTCATAACTACTGCCTGTCCGGCATATGATGGATCTGTAAGAACCTCTAAATATCCTGTCATTGAGGTATTAAAAACAATTTCACTGATTACTTCTCTCTCAGCTCCAATGCTTGTACCTTCAAAGACATTTCCGTCACTTAGAATCAAAAATGCTTTCATCTTCACACCTTCAAACCTTTCACATGTATTATTTATTTAGGCAAAAAAAAAACAACTAAACATACTGATAGCGCTTTTTTCTTCAAATTGTAGAAATTTTACCATAAAATCCGGCTGATTTCAAGATGCAAATTGTACTCAACAAATATTTTTTTCATCATATAATATCATGTAAGCATCGACGCTGTCATTTGCGATTAATTTTGCATCGCAGCAATATGAATTATAATATCCGGAAAGGTTAAAATTATGCTTTATAAAAATGATGAAACCGGCTTTTTAAAGGTTAATATCACAAATGAAGAAGGAATCCCCATTGATGCAACCGTCAGCATCTACGAAGGTACGGATGAAGAAAACCCTGTTGACGTTGTAGAAACCAATTCCATAGGTCAGACAGAACAAATCGAACTGCCGGCTCCACCACAGAGCATCAGCGAAGCTCCCGGCATTATCATACCTTACTCCATGTATAATATTGTAGCTTCTGCTCCGGGCTTTGCCCCGGTTTCCATTACCGGTTCAAATATTTTTTCCGGAATATTATCAATACAAAATATTATTCTTACAGGAAATCCCGGCAATTATAACATTGGTCCCAATACACTAATCGGCAACTATCCTCCAAAAATTCCTGAGGCCGAGATAAAACCCATTGAAAACACCGGTGAAATTGTTCTTGACCGTGTTGTGGTACCCGAAACCATTGTTGTCCATGACGGTGTCCCATCCGACTCGACAGCAACGGACTACTACGTTCCATTTGCCGATTATATAAAAAATGTTGCCAGCAGTGAAATATACCCTACATGGCCCAGAGAAACCATCAAAGCCAATGTAATTGCCATTATTTCTTTTACCCTGAACCGTGTATACACCGAATGGTACCGCAATAAAGGTTATTATTTTACCATTACATCTTCTACCGCTTTTGACCATAAGTGGATTAATAAGCGTAATATTTTCGACACCATCTCCAATGTTGTTGATGAATATTTCTCAAATTATGTATCCCGTCCCGATGTCAAACAGCCAATCCTCACCCAATACTGCGACGGCAAAAGGACTACCTGCAGCGGCCTCAGCCAGTGGGGTTCCAAGTCTCTTGGGGATGACGGCAAAACCGCTCTCCAGATTCTTCGTAATTACTACGGCAGCGACATATATATAAACACTGCCGAAATAATCGAGGGCATCCCTGTCTCATATCCCGGATACACCCTTGAAATCGGTTCATACGGTCCTCCTGTCACCACCATTCAGGAACAGCTTTCCCTCATCCGCCGTACCTACAGCAACATACCTCCTCTTACTGTTGACGGAATCTACGGTAAGGACACAGCAGCTTCCGTCAGCAAATTCCAGGAGACCTTCAACATGCCCGTTACCGGCACCGTCGATTATGCCACATGGTATAAAATATCCCAGCTATATGTGGCACTGGCTAAATTGGCGTAGATTCACACAGTGACCTAATCCGTATGTTTTCGGCTGTCAAGGTACTCTTCTGCCATATTTACAATAATACCAAATCCGTAAATAAGTGCTGTTCTAAAAAGAATAGCAATCATCTGACATATTATACCTGCAGTTTGCAATGTTCCGTAGTTGTAAATAGATATTGCTGATTCAAAATTTCTATACAGTGAAATATCGTGGCTCACACTGATTGCTATGCAAACTACAAACAATACAAATCCAACCAGACAATATACGACTGCAATACCTTTGATAAGACTACTTACTCTAAACTTTTTCTTCATAATGCTACCTCCAATTTGTTAAAAAATAATGCGGGACAGAAGCCTGAGGGTTGTATTTTCCAATCCCGTAATAATTATCTCATATTATCTGTCCCAAAAAAAGGACTCATATTATATATTTTTATATGGCAAATCGATATTCATATATGATATAATTTACTATAAATTATAATTTTAAAGGAGGACAAAAGATGTTAATTAACTGGCTTATCATGGGTTATTTTCTGATTCTTTTTGGTGAAAGAATCCAGAGTCTCATACGTTCATTTGCGGATAAAAATCTTTCCATGTGGGGAGATGGGTTCAGCCGGTATGTAAACGGCATCTGTATTCTGTCGCTTGCAGCATCCGTTATTTTATTATTTACAATCAACAGGGATTTTCTTAAGGCACTTCTGTCAGACGGAACGCAGGTTAATGCAAAGATGATATGTATTACAATCGGCGTGATTCTGGTCTCAGGAATGGTGCATACCGAATATACAATCCCCGGAATACAATTTGCCTCATACGGATTTCTTATAGCCGCACTTGTCATCAGAACGGCTAAAAATAATGCAATGGCAAATGACAGCATATTACTATGGCTTTCACTTGTGTATCTCATATTTTTTTCTATGGCTATTCCGGTTGTATATAAATCACATATTGAATACGCCGGATTATTCCATATTATAGAGGCAGTCGTATCACTTGTGCTTGTCGCTGCTTTTGCATATATGGCATACAGGGTATTCAATAATGATGCAGTCAATCTTTTTATGCTTCTGCCAATTATCATAGCCGTCATAGGCGACGCAGTTATTCTTTCATTGAGATGGAAAGAACAGGTTAATACATTTGTTCTTATATTTATTATTGCATCGGCTGTTATGTGGCTGGCAGGATTTATTGCTAGCAGGAGGTAAGGGGTCCAAAACTGCCGCATCAGACAACGGTGCGGCAGCGATACTAACGAATATACTTCGTTATTTTGAGTTTAACTTTTTCAATCATTTTAAATTCCATAGTATCTTCCTCTTATCATTATTTTTATCAAGTCTGTAATTCTGTGCCGGTACACGCACTTCACACGTTTTGGAGCCTGTCCCTTAGTGTAAGCATTTCCGCTGTCCCAAGTGGTTTAACCTGAAATGGGAGTGAGCCATCCGCTTCATTTACCCCGGTTCCCGACCCATTGGGGCGGAAGCTCAATTATTTACCAGATTATACATTTCACTTATACGTTCAGCCGCATCCAATTCATCTATTGTGTGCATACCCGGATATAATCTTAACATATCATTGAATGTTATTCTATTTACCAGTTCCTTACTTTTAACACCTGTTTCGAGCTGAAGCTGCCGGTATGTAAATCCCATCCATTCAGCAATATCAGGGTCAAATATTTTACCATTTTCATATTTTTTCAGCCTTTCGCCTATTTCCGGAAGGAAAAAATCTGAACATTCTCCAACATCTTCCAGTTGAAACCTCGAATATGACCTGTCCATATATTATATTAACACCTCGTTAAGTTCCTATCTACAACAGCAGAAATTTATATCAGCTATTAAGAAGACAGTCTGTCTTGCATTAAAACCAAATCTACAACAGTAGAAATTTATATCAGCTATTA
>ULPP01000753.1_pt1 | contig 14874 bp, 3 predicted proteins | sample 1953531 | NCBI WGS metagenome assembly ULPP01 (sample SAMEA4835630, study PRJEB28245) | human gut metagenome | biome: gut microbiome; material: fecal sample | place: Denmark | collected 2008
GCGTTCACAATCACAACTCGCCCCACACCAACCCTTCCAAAACCTCACCCTTTTTAGTAAGTCCTAACTAACCTAATTTTTACAAAAAAATTTTCAAAAACCTCTTGACAAACGCCGAAGTATCGGTTATAATAAAACCAACAAATCAGTAAACGTTACTGATTTCGCTAATAACAATAAGAAAATAATGATTTTATCACTATGAAAGGATAGGTAATTTACTATGAAAAAGTGGGTATGTCCGGTATGCGGTTACGTTCATGAGGGAGATACACCTCCCGAGTTCTGCCCCCAGTGCAAGGTTCCCGGCAGCAAGTTCACAGAGCTTAAGGAAAACGATAAGCTTGTGTTTGCAGACGAGCACAAGGTAGGCGTTGCAAAGGCAGTTGAGGATGAAGAGATCATCGCAGGCTTAAAGGCAAACTTCGAGGGCGAATGCACAGAGGTAGGTATGTATCTCGCTATGGCAAGAGCCGCTCACAGAGAAGGTTACCCCGAGGTAGGTCTTTACTACGAAAAGGCAGCTTGGGAAGAGGCTGAACACGCAGCAAAGTTCGCAGAGCTTTTAGGCGATGTTGTAAGCGCATCCACTAAGGAAAACCTTGAAAAGAGAGTTGCCGCAGAGCACGGCGCTACACAGGGCAAGCTTGACCTCGCAAAGAGAGCAAAGCAGTTAAATCTTGACGCTATCCACGACACAGTTCACGAGATGGCTAAGGACGAAGCCCGTCACGGCAAGGCATTTGAAGGTCTTTTAAACCGTTATTTTAAGTAAGCGGCGGCTGTGAGCCGCACCAAATTCGCCGTTCCGGCTGTTTCAGCTTGGCTAAAGTTACGTTACCGGCGGATATTAACGTTATAATTATACAAATCAAGCCGTAAGCACTCTTGCTTACGGCTCAGTTTGTTCTTATAGTAAAAACGCATCCGATACACAAAAAAGAACACCGGTCGCCCGGTGTTCTCTTTTTTACTGTCAGCTTATTTGGCTGTATTCACATTCGCATAAGTAAAAGTGCTTGTATTTGCACCCTTATAAGACGCAATCCTTACCTTATACACGCTTCCGGCCCTGAGTCCGCCAATAGTGACAGTAGCATTCGTACTGCCCTTTAACGTCTTTTTGACCCACTTGCCGCCTTTGTAAATTTCAACCTTATATCCGTCTGCACTTGCGTTTTTACCCCACTTAACGGTTATCGAGTTGCTTTTTGCCGATACAACCTTGATATTGGTTACCGGTGAAAGCACTGCAGTAACCGTAGTATAGCTGTAATCGCCGTACAGATTGCCCTTATACGCTCTTACCCTTACCTTATATGTGCTGTAAGGTGTAAGTCCGTCAAGTTCAGCCATTGCTGTCTTATTATCGGTTATGGTCTTTTCGACCCACTTACCGCCGATATAATATCCTACGTTATATCCGTCAGCGGTTGCATCCGCATTCCATATAACTACTGCCTTTGAGTCAACTGCGCTCTTTACCTTAAGACCGTCGACCTTTGTCGGAGCGGTAGTGATATAGATGTCGTCGAATGTACTCTGAAGCTCACCCTTATAAGCCTTTATTCTGACCTTGTAGGTTTTGTAGCCCTTAAGCGAGCCTATTGTAACGGTAGTTTTGTCATTGCCGACGAGCGACTTTTCGTTCCACTTACCGTCTGCATAGTACTGAACAGTATAACCGTCTGCACTTTCGTTCTTATCCCATTTAAGCGTAAACGAAGAAGATGTGACTTTCTGCGTAATACCCGTAACTTTTGACGGGAGCGTATCTATATAGCCGTATGTATACGGACTGTAAAGGTCACCCTTATATGCGCTTACCCTTACTTTATATCGTGTTCCTGCACAAAGTCCGTCTATAACCGCCGATATATTATTGTTGCCGGTAACAGTCTTTACGGACCACTGATTATTAATGTACCACTCTACCTTGTAGCCGTCCGCTCTGGCGTTTCTGCTCCAGCTTATTCTTACCGTTTCATCGGTAGCCTTCACCGTATTTATATTCCATACGGGAGAAGGAACAGTATCAACATAGAAACATCTGAATTTGGCGGTGAATCTTCCTGCATAAGCCGCTATCCTTACCTTATATTTAAGGCCTGCCGAAAGACCGCTCAGCTTTGCCACTGCTCTGTCGCCCTCAGCACTGCAGTCGATCTTCTTCCACTGATCGCCGACATAGCATTCGACATTGAATCCGTCAACGTCGCTTATATCCTTCCAGCTTATATCGACTTCATTGTATGTCGTCTTTTCAACCGCTATTTCTTCCACATCGGGAATAGGCTTTACGGGAACATAGTTTCCGAGATACGTATCCTCGCATCTTGTGCATTCAAATACGCTGTAGCCTTTGTTGAAATAGTCAGGCTCAACTACTTTGATTACAACATAGTCGTGACCGAGAGGTTCACCATACTCCGCTCCGCATATTTCACACTTTGCCTTTTTGGTGCAGGTAGCCTCTCCTCCGGAATGCTCACATTCGGTTATCGTAGCCGTTACAACGTCCGACTTCATCGAAACTCCCGCCGTTGCAGCATTGCTGTAGGTAAGACGGCAGTAGTACCTGCCCGTTGTGAGATTTTCGAGCGACAGCTTTCTGTCTGTAGCGCCCTCTATCACTGTTTCGTAGCCGTTTTCATCAATGGCGATCCACTGATAAGCAACTTTTGCGTCGACCTCGCCTGAATACCACGGCACTGCACTTATTTGAAGTGACGGTATACCGTCTGGATAATAGCCGTTGGTGTAATATACAGTATCAATCGGCTTGATTATCTGCATCGGACACAACCGTACCGTAAGTCCGTTTGTCGATGATGCCGTTGCCTTATTAAGGCTGTATATATCTATCCACTCTTTTGTTCCTCTGTCCTGTACCCAGAAGCCGGGATCGATATAATCGGCTATCACCTTATCACTGACCGTAGTTACGATTTCGGCAAACCCACCTGACGAAATGGATACATTACCGCCGTTTATAGTAAGGCAATTTATATTGTTTGCGGCCATTGTAACATTTCCGCCGTTTATGGTCACATTGCTGCCTGTAGCAAGCCCGTCAAATGTGACATCACCGCCCTGCACTATGAATGCGTCTTGATTCTCAAACGCTGTCACCGCACAACGTCCCGTAACCGTCAGCTTTGCCTTGCCGTTTATGATGATCGGACGTGAGAACGCTGTACGAACTGCGTACTTGAGCGTGAAGTTACCTTCGGTTATGACTAACTGACCGCCGTATCCGTTCTTGTTATAAAGCGGATATAAGGTACAGCCCTCGTTTTCGCTCTTCTGAGCGTCTTTCGCAGCCTCGTCAAGATTGTTATAATACCTGACATCGTCGCCCTTTGTTATCTTTGCATTGAACTTGCTCTCGCATATCTCGCAATATGTCGGCTCGGTAATATTACCTGCGGTTTCCTTGTCCGCTGTAGGATCGACCACCTGAGAATGATCACAGTCAACAAGGTCTATGCTTACAGTGTTCGACTTTATTTCATAGCCGTCACCGGTAGTAACTACGAAGTATATCTTGGCAGCATCGCTGTCGCCCGCCTTATCAATTATTTCGTCTGCCGACAATTTAGCGTCCTTTATAAGTGCGCTTAAGCTGCTATAAATTATATCTCCGCTTACATAGGAGTTTATACCGTATCTCTTACTTACATACGAGTCGTTCAGGTTCGAGCCGTGAGCAAGAGCAAGGTTGAACTTCAGCGTGGGGTTTGCGTTGCTGTTGCGATACAGCTTGTTTATTTCTGTGCTAAGCGTTGCTTTTACTATCGGCGCCTTAGCAACGGTAACACCGCTTGCTTCCGACACCTCACGTTCTTTAAGCGTCAGCCATGCACCGCCCTCTGTTTTCTTATACGCATAGCCGTCAGCCAGAATATCTGTTATCTTGCCATCTTTTACCGTAATGTTATCATATTGTCCGCCGCTGAGCTTAACATCTCCGCCGTTTACGGTGAGATATGCGATTCTTGTGGCTTCTTCGGCAGTCAACCTGGAGCCCGGCTCGGCAATTACAGCGAAAATATTGGCGTTGCCTCTAAGTGTCAGCTTACCGCCATCGGCGACCTTTACTGTATTATACAAGATGGCGTTATCGCCATTTGCAATAAGTGTAACATCACCTGTAACAGGGAGGTAGTCTGTATCATAAACGGAAGACATCAGCATTGTTATTGTTGCACTTGCAACGCTGTTTGCCTTGGCAAACGCCTTTCCCAGATCTTCCTTAACAAAATATTCTGTCTTTTCCGCTCCGTTCTCGGTATAGCTTACGCTTGCAGCGATCAATGAATTGCAGTATATGCAACGGTTATCTCTGCCCACACCGTCCGGGTGGTCGCATCTTATTATTCTTACGTTATCGAAGTTTGACGAAGCGTTTGCTTTCAGAGCGCTGTACAGCTGAGAATCGACACGGCTGCCGCTCGCTAAAATTTGATAAAGATAAATTTCACTTGAGCAGTCTATATTAGCGATATTAGCATTCGTGATACTTGCCAGCTGTTTAAGCAGAACACCGTCTTCTAAAATCAGCGTGTCAATTTTCAGCGTTTCAACATAGGAGGAGAAGTATGTGGCATTTAATTTCACATTCTGGCAAACTACGCTGACCTCTCCCGAGAAAGTAACAGTGCCGCCGTCCATGCTAAATCCATTTTCAACCCCAAAAGTACACTTACTGTCACTGCGTATAGTGATTTGGGTTCCGGATCCGTTAAAGCTATTGATATAGACACCAAAGCCGTTCATATCGACAGTAAGTTTTCCGCCGTTTACGTTAATGTCAGTATTTCTATCGAAGAAATCTCTGAGCATTTTCAGCGTACAGCCCTTGTTTTCGTTCTTTGCCGCAAACTCAAATGCTTCCGTAAGTTTTGTAAAGTATTTTACCGTTGTTCCGGTCTCACTCTTTACAGTGATTGCAGCGTATATCTTTGTGTTACACTCTCTGCACACGCCTGCTTTGGTATCAACGTCATCATGCGGGCACTGATAACCGCAGCCGCACCTTCCTGTTTCGTCATACTCATGCTTGCTGTGGTCGATTACCGTAAGTGAATTATCGCTTTCCGAAACCTTGCTTGCGTCAAACAGCTTTCCGTCGCTTGTCGCAAACGCCTTGTTCTCGCCGAGCAGATCTTTCAGTGCCTTGCCCTCTGCGCTTACATCTATGCTGCTGAATGTACCGCTGTTTATAGTGACCGTACCTCCGCTGACGCTCAGCTTATTATAAGTACCGCCGTTTATAACAGTCTTGCCGCCGCTTACGCTGATACTGTCATCGTCGATAGTTATATTATCAAACGTTACCGTGCCGCCCGTTACAGCTATGAGATATCCCACAGAGCTTCCCGGATACTTCGACAATGTACAGCCGTCATCTCCCGTGAACTTGACATTTCCGCCGCTTACTTTGATCACAGCAGATGCACTTCCCGTTTTCTTGAATAAAACGGTAAAGCTGCCCTGTGTGATCTCACAGTCTCTGTTCACACCTCTGTATAATTCTAATGTACAGCCGTTGTTCTCCTCAAGCTGTGCTGATTCAAATGCTTCGGGCACATTGTCGGTATAGCATGCCTTGTCGCCGTTTGTTTTAACAAGTATCGCATTTATGCCGGCATCACATAACGAACAACAATAGTAATCATACTCGTCTGTCGTTAATGCGTCATACGGATGCGTACAGGTCGCTATTTCAAACTCGACATCATTCGTCACATACTCATATCCGTTCAGCTTGATAACAAGATGTGCCTTTACAGTGCCGTCAGTATCGGAAATTTCACTTGCATTTGCAAACGTAGATGAATTTCCGCCGAAGTCGCTCTCTCTTATTAAGGTATCGCCGACATATAAACCGACTGTGACCTTATTGGCATCACTTACCGTGTATCCGTCGCTTGTCTTAACATTGAATTTAAATGAGATCTGCCGTGCACCTCCGCCGTTGCGGTACAGCACAGTCTTATTTGCTGTCGCCGTTGCACTCTTTATCGGCGCTTCCTTTACTTCTACATTAGCTATATCCTGCTTTTCACGCTCTGCAATAGTAGACCAGATGCCGGAATCGATAAACCTCCAATAGGCATAGCCATCCGCAAGAAGCTGTCCTACGTTTCTGCCTTCGCCTGAAACCTGTAAGCTGTAGAATTGACCGCCTTTAATTACAGCGTTACCGCCGTCTTTAATTATGAAGTCAGAGAAAGTACCACCGTTGATTTCCGCATTGCTGCCGTTGCGAACAGCAACACGTTTTATTAAGCCACTGCCGTTAACGGTCAGCTTACCGCTCGTTACTTCTATGGAATACCATACATCAGTACCGGGTTGTGAGAGCCTTTTACCGTTAAGTTCAAGCGTAACATTGCCTGTAACAGCTATCGTATCTGTAATATCGTCCGTAATATCCTTATACAGCGTTACTGTAGCCGTACCTATCTCATTAGCCTTGTCAAAAGCGTCACATATATCGCTGAACAGATCTGTCTCTTCGCTTCCGCCGGCAGTATAGCTTACAGTTGCAACAATTTCCTCACTGCAGTAAGGACAGGGATTACCGTCAAGCACATAACTGCCTTTTCCGTCCTTATGGACGCACTTATCAACAAAAATTCTATCGGTTTTGGTCATGGTCTGAATAGCATCGTATGTGTAAATAATAGCGCCATTCATATTACTGTCGTAAACTCTGCTTCCACTCGCAATTGCCATACCTAAAGTATAACCGCTGTCTGTTTTGCAAGTGGTGCTACCGAACTCGCCGGCTACGATAGAGATGCTACCGGACCCGTTGATATTCACGCTTAAAGAATCGGCTGTAACATAATTGATGACCGTGTCTCCGCCGTTAGCTTTCAGTGCATCAATATTTGCACCGTTTACAACAGTCTTTCCGCCATTTATTGACAGTTCTTTAATATAACTCTCGGCACTGTTTACTGCAAGCGCACCGCTTGTTAATGTTACACTTCCCAGCTTGATTTTACCGTCAATTGTAACCTTAGCGTCAGTTCCGTTTACTTCGATTCCGCTTATCAGAGTTTCTACATCGGCTTGTTTTACCGAAGAAGTGAAAGTCACGTCACCGCCGTTGACATCGAACTGATAAAATACCTTCTTACCGTTAAAGTCAACAGTAAACCTGCCGCCTGTCACGGTAACGGACTCAGATACTCCTTCCGACATCAGCTTTACAGTGCTGCCCTCGTTCTCCTGTGCCAGCTTTATGGCACTCTCTATATCCGCATAGCCTAACGACTTGCCGTCAGCATCTACTACCTCGGCTTCTATCAATGCATCACATATACCGCAGATTACAAAACCGTCGTTTTCGTATGAAAAGCTATCCTTCGGGTGTGAGCAGGTCGCAAGTGTAAGCTTAAGCACATTCGACTTATATTCGTATCCGTTGCACTTAAGTACAATGTAATATTCAACCTCGCCGTCTTTAGCCGCAAGCTTACCGATTTCATAACAGTGTACCATATATTTATTGTACAAATTATAATCTTTAATGCGATTATTGCCGTTTACAAAATCCGAATAGGTTGCACCCCTTGAACCGACCGCCAATTCGTATGTAATATCGACGTATAAATATTTCTCTCCGTTACGGTATATAACAGGCGCTTCTTCGCCTACCCACGCAATACTTGCGCTCTTTATCGGCGCTTCTTCTACACTCAACGGTTTATCGTTGTTATTCAAACTGCTATAAACGCTCTCTGCACGTTCTGCAATTGAAAGCCATGTACCGTCTTCAACTTTATAAGCATAACCGTCAGCCAGAACAGATTCAAGATTGCCGTTAAATATCTCGATGTCGTTGAATTTACCGCCGCTGAGTTTTACGTTACCGCGAACGGACAGACCTTGTATAGTGCCGCCGCCTATTTCTGCGTTGCCTCCTTTTTTAACTGACACAGAATTGAAGTATCCACCGCCGTTAATGACTAATTTTGAGTTTTCATTAACGTAAATAGGTGTATCCATATCACCATCGCCGTTTACAGTAAGCGTGCCACCGTCAGATACCGATATACGCGCTATGCCATAACGACCACCCAGTGTTTTACCGTTCAGTTCAAGCGTTACATTGCCCATAACGGTAATCTCCTGTGTACGTTCGCTGTCTGTAATATCCTTATACAGCGTTACTGTAGCCGTACCTATCTCATTAGCCTTGTCAAAAGCGTCGCATATATTGCTGAACAGCTCTGTCTTTGCACTTCCGTCAACCGTATAGCTTACGCTTGCGGCAAACTCAGAGTTACAGTATTTGCATATACCGCTGTCATTAAAGGCATAACTGCCGTCCTTATTCTTATGCTCGCACTTGGTAAACAGATAATAGCTTACAGTATTGTTTTCGGAGTCAAAATTATTTTTTTCGGCTATATCGCTGTATAATAAAGCCGTTGCTGTTTTCTCCGCAGTCGGATCTGTCGGATTGTCGTAGCTTATCACACGCACACCGCTTGCGATTACGTCCTTTAATTTAAACTGTCCGAGATAGACATTGCCGTAAGTACCGCCGCCTATAGTCACCTTTGCGTCAGTTGCGTCTTCGCTTACAAATAAATTATCAGCACCCGCATGATTGTCAACATTGACGCCTTCGCTGACAGTTACGGTACCGCCTGATATAGCAATACTATCAAATCCGGCGCTTGAGCCCTCAGGTAATGTAAGAGATCCGCTCTTCACATTAACCTTGCACCTGATGAACATATAACCTTCAGCAATAACATCTGCACCGTCAATAGTTATTGTCTGGTTGTAATCATAGATAGTACCATAATTACTTGTGGTAATAGTAAACTGACCGTTTGACAGCGTAACCCCACTATTGATCTTACCGCTTGTTACAAGAGTGAAAACACAGCCCTTGTTTTCAGCCTTATCCGCATACCGTAAGCCCTCGGTTATGTCGTCGAAATACTTTACCTTTCCGTCGGCAGTAGTTACCTTTGCGTAAATTTTCGCACCGCACTCACTGCACACCTTGTTGGCGCTGTCTTCATCTACCTGACCCTCGCCGTCATGCAGACACTTATATCCGCAAGCGCAGTTGCCGTGATCATCGTATGTATGCTTCGGGTGAGCCGTAACAAATATATTATCGCCTGCTTTGTATATTTGTTGTACGCTTGCATTCAGTATTTCTCCGCTTTCACTTGCAAGCGCCTTACCGCTACCCAGTATTTCAATTACACTTCTTCCCTGAACATAAATGCTCTTGAATACTCCGGCATTGATCAAAGCATCGCCGTCTTCAAATGTTGCAAAAGTATCGAATTCAATATCTCCGTTTACAGTTACCATTCCATAGGAATAAACGCCGGTGGCGTTTATAACTGCACGGCTGCTTCCGCTGTTTTCAAAGGTTACATTTCCGTAAACCGCTACTGCGCTTATTTCCTCGGTACCGACCGAAACATTCAGCGTATGACCGTTCATGTCGATCGTTTTATTGCCGTTTATTATTATGCCCTTAACAATACAATCTACATCGCCGGTCAGCTTTAATACACCGTCAGCCTCATTTTCCGCAATATTTTTAAACTGTGTTTCGCTTTCAATAAATGTATAAGTTTCAGAGCTTTGTGTTGTCTCGGTAAATATAGCAAGCGCACAAACGCCGCACGGACACTTGCCCGTTTCCACGTTGTATCTATGCTCATGCGCTACAACCATGACATTTGTAAGTCCGTCGCCGATCGTCTTCGCACTGCCGTCAACTATACTTTCGGGGAGATGTGTGACACTGTTTAAGGTTGCAAATGCATAGCCCTTCGCAAGCAGGGCGCTTACAGGCGTGCTATCAGTTAAATCATTTGTGTTAATTAACTCGTAGCTTCCGCCGTATAAAGCTATACCGCTTGTGCCGTTATTTACTGTTAAGCCTTCATAACTACCACCGTAGATCTCCACACGTTTAGCCGCATCGGCGGTTACACCAAACACAGAAACGGCTGATCTGCTGTCATCCGCAGTACCGTTTATAAGCGTACCGCCCTTATTCACGTCTATTTCTGTTTCTATACTGCCGTTTTCCCCGCTGTTTTTAAGATACAGCACGCCTCCGTCGTTTACTTTAATCCTGTATCTCAATGATATAGAATGTCCGTTGATATCGACAGTAACCGTTGCATTGCCGATTTCTGCGTTCTGCGAAAGCTCGCAATCCTGATATAACGTCAGCGTACAGCCGTTGTTTTCTTCCGATGTAGCCGCGGCAAAGGCATCGTCTATATTGCCGAAATACTTCGCTGTTCCCACGCCCGAAATGCCCGCAGTAAGCTGATACTCGCAGATAGAGCATACACCTGTTTTGCTGTCAACATCCGTATGACCGCACCGCTTACCGCAAATCGTGCACTTGCCCGTTGTGCTGTCGTAACTGTGATCTTCATGTGGTGCTACAATAACAGGTGTTACAAAACCGTCTTTCAACAGTGTTTTTGAGCCGTCTATCGGCACAGCGGAAGACGTCATAAACATACGGTTCTCAGCCAATAAAGTCAGTATTTCTGCGTTTGCTCTGTCCCCGCCGCCGTTATAGCGTATTTTTAGGAAAGCTCCGTCGTGAAGAATTACGTCACTGCTTGCATCGTTTATATTGAGTATTATGCCGAGTGAACGATAGCAGTCAAATGTACCTGCACCTACCGACACAGTTCCCTTAGCGCCGCAGTTTTCGTCAAATGTCAGCTTACCGCCGTCCACTACATTGAAATCGCCATAAATACTATTATTTTTTTCCGATCCCGTAACGGTTATATCTCCCGAAACAGTTAACGTACCTACATTGGCTTCCTCAGCGATCCACAGCGTGAACTTACGGCTGAGTGTTGTATAGCTGCCTGCATAATTCTTGTATACTTTTAATGTACAGCCGGTGTTTGCGTCACTGTCAGCCGCTTCAAAAGCCGCTTCCATCTCAGTTTCCTTATAAACAGAAGCTGCAGCCCCGTCCTTTACGATAACAGCCGCATACTGATATTCACACTCGTTACACTTACCCGTTTCGCTGTCAACATCGCTGTGAGGGCATACATATCCGCAGTCGCACTTGCCGTCAACATAGGTATGGCTGTGGTCTTTGACTGTCAGCGTTTCACTGCTTGATATTTCCTTAACGCTTGCGTTGAAAAGAGTTCCGTCAGCCTTGAAGAAAGCCTTACCCTCTCCGAGCATATCATATAATGTCTTGCTGTCCCTTGCGTAAAGTCCGGCAGTATATGTACCGTCTTTCAGTATAACCGTACTCGAATCATATACATAGATCGAAGTGTCTAAAACTACATCGCCGTCTATTATAAGCGTACCGCCGGCGTATGAAGCGTCGTTTGTCGGATATACATTACAACCGAGCATAACCGGATTGCCGCTGTTTTTGATCGTAAGCTTTCCGCTTTTGCAAGGAGTAATACTCCGGATTTTAAATTGGCGTCCGTTTAAGTCAATTGTAAGTTCTCCGTATAAGTCATACTGAGCGCTTGGTTTAGAATAATCCTTAAACAGCTTTATCGTACCGCTTCCGTTGTATTCATTCAGTAAAGAGTCAAGCTCATCGGTATCTACATACTTTAAGCTTCCGTTCTTGTCTGTATAGAGTGCGACAGACACAACCGCACCGCAGATTGAGCAGATGCCGGTGTCCGTGTTTATATCACCGCCATGCTCGCAGGGCTTTCCGCACTCCTCGCACTTGCCTGTTCCATCGCTGTATTTGTGGTCAGCGTCAGTATGCTCAACAACAGTAAGCGCAACGGAATAACCCATACTTCCATATTCTTTATAAAGATCAAGATAATTGCCGTTATCTTCACGTCGCAGTGCCTGCCGGGTAACATCAAGAAGATTGCCTAATTTCAGAGCGCCGGAATTGTTTTGGCGATGATATGTCAGCCCACCTAACTTCATTCCCGTAGCGAGCTTTACAGATGTCGTTGTAGTTCCGTCATCATTCACGGATGCTATCACAGTCAACTGTTCTGTAGTTACTTTTGCGCCATCGTTTACAGCAAGCCGTGCACTGTCCTCAACAAAAATTGTATTAAATTCTACATTTGCTTCGCTGTCAATTATGAATGATCCGCCGCCTTTGCGAACATACACCTGCGTAACATAACTGCCCGCTGTGCCGGTTAATGTAAGCGTGACGTCTTTGTTGACCCCAAGTTTGTTGACCCCAAGCTTGATATTGTTCAGCTTGTGACCGTTAAGGTCGATCATAACATTGTGTTTTACATCTATAGTATCTAAAGTTGCAGTTGCCGATGCATCGCCGATATCCTGATAGATCTTAACATAGTTTCCGGTTTCGGCAGTAATGCTGTCAAGGCAGTCTGCGAGCGTGTCATAGCCTGTCGGCGCATTGCCGTCTGTGCTGATTGTAGCAACAAACTGATGCGCACACTCGTTACACTTACCCGTGTTAATGTCAATATCGCTGTGATCACATAACGCTCCGCAGTTTGTGCATTTACCGTCGGAATAACCGTTTTCATGTGCACATTCTTTATATGTAAATGTAAATTTTTCTGTAACAGTTTCTGTGCTGTCACCGTCTGAATAGGTTATATCGCAATACAGAACATAATTTCCGGCAGGAATATTATCCGCAAGCTTGAATTCGCCGTTGCTTCCGGATACTGCCGCACCGAGCTCATCTGCACTATATGCACTGTTCGTACTGTACCAGTTATAGCTTATGCTTTCACTGTCAACCGTATAGGTGCTTACAAGCTTGTAATTGTCCTTCTCTTCCTGCGAAGTGTTTGTATAGAAAACCGTTCTGTTTGTGTTGTCACCCTGTGTAACCTTGTTGAAACGGTTTGCATTCGACTTTACCTGAACGGTATTGGATACAATATCTCCGCACTTTATTGTAAGAGTATTATCAGTGTCGTATGTAGTCGAAAACTCGGTATCGCAGACCATGCACACCCAGCCGTAATCGGTCTTGATTATGCTTGCTAATAAATCGGGTTCATCGCCGCCGAAATAGCCTCTTGCGTCTGCAAACTCTTCATCGCTCATATTCTTCAGAGTAATATCAAAGTAAACCGTACCCTTGAGCTTGGTATCAGTCATGTCCATGCCTTCAATTATTTCATACTCTTCCGTCTTGAATATTCCTGTCTGCTTTCCGAGTATTATACGGGGAGAAGTATCAGGCTTTATAACTACCGTCTTAGCGTCCGCTCCGTCAATCTCATAATAGCCGCCGTTAAGCTTGACCTCGCCTGTTACAGCGCTTTCTGAAGCCTTGGACTCGGTCGAACCCTTTACTACAAATTCGTCCTCGTCTATTGTCGGTACAGTTTGACCGATAGCGTATGAACCGCCCGTAGTATATACCGAGCCTGTACCGCTCATTATAAGGTTTACTTTGTAAATGCCATACTTAGCACCATAAGCAGTGACCTTACCGCCGCTTATTTCGGCATCCATTCCGTCGCCGTTGTTTCCGCTGTAGTATATTCCGACTCTTGCTGCATTGCCTTCAGGCACAGTAATACTGCCGTTTTCGCTGACGGAAATTTTGTCACCGAAATTACTGGTAAGCAATATTGCACTGTTTAACGTAGATTCATTAGCACAACCTACTGCAGTAAGACTGCCGTTGCCGTCAACAGTAATGCCGCCGCTGACATTGACAGCCACACCCTCAAAAGATGCAGTTGTCGCATTTGCGTTCAGCACACCGTCATTATGTATTTCAAGCGAATTTGTCTTTACAGTACCTGTTGCGTTTACTGTACCGCCGTTCAGGATTATTGATCCGCCGAGAGAGCGTGCCATACTGTCTGTAGAGCGGTTCTCTGCATTCAGCACACCGTCGCCGCTGATCGTCATTGTGCCGTCACAATTGACCTCTTTATTATTTACGGCACTGAGAACGTATGTATCGCTTTCGAGGGTATCGGTCTGTACGATAGTGTTTTCACCGTTCAGCACTATTTTCGTACCATCGGGGACTGTTACGACGCTCATCATATTCTCTTCTGTTGTCGCCTGAATGTTCACTCCGTCAAGCGTCAGCGTCTTTGTGTCATATACCCAGCTCCAGCCGTCACCGCTTTCGTCCGCCGTCTTTTCTCTGAAATCAAGCGGTGTCGTGATGACATTGCTCTCGCCGTCATGCGTATGCTCCTCGCCCTCGGCAAATGCCGATAACGGTACAGCCGTCAACGTCATTGCCGCAGACAGCACCGCACTTATAAGCCGTACAAATTTTTTCTTCATGTTTTTCCTCCTGTAGATTTACCCGTGCTTACGCCATGCACCTGCACTTATGCAGTGCCTCCTTCAGCTTTTCAAGCGGTATCGGCTTTTTGTGGAAATAGGTACAGCCAAGCCTGTATGACTGCGCCCCGAATCCCTCATCGTCCGACAGCCATATTACAGGCGTATCCCTGTCGGCATTCTTCGCCGCAATAACGCCCTCCATACCGTCCGCTCCGTCGGCAAGCACGATTATAAGGTCAGCCGTCTTACACTCCGTCACAAAGCTCTCATACCTCTGACATACCCTGTAGGCAATTCGTCGATATGCCGCCGTTGCGATCTGTGTTATTTTCGCTTTCAGTATCTCCGCCTCGTTTGCGGTATCGTAAACGCAGATGAGCATACCTCTCCCCCTTATAATTTTATAATTATATCATAACTCATTCGCTTTTAATTTTCAACTTTTTGGCACGAACGGTTGTTATAACGGCGCAAACGGTCATAAATGCGGCTCATAATACAAAAAACCGCACCCTACACCCACCGGTCAGGTGAAATATATCACCAAGCACTACCCCACCGCTCCGCACCACCACCCTTGCC
>ULPP01015012.1_pt1 | contig 14789 bp, 10 predicted proteins | sample 1953531 | NCBI WGS metagenome assembly ULPP01 (sample SAMEA4835630, study PRJEB28245) | human gut metagenome | biome: gut microbiome; material: fecal sample | place: Denmark | collected 2008
GAAAACGGAACAATTATTTAACCGAGGGGACGGGGTGGTTATCCCCGCCCCCTTATTTATTGCAATCTTAATTCCTAATATGGGAAATAAATGGGCGTTTTTATGATAAGAATAAATGAAATATGCGAAGCGTTAAAAAATGTGTGCGGGTGGGAGCAATCATACGACCCGGCAAAGGCGATAGACGACAATTTAACGCAGACGGAAAGTGGGTTGTATTTTCAAGGTGCGCACCCGCTTTTGACGTTGGATAGTATGGAGGCGATTATGCCGGATGATTGGGGAATACAATACCCCGTATGGGATGCGCTGACGCAATGGAAACAAAACAAGGTTGTGCAGTATGGTAATGATACAAACGGGAACAAATTGTTTTGGAAAGCGAAAGCGGATAACGTAGGAGAGGAACCAACGGAAGATTCTTTGTTTTGGAGCAAATACAACATTCTTTCGGACTTTTTGGAAAGAATGACACGCAACGGGATTGCAACCGCAATTCAGACATTTACCCAAATTAAGCAGTTGGATAAAGAAACACGCAATTTGTTAGAACGCAGAACGTTTTTTGATGGTGCCGGACGCATACGGGCAACCCTGCAAAATAATCATAAATTGGTTGGCTTTGAAATTGTCCCGGTTCGTGCAATGGGAGTGACGGCGAAAATTGAAAAGATAGGTTTGCAAATGACCGGGGGAACCGGGGTTGTTAGAATGTATTTGTTTCATTCGTCGCAGATAGACCCAATAAAGACTTTTGATTTGAATTTTACCGTTACAAATGGCGGTTTTCAGTGGTTCCCGTTAAATGATTGTTATTTGCCGTATATAAGCGACAAGAACAACGCCGGGGGGGCGTGGTTCCTTTGCTACAATCAAGACGAATTACCCGCCGGAATGGAAGCAATTAACGTATCAAAGGATTGGAGCCGGGAGCCGTGCGGAACGTGCAACATGGGTTCCGTTGAGGTTTGGCGAGAATTGACAAAGTATTTGCAAGTAACGCCGTTTATGTATAATGCGCCGGAAACGTTCGCAGAATACCCGGAGTTGTGGGATATTGCATACACGATGTACACACGAACCCAAAATTACGGGCTGAATTGCGAAATTACTATTGGATGCGATTTAACGGATTTCATTATTTCCCAAAGGCAGATTTTCCAAACGGTAATACAAAGACAAGTTGCTGCAATTGCATTGCGGACGTTGGCAATGAACCCCAACGTAAGGGTTAACCGCAATCAATCAAACGCAACCCGGATGGATATTTTGTATGAGTTGGACGGCAACACGTCCGGCGTTAGACCCGGCGGGTTGGGGTATGATTTAAAAAAGGCGTATGAGGCATTGCGGATTGATACGCAGGGATTAGACCGCATTTGTTTAAGTTGTAACAACAGAGGCGTAAAATACAGAACCGTGTAATTATATAATTCAAAGGGAAAGTTGTATATAATTTCATGTAAAAGTTGTATTTATGAAACGGATAACCGATTTGCGAAAAAGGGTTGCGGATTTCAACGAGGCTTTGACGTCCGGGCGGATAATACAAAACATTATATGGGACAATGAGGCATATATAGTTGATTTGAACGCCGAGGAACAATTGTTTGAACAAGGTATTAACCGTTTGGGCGTCGAAATTTCGGATTATGCACCATACAGCCCCGTAACAATCGCAATTAAAGAGGCTAAGGGACAGCCGACAAACCGGGTAACGTTACGGGATGAGGGAGATTTTGAAAGTAGTTTTTATTTAGAGGTTGGCGACAAACAATTTGAAATTAAAGCGTCTGACTTTAAAACAGAGGATTTAATAAAAAAATACGGTCGTCAAATATTGGGTTTAACCGACGAAAATATTTCAATATTGATTTGGAAATATATTTTCCCGGATTTAATGGCAGAAACAAAAAAACAAATTTATGGCAAATAATGTAAAAGCCCCGGTTATTGACAACCCGGAATTGTTAGACCGGATAATTGGAAACATGCAAAACGGATTGGTTGATAATTTGCCGTGGTTGGATTTTGCATTTGGCAGGGCGGAAAGACTTGTTAAATACAACGGGAACCAAAAGCGATATTATACGCCAAATGTTTATTCCGGCAATAACGATTATATGGAAGTAACGCCGGATGCAAATATTGGTAATTTCTGTTTTTTTTGGGTTGACGACCCGCAAAACATAAGTTGGGAACCCGGCGTTGATATTGGGATAAAAACGGCGTTTTCGATTATCTTTTGGTTTGATTACAGAAAGATATACAACGATGCAAGCACACGCAACAAAGAGGATTTGAAGCGGCAAATATTGGACGTTTTGAACGGCGGTTTTTTGGTGCGAAATGGAAGTTACAGAATAAACAAAGTGTACGAATTGGCGGAAAACATTTACAGGGGCTTTTCGTTGGATGAAATAGAAAACCAATTTTTAATGCACCCGTTCGGCGGATTCCGGTTTGAGGGCGAATTGAGTATTGGAGAAACATGTAAATTGTAGTATATGGAACATTTTATTTATAACATTATTGTTGTCGCATTAATAGCGGCTTTTGTGCTGACGTTATTACGCAAATGGGGCGTCATTGAATGGGTACAGATTCACGGGAACGATTTCTTTTCAAAGATGTTTAATTGCGATTTCTGTTTGTCGTGGTGGACTTGCGTTTTGATTTGTTTCTTTGCGTTGATATTTACCGGGAACCTCTCATTTTTGGGCGTTCCCTTTTGTAGTACAATGATAACACGTGTTTTATTATGAAGAATGTACAAATAAAAGGAATGAACGTTGAGTTGTATGATTCAATCGAGGATTTGCCAATTATGCGTTTCCACAAGTATAACAAAATGCTTTTGGTTGACGCCGGGGTTGGTTCCGATTTGTCGGATTTTGACCGACATATTGAAAAGGTAATACGTTATTTGAACAGCCCAACGCCAAACATGGCAACCGTTGAGTTGGAAAATATGCGCCAAAACATATATTTCATTCAATCCGAGGTTTCCCCCCGGCATTTGGCTTTTGCCGTGTTGGTTAAATCAATAAATGGTAAACCCCGAAATGATTTGTCAGATGATGGATTGCAACAAACAATGAGTCTTTTTAAAGACGTTGCAAATTCAGAGATAACCGCCCATTTGGAAGCGGTTAAAAAAAAAATAGACGATGAATTGCGTTTGTATTTTCCCCGGTTGTTCGATGATGCGACATTGAAAGAGTATTACGATAAATTGAAACAAAGAACGATTGTTGTATTACGCACAATAATAGACGGTCGGGCAACCGAGGCGGACGCAAAAGAGATTGACGACATTACGGCGGAGTTGATAACCTATTTCAACCCGCAGATGTTTACCGGGTCGGAAAGCGTGGAAATTAGGCATGACAGACAATTTGAAAATATGTGTTTGATATTGTCCCAAAATTTGCATGTTGACCCAAAGAAATTTACCGTTTTGGAATATTACAACGCATTTGAGTATATCAAGGAACAAGCCAAAAAAGCAAACAAGCAAAAAAAGGTAAAATAAGGCTATTTCCGGCGTTTTTATTTTTAGGCGATAAATTACACGTTTGAGAAAAGAAAATGCAACAGACGGGGAATTTCCCGTAAATAACTTAATAATCGGCGTATGGCAGATAATAACAACCCAATCAAATATTCGGATTTAATAAGTCCGGATAATTCGATTACAGATTTGATAAAACAATTGGATGAACTTTCGGACACATATACAAATGCGCTGAAAAATATCAAAGCCGAAGCAATACAATTGGCGGAGATTCTGAAAAAGGTTTCCGGCGCAACGGAGGACGGGCGAAAGACAACCAAAAAAGCCGCAGACGATGCGGAACGTTTGGCACGTGCGCAACGTGATTTGGCGTTTGCAGAAAGCGAGAACGCCAAAAAGTTAGCCGAGTTAAAATTGGCACAGCAGGAAGCGAACCAAATTAATAAACTGATTGTGAAAATAAATCAATCCGCCGAGGGTAGTTATAACCGTTTATCGGCGCAATATTCATTGAATAAGATTTATTTAAACAACATGACTAAAGCCGAACGGGAAAACACCGAGGAGGGGCGAAAATTGGTTGCACAAACCAAAGGAATATACGAAGAAATGAAACGTTTGCAGGAAGCAACCGGGAAATTTCAATTGAACGTCGGAAATTATACGGAGGCATCCGACGCAATTATTGCGTATGGCGACAAATTAAAAGAAACGTTAGGTTTAAATAGCGCATTTGGCGAAAGTCTTTTGGCGTTAGGACGTGGCGGGGCTGAAAGTAAAGCAGTTTTTACAGCTATTGGCGACGGGGCAAAAGCATTGGGAAAAACTTTGTTGGGATTACTTTCAAACCCGGTATTTTTGGCGATTGCCGGAATTGCGGCGGCGGGTGCGGCGTTTAAATGGTGGTACGATTATAACGCCGGGTTAGTTGAGGCAACGAGATTGACGAAACAATTTACCGGGAAAAGTGGCGATGATTTGAAAGCGTTTAGAAATGAGGTGCAAGCCGTCGCCGATTCATTCAACGCAGATTTCCGGGAAACATTGATTGCAACAAACGCATTATCAAAACAATTTGGTATTTCTGCAAATGAGGCATTGCAATTGGTTAAGGATGGGTTTTTAGCCGGAGGCGATGCGAACGGGGAATTTTTAGACACGTTGAAAGAATACCCGGCATATTTCAAAGAGGCGGGAATATCAGCAGACCAATTTGTTGCAATTGTTACCCAAACAAACAAAATGGGTATCTTTTCAGACAAAGGCGTTGACGCAATTAAGGAGGCAAATTTGCGTTTGCGTGAAATGACGACTGCGACGGCGGCGGCTTTGGACGGTATCGGTATTTCGTCGGAACAAGTTCAAAAAGATTTGCAGACCGGAACCAAAACAACGTTCGATGTTATACAAGACGTTTCCGCAAAATTGGCAGAATTGCCGGATAATGCGGCAACGGTCGGGGCTGCAATTGCAGATATATTCGGGGGGCCCGGAGAGGACGCCGGATTGCAGTATTTGCGCACGTTGAAAGATATTTCAACAAACATGGATGAAGTAAAAGGGAAAGCAGGAGTTTTGGCGCAATTGCAGGAGGAACAATTGCAAAGCCAAATTGAGTTGCAAAACGCATTATCCGGGTTGTTTGACGCAACCGGAGGAAATTTTGAAACGTTGACAACGCAGGCAAAAGTTTTTGTTAACCAAGGATTGACGGCGATAATAAAAGGGGTTATTGATGTTGTCAATTACTTGATTGAGTTATACAATGAAAGTGTTTTGATACGTGCAATTTGGAATGGGATTGTTGCCGGATTCAAAACAACATTTGATACGTTGGGAAATTTGTTTGGATTCTTTATTGATATAGTCAAAGCAACCGGAACCGCATTAAAGGGGGCGTTTACGTTAGATTTTGACGAAGTAAAAAAAGGATTGGCAGATTATGCAGCAGCGTACGGAAATTTGGTTAAAGCCCAAGTTAAAGACATAACAGAAAATTTCCAAGAGGGTTTGGATGGTATGCAAAAGAAAATAAAACCGTTAACAATCCCGGTTTCTGTTGGAGATACCCCGACGCCACAAACAGACAATAAGCCCGTAACGACACAGAACCCAACCGTAAAGCCAAGGGGTAAAAGCGATGCGGAAAAGGCAGCAGAACAACAAGCAAAGCAAATTGAAGCGGCATATAAAAAGAATTTGGAAGCAACCCGAAAATTGCAGGATGCACAATTGCAGTTGGAAACCGACGAATGGGCAAAGCGTCGCCAACAAACGCAATATCAGTATTCCCGCCAAATTGAGGATTTACAACACCAATTGCAGACCGAAAAGGATTTGAACGAAACCGGACGTCAAGCGATAAACGCCACAATTACGGCGTTGGAACAGCAACAAACCGAGGCGTTATTGAAAATCGAACAAGACCGACAATTGCAGGAATTAGCGTTACAGAAAGAAAGCATTGAATTACGTTTGCAAGCAGTCAAAGAGGGAAGCGAGCAGGAAAAACAATTGCGGATGCAGTTGTTGGAAAACGAAAGACAAACCGCATTATTACAGAACCAACAGAAACCGACCGGGCAACAGCAGGACGCCGCGGCGATTAATGCAAGTTTTGACGCAAAGGGAGCCGGAATTGCAGACGAATATTTGCAAGCGCAATTACAGATATTCGACCAACAACAAGCGTTGGCACAATCGGAGTTTGATTTGTTGAGAAATTCAGAAGCCCGGAAAACTCAATTCCGTTTGCAAGCAGAAAAGGAACGTTTGCAAAAGGTTTTAGAATTAAATCAGCAAGCCGCCAATAAATTGTCTGATGTTGAGGTACAAACAATTCAAAACACTATTAAAAAAATAGACCAAGAAATTGAGCAATCCAAAGGGGAGGAACGAGGAACAGACATTTACGGTTTGTTTGGGCTTAATTTGGACGACGACCAAAAAGAGGCAATTAATACGTCTATGCAATACGCATTGGATGCGTTAAATACATTCACGGCGGCACGTGTTGCCGCAGCAGATGCAGCCGTTGAGCAAGCGGATAAAGAGGTTTCCGCCGCACAATCGGCGTTGGATGCAGAATTGGAAGCAAGGGCAAACGGGTACGCCAATAATGTTGTACAAGCGCAAAAGGAGTTGGATTTGGCAAAGAAAAACCAAGAAAAAGCGTTGAAAGAACAACAGAAAGCGCAAAAACAGCAGGCAGCAATACAAACATTGCAGCAAATCGGAAACATGGTAACAGCAACGGCGCTGATATGGTCGCAATTAGGTTTCCCGTTTGCAATACCTGCAATTGCCGTAATGTGGGCGAGTTTTGCAGCGTCTAAAATCAAGGCGGCGCAATTGGCAAAACAGACCGGAGGAACCGGAGGAACGGAAACATACGGCGACGGTACCGTTGAACTTTTGGAGGGCGGTTCGCACCAAAGCGGAAATGATATTGATTTAGGAACGAAACCGGACGGAACCCGCCGGCGTGCCGAGGGAGGCGAATTTTTCGCCGTGATAAATAAACGAAGTTCACGCCGTTTCAGAAAGATAATACCGGACGTTATCAATTCGCTAAACAATGGTACGTTTGCACATAAGTATTTAAAATCCTATTCAGACGGCGACGGTTTGACGTTAAACGTTACCGGACAAAGCCCGGATTTACGCAATTTGTCGGATGATGTAAGGGAAATTAAGGAACAGAACCGACGACGGGTTTACGTGGATGGCGACGGAAATACGATTGAAAGTTACAAGAATTTGAAACGTAAAATAAAAAGACTATGACACCAAAATATAGATTCTTTTTGCAGATAGGGGAGGACGGAACCAAACAAACCGTCCGCCCCAATTATAAGGATGATTTAACGTTGGATTATGAGTTGGAAACAAATCAAAGGTTTTACCGGGCTAAATTGTCCGGTAAAATAAACTTTGTCCGTGCTGATTACGATATTATCAATGACGCCCCGTTTGATTCTGAATTTTTCCTATATATCGAAAAAAGCGATGATTGGGGACAAACATACAATCAATACTATAAAGCAAAGTTTATGAAAACGGATTGTACGTTTAATGATGATGATAAATTGGTTACGGTACAGCCGGAAACAATAGACCAATACAACGACGTTTTGGCAGGATTGGAAAAGGAATACAATTTAATTGAGTTGGCCCCACAAATCGAATTTCTTACAATAAGAAAACGCCCATTGATACAAATATACGTTCCCGGAGATAGTATTGTTTCGTGCTTTTTGGGCGGCACGAATTGGGAACAAGACGCAAACGCCACGACTGACCAAAACGCATTAATACAAACCTATCATTTTGCACTATGTAATATTTTGAAAGAAATACAAATTACGTCGCACGGTTCCCCGGCGGTAATATCCGGGCTTTATATTGGGCGGATGTCGACGGGTGTAAGTCCTGATGAATTTATGGGAGATTTATACCCGGAATTAAATGTAAATTATTATATCCATATTGCACAAAAACGAGTTGCGGGTGGGCTACCTATTGGGCTAGCAGGTGTTGAGATACGCCGCCGTTCTGATGATGTGGCAATGTTCCGGTATACAAAGACAACGCAAGAACCTTTTGATACGTTGGAATTTGATTTAACCGCCGTTGAGGGTTCCGGAGCAACGGGTACGATGCACGCCGATATGAAAAGTTATAATATATACGCCCGATATTTGGTTGATGTTGATAAAATAGACGATTTAGATACATACCCGTTGTCGTCCGATGATATTGTAGATAATAATAGAAATTACCGCCGGGCAATTGGTTACGCAATCGACGTGGCATTTATATCTAATAATTTTTCAGATACGCCGACCGAGTGGGGATTAGCCGGCAGTGGAAAGTATTTTGAGCCGCCTTATTCCATATATGGACAAACGTTTTATCCAATCGCCCGGTCAACGTGGCGTTATGCGTCGTTATGGTTTGGGTTTTATCTGATGGATTGGATATTAGAGGAAAAAGCCCGAAAAGCATATACTTTGCGTGATGCGTTTACATTGTCGTCATGTATCAATGTGCTATTAAAAGAATTTGCGCCCGGAATAACGCATGAAGCGACGCCGGAATACAGCCAATTTCTTTATAACACAAACAATCCTATTTCCGGGCAGTCATTTAAGTTGCTAATAAGTCAGAAAAGTAATATCATTAATGGCGAATATAAAACCCCGGCGCAAAAAGCCCCGATTACATTACAACAGATTATGACGATGTTACGGGATATTTACAAATGTTATTGGTATATTGAGGACGGAAAATTTAAAATTGAACAGGTAAGTTGGTTTAGAAATGGCGGTTCGTATGGATATAACCCGATTATTGATTATGATTTAACACAATTAGAAAACGTTAGGAACGGCAAAAAATTAGCTTTTGCAACGTCTGAATATTCATTTGACAAAGTAGAAATGCCGGAACGTTATCAATTTGAGTGGATGGATGATGTAACAACACCATTTGAGGGTTTACCAATAGAAATTACGTCCAAATATGTAACAGCCGGAAAGATAGAAGAAATAAATATTTCCAATTTTACGTCCGATATTGATTTGATGTTGTTAAACCCCGGTGCAATTAGTTTGGATGGATTCGCATTGTTTGCGGCGGTTATGCCGTCCGGAGGTGGACAATTGGAATTGCCGTTTACAAGACAAACCGTTGATGGGGTGGAATATTTTTTGCAAAATGGCTTTTTAGCGTTTATCAATATACAACCGACATATTGGGTTTATGATATGCCAGCACGCAATTTCAAAATAAATAATATCCCAAATTATGCAATTGGTATTGAGAGAAAGAAAAAACAAACATTGAATTTCCCGGCAGGAACAACAGACCCAAACCCAATGCAATTAGTTAAAACGTATATTGGTAACGGTCAAGTTGATAAACTTTCAGTAAATTTGTGTAGTCGAAACATTAAAGCAACGTTGAAATATGATACAGAATAACAACATAAGCGTTTTGCCGTGGTACACGTCAATTAATGAACAGAACCACAGAAAAAGTTACGCATACGGGACGATATACCCTTTGTTTACGCCGAAACGTACATTATTGCCGTTTCAGATAATGCGCAATACGAGTTCACGGAATATAACAGGGGCGCAATTGTACGACAAAAACGGGGTATTGTTCGCCGATATAACAACGGCATTGAAAGAAACGGGATTGCAGATTGTCCCGTTTGCCTCTTTGGGGTATGATGTAATTGTTTACCCGTCGTTGTTGCCGTTCGCAATCGACACGCCGGACGGGATATATTACGCCCGCATGACGGACGGCGTTAACGTATGGTATTCCGAAATGTTTACGATTGTCGGCGATTTGTCCGGGTATCTTAAAATTGAATGGTACGACGTTGAAAATTTCGTGTTTGATGCGGGGCAAATAGTATATCAAAACCCTAAATTTCACAATGTTTTGTATCTTTGCACCGAGTTAGGGAAACCGGAATATACGTTTGAGGAAGAGGGCGAAACACGGGACGGGTATTTTTTTCCCGAAAAACAAATATCGGAAAAGACGTACCGTTGCATGGCATTAGCCCCCGAATACCTTTGCGACGTTATGCGGTTTATCCGAATGTCCGACAAAGTATTTGTAACGGATAAGTACGGACGCCAATACGATTGCGACACGTTTCTAATTACCCCAAAATGGCAAACGCAGGGGGATTTGGCAAGCGTGGAAATTGAGTTTGAAACGGCGACCGTTGCCAAAAAGATAGGGCGGGGATACATTACGCCCGGAAGAAAGGGAGATTTTAATAACGATTTCAATAACGATTTTAAGATTTAACCGTATGGGAAATTACACAGAATTAAAAGCCGCAATTGCCGCCGTTATCAAAGCAAACGGAAACAACGAGATTACCGGGGCAATCATGCAAAACGTGTTGAACACGATTGTATCAACCGTTGGAGCCAATAGAACCTTTGTTGGCATAGCGAACGCAGATACCAACCCCGGGTTGCCGGACGGTAACGTTTTTTATATCGCTTATACGGCGGGGAATTATGTAAATTTCCAATACGGGACGGCAAATTTAACCGTAAACCCCGGCGAATTGGCGATACTATATAACGGGAGGAATAATTGGGATAAATACGTTATCGGCATGAGTTCGGACGGCGTTATTACGCTTATGAACATAACAAACCAAATCAACGCAACCGGACGTTATGCGTACACGGATACGGGTATTGTAAGGGGGTCAAATGCGGGTTCCCAAAAGGTGTGTACATTTTTGGTTGCGGGTAAACCATACCAATTTACATTAACGCCCGTTGGAGGCAACGCCCCGGTAAATATACAAGGTATTAAAGCCGACGGAACATTTGACATTATTGGCTCTATGACGTTAACGCCCGACGGGACAACGAAAACCGTAACGCCAACCAAAAATTATTACGGGTTTACGATTTTTTACGATTCCAAAACAACCGCCACGTCTGTAAATGTATTGTTTGAAACTCCGACAACCGGGGGAATGGGTTTGCCGGACGGTATGGGGGACGCAACCAACTTTTACCCCGACCCGTTTATTGAGGCGGGTTCGGATATTAATGAATTGGAGGGCGTACAAGGTGTTTCCGTTGTAGGAACGCCGGAATATTACGCCGACCGTATTGTTTTGCCCGTGGGTTCGTTTTTAGGGGTTTTATTGGATTTGTCGCAATTCCCATATAATCCAACAACGGATTATCTTAACGCATTAATGAAAATTAGTGCGCCGGGTACAGGTCATTTGTTAAATGTGGCATTTGACCCTATAACGTCGGGTGTCTTTATTCCAGTCGTTCAATTAACGACCGACCCGCAATTTGACGGTTGGGTATCTTTTTACAATGCAACCGGACATTCGACGTTATCCAACCGTTGCCGTGTAACATTCGACAACCGAAAAGGTACACAGCCGTTAACGATTTACCGTTGTATGATGTGGACGGGTCAAGATGTAACCCCGTTCGGTATGTTCGCAAAACAGGCGTGGAACGCATGGAAAAAGGTAAAAAATATTCCCATTAAAACAATTAATTACGCCCCGTATTACAACGAATTTAATTTACAGGGTTCAGCAATGAATGTTGTAAGAACACGCACAACGTTGTCTTATACGGTGAACAATGCCGGAACTACTGCATTTATTGGATATGATTTCAATTTGGCGGATAGTCCGTTTGAGATTGGCGACGTTATCGGTTACGGTGCGGATAATGTGGTTGTAAGTAGTGCAACAACCGCCACAATGTATTGCATATTTTACAATGATTCAACCGAGATTTCCCGGTTAGCGTTACAATTAAGTGCAGGCGGTTTTTGTACTCACTCCGGCACAATTCCGGAGAATACAACCCGTATATTGATACGTTTCCAAATTAGAGGCGTTGGTGCGGCAATATCGGTTGGCGACAACTATTTGACAAAAGGCGAAATAAACAAATTGAGCGAATGGGAACGCCAAAGAATAAAGAACGGGACAACTGTAAACACAACCGCCGCCGTTGTTTACGTGGATGCGGTCAACGGAAACGACACGAACCCCGGCACGACGGAAAGTGCCGCATTAGCGACGTTTGCCGCCGCATTTTCCAAAACAGGCGTTGATACAACAATTATATTGATAGGGGACACGACCGAACGTTTGAATATCAAAACCAAGTCAAACCAACGTTCCGTCCGTCTTATCGGTAAACGTGGATTAGTTAACCGTATCATTTGCGGAACAAAAATTGATAGCGGAACATTAGTTGCGGGTACAACGAACGTTTACCAAACCCCGTTGTCGTCCTTTTCAACTGCCGACCATTTCCAATTGTTCCAACATGAGGTATTCGACGAAAGTACGTTGATACCGAACAACGAACGCCACCCGTTACAACGTGGGAAAACGTACCGTTGTGATAGCACAAAGATAACCCATGTTACGTCGTTGGATGCCGTGAAAACGTCCGAGGGTTACACGTTCTTTTATGATACAGACGCACAAATGTTGTACGTCAAAATCAAAGAGGGTACAACGTTAGCCACCAACCCGGTTTACATTCCGGGCGGTTCCGGTATTTCCGGCAATGACGGTTCCGTTGCTTTTGAAATGGTTAATATTGAATGTTGGTACGGTTCAATTTCGTTAAGGTTTTGCCACGGCGGACGGGCGATTGATTGCGCAGCAAAATACGCATTTGGCGGCGGTGCGTGGTCGTGGGAGGCGGCAATTGGTGTGGAATTGATACGATGCGAAGCGACACGGGCGTTTAGCGGTTCGAGTACCGGGGACGGGTTCAACGCACACAGCACAACGACTGACCCGGCATTGGCGAAACATACCGTTGCAACGATGATTGATTGTTGGAGCCACGACAATAACGACGACGGATATAGCGACCACGAACGTTGCGAAACAACCATTATTGGCGGATTGTTTGAATACAACGTAAAAGCCGGATTAACGCCCGCTTTTGGTTGCCACGATACGATATATAACGCCTATTGCCGTAAACAGGTAAATAACGGTATCGCATTAGTTGGGAGCGCAACGGCGGCGGAGGGCGGCAGAGGTTCGCAAATATTCGTTATTGGGTGCATTTGTGAGAACAACAAAAATAATTTTTACGTTTCCGGGGATGCGTCCGGGATAGATGAAAATTTTGGAAAGTTCGTAAATTGCATTTCGCTCAACGGGACACAATACGGGTATTTGTGCGGCAATAACGCCCGTATTGAATTGAACAATTGCACGGATAGCGGAAGCCCGACGGCAAAAAGTGGCAACATAGTAGTCAACAACGCCGCATTAGTTGAATAATTAACCGAGGAAAGGGGCGACAATAAAAAGGTCGCCCCGTACCGATTTAACCATTTGGAAAGTATGCAAGAACGTAACATTATCAACGGAACAACCACCGGCGGTTGACAACCGCACGGAATTTATGTTGTGCGAGATTATAAAGCAATAACCAAAACGGGGGCGGTTTACCGCCGCCCCTTAACTCTTTATTTATGGACGATATGGATAAAATTTTTAGTTGGGAACAATGGCGTATGATATTCGCCACGACCGCAAGCCCGTTATTTGCATATATGACCCCGACGGCGGGGTTTATGTATGCGTTAGTTATTATGTTTGCGTTCAACATTTGGGCGGGAATGAGGGCGGACGGCGTGGCGATAAGGAATTGCAAACGCTTTTCGTTCCATAAGTTTAAGAACGCATTGGCGGAATTGCTTTTGTACGTCGTTATTATACACGTCATTTATTCCGTTATGTTGCAATGTGGCGACGACGGGGCGGCAATGATTGTTATTAAGTCGCTTACATACGTGTTCATGTATGTATATTTGCAAAATGCGTTTCGCAACTTAATTAAGGCATACCCGAAGAAAATAGCCTTACGGATAATATACCATGTTATCCGGTTGGAATTTACACGGGCGTTGCCGTCTTATTGGCAACCAATAATCGAGCGTTTCCAAAAGGAAACCGATGACGATATTATTAACGATAAAGAAAAGGAGGTAAGAAAATGAAACCTATTGTTATTTTAGACAACGGACACGGCGAAGAAACCGCCGGGAAACGTTCCCCGGTTTGGGGCGATGGTTCCCAATTGTTTGAATGGGAGTTTAACCGTGACATTGTACGCCGTATTGCGGCGATGTTAAAAGCCGATGGCGTAAAGTTTGAAATTTTGGTACCGGAGGAAACCGACGTATCATTACCGGAGCGTTGCCGCCGTGCAAACGTTATCCATGCGGATTGCGGCAACAACGCCGTTTTGTTTAGCGTTCACGGGAACGCCGGAGGCGGCACCGGGTGGGAATGTTATACCAGCGTAGGACAAACGAAAGCGGATGCAATCGCAACCGTACTTTGTAATGAGGCGGAAAAAGAGTTTGCCCCGGATGGTTGGAAAATGCGCTTTGACCATACCGACGGCGACCCGGACAAAGAAAACCAATTTTACATTCTGAAACATACGGTTTGCCCGGCGGTATTATCTGAAAACTTTTTCATGGATACCGAAAAAGATTGCCGTTTTATGTTGTCAGACGCCGGGCGTGAACGTATTGCAAAAATTCATTATGAAGCGATAAAACGTATCTTATGAAAAAATATTTAATAATAGCGGCAATTGCTTTGGCGGTTGCCGCCGTTGTCACTATATGGGTGCAACGTTCCCGGATTAATACGTTGACCGGGGAAAGGGACAAATACAGAACCAACACGGAAACGTTA
>ULPP01005508.1_pt1 | contig 14570 bp, 10 predicted proteins | sample 1953531 | NCBI WGS metagenome assembly ULPP01 (sample SAMEA4835630, study PRJEB28245) | human gut metagenome | biome: gut microbiome; material: fecal sample | place: Denmark | collected 2008
TAATTATGGAAAATGATGGCCACCTTTTTATCCCCGTTTTTCTTCCGGGACAGCATGGCCCACTTCCTGGCCCGCCTGGCCAGGGCCGCCATCCGCTCCGGCAAGGGCCTGTGGTAATGGGTACCATCTTCCCGCACTTCCTGGGTGGAAAGGGGCAATCCATGTATGACACCATCAAACTCCGGCATCGCCACAGCATAGGACAGCTCATTGGCCGTGAGCCCTGCAAAATGGGTGCTCCACCATCGGTAATCCCTATAGGTATTATAGACCTGCAGGATGGGCACCCCCCAGCTGCTTCAAGTCCGAAAGGTGGACAAAGCCTGCCGTGGTGAGTCCAAAGAGGAATGGATTCAGCAGGACCTGGATCACCGGGTTCCCATGGACATAGAAGCAGTCCTTCATATTGTCTCCCAGGGTGGGCACGCCGGTACCGTTGTAATCAGAGGTACTGGTAAAGACAGCAAGCACATGGCAGCCCTCCTTCCGGAGAGCCTCTATCATGGCCGGCTGCCAGTCCAGGTTTCCCCAGAGCCAGTCTTCCCTGGAAAAGATGAGCCCCACCGCCGGACGGTCTTCCTTCCAGTGGGACCGGATATAGCTTTCCGTATCGGTGGATGCTTCTTTTTCGTCGGGATCATAGATTCCCCAGTAGGGAAGCTCCCGGGGCATCTCGCAGGGAATGGCGGCTCCGGAGAAATGGTCCAGCAGGAAGGAAATCAGATTTCCATAATTCAGAAGACCGCCGCAGGAAAGATAGGCCTTGATCCGGGTCACCTCATCCTCCGTCATGGCCCCGCTTTCCTTATCTTTTTCCAGATCGCTGACATGGATGAAAAAGGGGATCTTCTCCTTTACAAGAAATCCATGGAGTTTCTTCAGGAAATCACAGGAAAGGCCGGTGCCCATCCAAAGGATAATCACCGCGCCAGCAGCCTTCGCTTCCTTTTCCCAGAGGTGCGAAATTTTCTCCTCGTCCCCCGTCTGTACCACGGAAACAGCACCTTCCGGCACCTGCGGCAGGCCGGCGGCCTTCTTCATACCGGTCATGGTGGACTCCATGTTCGTTATGCAAAGAATCTTCTTCATCGGAATCTCCTTCTCAATAATACATCCTCAAATAAAAGGACTTTGGTTCATCTCATAAATTCTTATACAGTTGAAGCTGCCAGATTTCCTTACTGAATCCCATACACCGCTTCTTGAATACCAAGTATTGCTTTCGTCATATCGGGGGACGCAGAGAAAATATAAGAATCCTTCACCTGTTTCAGATTATTATTTTTTATAGCATTTACTGTGCTGAGGGCCGGATCCTCCGTTAACTCTCGAATAACGGATTCCGGTGAGATATCGCCATGGGACCAAGTAGGAATAAGTATGACATCCGGGTTGATTTTAACAATGCTTTCTTTAGAAAGAAGGTCATTCTTTCCAAGGCCTATGGATGCCGCTCCATTGATAACACCGGCGTAAGAACACAAGTCATCAAAAAGAGACCCTTTCCCTTCATATCCTTTTAAATGGGAATATAAAACTACTTTTTTCCGATTTTCATCTGTTATATGACTACGTCGATTTTCCGCTTTTTGCAGGTCCTCGTTCATCAGTTCAATAACTATTTTTCCCTTTTCTTCCTCACCTAAAACAGCAGAAATCTCTTCCATTGCCTTTTCAGTATCTTTTACTGATAAGCTTCCCCGGGAAATGTAAACGGTAAGTCCCAAATTCTTTAATGTCTGAATGAGATCATCACTCGTCCATTCTGGGGCTATAACCAGATCCGGCTGATAAGACAAAATAGTCTCCGCATTATATTCATCCATCCTGCCGTGGACTTCAGATGCCTCTTCAGCAACAGTCGAAATCCCAGGATCGATTGCCAGCGAGCTAACCGCTACCATCTGGGAAGGTGAAATAATTTTCAATACCATCTCATCGGTCGCCAAGGCCAACGTGAGAATTTTATCCGGCTTTTTCTTCAGTGTAATAGGATTTCCTTTATCATCTACGACCATATAACCTTCTTGTTTTTGGCTGGATACCGATACCGGTGTGTGCCCACAAGAAGATGCTGAAAGGATCACCATCACAGCAAAAAACATGTACAAAATCCGCTTTATCTGCTTCATCATTTGTGCTCACATAGAAATCAATTGAAATTCATGTGATAAAATCTTATGATTCTTTTCATCAAAATCAAAGATCAGGGTAGCCGGTTTCCCCCGATAGGAAAGGACACCTTTCCCTTGAGAAACGACCGCACTTTCACCTATGGTCATATCCATTTTGTCGTACTTTCCAGTCTGGTTGCAGACAATGACAGGACAGTCGCAGCGGAGAGATGCCCTTTTCCATACAGCCATTGGATCTGGGCAACAGGAGGCCGGCGGCCAGGCGGCGGAGACGAGAACCATATCTGCCCCTCCTTCTTTCATGGCTATGCAGGGCTTCTCATAGTACACATCGGCGCAGACCAGGAGTCCTGCCTTGAGGGGCCCCAGGGGAAACATGTGAATCCGGTCCCCCAAGGTAAGCCAGCCTTCGGCGCCGCTCTGGTGGGAATACATCTTACGGTGAACCCCCTGTTCTTCCCCCTGGGGAGACAGGTAAAAGCAGGAATTATAGGCACTGTCGTCTTCCATCTTTTCTACTGCCGACAGGAAAATAGAGACTCCTAACTTTTTTGCCAGCCGCCGGAAAGGGAGAAATTCTTCGGAATCGTGGATTGGAATCTTTTCCAAAGCTCCTTTATCCCTTTCATAGAAGTAGTACCCTTCCAGTGCCGTTTCCGGCGTCACAATGACAGAGGCCCCTTCTTTTCCTGCCTTTTCTATGGCCTTAAGAAGCAGCTTTTCATTCTTTTCCCGGGGGCCGCCTGCCAGATCCAGATGAAGTAATGCGATTCTCATAGGATACCTGCCTTTCCTACCTACAAAATTGAGGCACATGCGAGATGCGCCTCAATAATTATTTGTTATTGATTTTAAAATCCATTAGAAACGGTATTCAACGCCAAACTGATAGTTCCTGCCCGGTGCAGAATACCAATTGGTGCTATCAGGATCCATCAGGTATAACTGATCGGTATACCATTTATCAAACAGGTTCCTTACTTTAAAGTAAGCCTGGAAACTCTCATTAGCCTTGTAATTCAACGATAAATCCCAAAGGGAGAAAGAATCCAATCCACTTGGCCGTTTAGATTCTCCAGCTTTACGTCCTGGACGGTTAATGATGAATCTGCCAGTCAATTCTGATGAGAATTTACTTATATCATAATTAACACCTAAATCTACTGTGCCTTTAGGAATATATCCATCTCTGTTTGGATTCTTAGTTGAATCAGCTGCCGGAATATAGGTATGAGTATAAGCTATGCGGGCTGACCAATTTTCATTAAAGACTTTCTGTCCGCCAATACTCCATCCGTCAGTATCTTCCTTATCGGTATTGTAATAATGTCCGCCAGACATGTCTCCCTGAAAACCAATCATGTTATCAGCCTTAGTCTTATAAACATTAAAGAACAAGGTAGCTGTGGGATCTACGGAATAATTAACACCTGCTTCAATGGTATGTCCTTTTTCTGGTCTTAAATCATGATTACCATACCGGCTGGAATAACTTTCATATAAGCTGGGGACACGGAAGAATTCACGGTATCCGGCATAGGCATTCACTTTCCCATTATTGTAGCCAAGGGTTACGCTCTTGGTTGTCTTATCCTGATCAATGGATGTGTTAGTATATCTAATCCCCGGGGTAATATTCCAGTGTTCTGCAAATTTGTATTCATCCTGAACATAAAAAGCCCTTGTTATTATGGTCTTACCATTGAAAATATCTGAAGAATTTCCCCGGGAAGAAATAGAATAATAGCTGTAATCCAGCTTATCTTTATAGTAATCAAACCCGGCCACTAAAGTATTATGGGAATCTTTGAAATTTGCCTGTTCAGAGAAACCTGTGGTTGTGGCATTCATCTTCCAACGACCATTGGTTGGGTTTTTATAATTGTCATCAAGACGATTTTTATTCCTATAAATAGAAATCGTATTCTTCCAGTGATCATTGAGTCTCTGGTTCCACTGCAAGCTTACTTTATCATTATCTTTCTTGCCATAATTTTTCTTCAACTTGCTTAAATCAAGTCCGCCGCTGTTAGGTCTCATGTAATCAGACTTATATTTATCATAGCGGAATGTAATATCACTGTCATTCCCAAGTTCTTTACCAAACATGAAATTATAATCTTTAGCATCTACATCCTGCCAAACCCTATTACCATGTCCATCTTTATAATCGCCAATTTTATTTTTCTGTGCAGAGAACATCCAGTAATAACCATTTTCATAGCCATGGTTCGTTAAACGGTATACCCGCTTATTATAACTGCCTGCTTCAAGACTTACTGACGTATGAACTCCCGGTTCCGAATCCTTACGGGTAATAACGTTAATAACCCCACCAATAGCATCAGAGCCATACAGCGTGGAAGCAGAACCCTTTAAAACTTCAATACGTTCCACCGTATCCATGTTTGCAAATTCAGAAGGTGACAGCACAGACGAAGCATTTCCGTTTGTATTGGCACGCATACCATCAATCAATACTACAACTCTTGTTTTACCATTAATGTATAAACGATTAGAAGTATAGTTATCTCCACTGGAACCATAATTCTGGAGGTTGACACCAGGAATATGTTTGAGCGCATCTCCAAGATCCGTATAGTGCTCTTTCTCAATCTGTTCGCGAGTTACCACATCAATGTTGGCCTGGGTATCGAAAACCTTGTTTTCAGTCTTGTTGGCCGTTACGACTACCGGATTCAGTTCATACACAGAATCTGCCGCAAACCCTGTGTACCCCCCCCCAGTAAAAGGGCCGCCAGTACGGACGCTGTTACTACTGCTGTTTTCTTCATACACACACTCTCCTTCGGAACGTTTCCTTTTCTGACCCGTTCCGCTAAACAAAATATAGAAATAGAATATATGATAAGCGCTCCGGGAAAGTGTCATCCGTGTGTCCATATTTCCACGATGATTTTCCCTTCACGGTTTATCCCATTTCCCATATCCCCTTGCGGAGATTCCCCTTTTGAATGCAGCCGCCTGTCTATAGTTATTGGTATTATTTTCAGTTTACAGAGAAAGAACTCCCTGTGATGAGCAGGCTTTACAAATTGAAAAAATAAAATTAATATAGAATTAAATGTAGAATTATGAATTTTAAATGATCCATGTACGATTGATTTGATTTTACTGTGTATAGGTAGTATACTGTCAAACATAAAATCCATTATTTCTTATGGAGGTCATACATATGATTCAAACAGCCCGAGGGCGATTCCTTTTTACCCTCTCCACCTGTATCCTACTGGTACTGACAGCTCTCTTTTCCCTTCATGCAGGGCAGATTCCGGTTCCGGTATCGTCGGTGATCCATGATTTCGGTTCTTCCCTGGGTCTTTCCCTTTCCGGAACGGCCCTGACTCCGGAGCAGACGGCGGTTTTCTGGTATATCCGGATGCCCCGGATCCTGGTAGCCATCCTGTCCGGTGCAGCCCTGGCAGCAGCGGGGGCTGTGATGCAGGGGGTATTTTCCAATCCCCTGTCGGATCCCGGAATCATCGGCGTTTCTTCGGGCTCCTCCTTTGGTGCGGTGATCTGCATTTTCTTCGGCCTTACTTCGATTTCCATGTACTACATGCCTGCCTTTGCCTTAGGCGGTGCCATTTTCGCCATGGCCTGCGCCGTATGCCTTACGCTCCACGATGGAAAGATCCCGCCCATGAGCCTCCTTTTGGCGGGCGTGGCGGTCAGTATTTTTCTAGGCGCCATGACCAATGGTCTTCTAACCTTCATGAATGAATACAGGCTGAAGGAATTCCTCTTCTGGATGGTCGGGGGTCTGGACTACCGGCGCTGGGAGCACGTGGAACTGGCGGTGGGCCCTATCCTTTCGGGCATTATCATTCTCTCCCTTCTGGGCCGTCATCTGAACGTGCTGTCCTTAGGGGAAGACGAAGCCCGGTCCATGGGAATGAATATTCTCCTGTACCGCCTCATTTTCCTTCTCGGTGCGTCCCTCATCACCGCATCGGCGGTCTGCGTTTCCGGTATGATCGGCTTCGTGGGCCTCGTGGTGCCCCATATCACCCGCCTTACCATTGGCCCGGACCACCGGCTCCTGATCCCCGTTTCCGCTCTGGTGGGTGCCTTTTTCCTGCTTTTCTGTGATACCCTGGGCCGCATCATTGAGCCGCCCCTGGAAATACGGGTGGGTATCATGACGGCCATCATCGGGGCCCCCTATTTCCTGTACCTGATTCGTAAAATGAGAAAGGGAGGCGGCATCTGATGGGTAACTACATACTGGATGCAGAGGATATTTCCGTATCCATCGGAAAAAGAACGATTCTGGACCATTGCTGCCTGAAAGCGGGCAGGGGAGAATTCATCGGCATTATAGGGCCCAACGGCGCCGGAAAGAGCACCTTTCTGAAAGCGGTGCGGGGACTCATCCCCCGGGCATCAGGATCCGTTTCCTTTAACGGGCAGCCGGAAAAGAACCTGTCGGAGAAGGACATTGCCCGTACCATCGCCTTCATGCAGCAGGATTTCCGCATCAGCTTCGGATATACCTGCCGAGAAATCGTGCTTTCTGCCCGTTATCCGTACCTGAAATGGTGGCAGAAAGAGGGACCCCATGACCGGGAGGTGGCGGAGAAATGGATGAACTACACCGGCGTCTCCCATCTGGCAGATAAACCCATACAGGCTGTGTCCGGCGGAGAAAAGCAGCGGGTCATCCTGGCCAAGGTACTGGCCCAGGGGACGCCCCTCCTTTTCCTCGATGAACCGACGGCGGCGCTGGACCTGCTCTACCAGGAGCAGATTTTCCGGCTCTGCCGGCATCTCTCGGACCAGGGAAAGACGATCATCATGATCTGCCATGATCTCATGATGGCCGCCCAGTGGTGCAGCCGTCTCCTCCTCCTGTCCCAGTCCCATTTCATTGCTGACGGGAAGCCGGAAGACGTGCTGACGGAAGACAATATCCTTAAAGCCTTCCAGTTAGACGCCCTGGTATACCGGGACACCATTACGGACCGGCTCTCCCTGTATACCTACCAGCAAAAGGAGGACAACGGGAAAACCATCCTTCTTCTGGGCTCCTCCATCTTCTCTATCACCGTCATGAGGCACCTCTTCCTGTCGGGATACCAGATCTGCTGGGGACCCCTTCTGGAAGAAAGCCTGGCAGCCGAAGCGGCCCGGGACTTCCACATCCCTCACTTCCCTGTTTTGCCGGAGAAATTTGCTGACCCCTTCGCCGCTGTCATCGACTGCAGCGGGGACAGGCCATCTCCGCTGCCGGAAGAGATCCCGGTTTATCGGGGAAATGACATGAACCAGGAAGCTCTCCTCAAGAGAATTGACGAGGGAAAGCTGTAATCAGCCAATTACGGTTTGACGAGATGTTTGATGGTTGGATTCTCACTCGTATAAGTACGGTTATTGTCAAAGTGGCGGAGGGGTAACGCCCTGCGGGCGAAGTGACTCAAGGGGAACGCCCTACGGTCGAGGGGAAGCCCGTTCCCCTTCAGCCATCTTGGCTGAAGGCCATTACCCCTCAGCCACTTTCTCTATATCCCCATTCATACCTTTGAAACTCCAACCGTCAATACCCCTACATACTGAAATATCACAACACCCCAAAGGCACCGCGTACTTCACACGGTGCCTTTTATTTTTCTATCAGTACCCCCGGATAAGCTGTTCGTGAGACATGTCGAAGATAGGACCATAGGCCGCATTGGCTATGGCTTTGATGGCATCGGGCATGTTCTGGGAAGAGCAGTAAATATACCGGTTCGGAAGGGCAATGATGTGATGGATTCCCTTCATGTGCTGCAGAGAAGGATCGTTGAACCACTCCGTCTGGAATTTAGAAGGTTTGCCGTCTTTTGTGGCCGACACGAGGAAGAAGTCGGGATTTGCTTTCAGAACCCCCTCCTTTGTTAGTTCCTGCCCATTCACCAGTCCTGCCTCGGCAATACCGTTCTTCACACGGGCCCGCCGGGTCAGTTCGTCATAAATGGATCCCGGTCCTCCCCAGGAGGTCATCTGGGATACGAGAAGACCCACGGGCTCCGGGTCCGTTCTATGGGACAGGGTCTCATCGATTTCTTCCAGCTGCCGGTCCATTTCCACCACCACTTTCTGTCCCCGTTCCGGTTCTCCCAGTATGTCACCGATCCGCAGGATATCGTGACGGATATCTTCCATGGTGGCCGGGCCTTTCAGCACCACCACCGCATAGCCAAGACTGCGGAACATGTCAATATCGCTTTTGCTGTTCCAGTCCGGCAGGATAAGCACGTCCGGCTTCGCTTTTACCACCGTTTCCAGGGATATTCCCGTGAGGCTCCTGGAAGTGAGTTTCACCGATTTCACATCTTCCGATATGAAGGAAGAAAGGGGATCCCGGTCCAGTACATTCACCGCCACCAGATGGTCCGGCATCGTGATACCCAGTATCATGGTATCGAAGGCCAGGTTTCCGGCAAGAATCCGCTTCGGTTTACCCGGGATATGGACCTTTGTCCCCTGGTCATCCACCACGTCGTAGCCGCTTCCCCGATCAAGCGGGGCCAGACTGGCCTCCGGCAGGCTGCATCCCGCAGATAGTGCAAGCAGTGTCAGGCAAAAGAGCCCTACAAGCCACCTGAATAAATTCTTTCCCATACTCATTTCTCCCAGGTATCCTCATCTTTTGGAGCTTCATAGCCATAGGCGTCTTTCGCCATATCCTCCATGGCATTCACCATGAACTGGGAATAGCTCATGATCCATTTCGCATCGACCACATAAATCCGATGGTTCTTCGCTGCAGGAATCTCCGCCAGCGCCGGGTCATCCAGAAAATCCTCTTCTCCCGGCGTCTCATGGCCCGATGGCGTGTAATCATCGGAGGGGACAAAAATGATATCCGGCGCAATGCTCACCAGGGCTTCCCGGCTCCCACCGGCACTGGCCACGATACCCCAGTCCGCCGCCCCATCCACAAGGCCCGCCCACTGGAAGATGGTCTCAAAGATGCTTCCCTTTCCGCCGGTCAGGCCATTCAGGCTGTAGAAAACGGCCTTGTCCTTTTTCGGAAGCTTCGAAGTGAATGATTTCAACGCCTCCAGCCGTTTTTCCGTATCCCCTGCGAACCGATCTGCCCTTTCTCTCTCATTCACCACATCCCCCAGGATACGAATGAGAGCAATACTACCTTCCGCATCCTTAGGCGTGCGATAAACGTAGACAGGAATCCCAACGGCCCGAATTTCCTCGATGTAGTCCTTCGAATTCCAGTCTGCCGCCACCACCAGGTCCGGCTTGAAGGAAATCACGGACTCCGTGGTACTCGATATGCGTCCGGGAATCCGTGCCGCTTCGTCCTTCAGGTTTGGCGGCAGGTAGGAAATGGCTGCTATCCGGTCCGTCCCCACCAGGGGAATGAGTATGTCATCCGTGCTGACACCGATAGAGACAATACGCTTCGGATGGATGGGAATGTTGACCTCTGTTCCCTGTCCATCGGTGACCTGGTGCATTTCTTCCTGCTGCACCGATGCCATATTGGGCAGACTGCACCCGGAAATCGGTGCCAGCAGACAGGCCGCTGCCAGTAAAAATATGATTCGTTTCATCAATAAAATCCTTCCTGCCTACCTTTTGGGGTTAGAACTCTGGGTGAAGACTATTGCGGTTTGTCGAGCCACTGTGTTCGGCGCCGATGGGTAGAGCCATTCGCATGGATCTGCTAGCTACTAGTAGCTAGCAGCTAGCAGATCCCGTACGAATGACTCTATCCGTAAGCATCGCCCTAACAGCTCGATAAACTGAAATATTGCTGTGTAAGCTTAATTTATTCTAATAATTTTATCATCATATTGCAAATCCTGCACATTTCTTTCTTATCCCTTGACTGTCCAGCTGATACACGGTCTATACTACAGATAGTGATTGAGCAGAAAGGAGAAATCATTATGTGCAAAAATCATCCTGAATTCAAGATTCCCACGGATCCCCATGGCAAGGCCCGTTACGAAAGTGCCATGAGGCATGTGGAAGCCGCTAAGAAGGCGGGAAAATCGTCGGACGAAATCCATGAAATTTTCAAGAAAGTCATGAATTTCGACCCCAAGGACATTGACTCCATTCCCAACGATGCAGCCCATGCCAAATACAAGAGCGCCCTGATCCATGCCAATAAGGCTATGGAAGAGGGAAAGTCTTCTGAAGAAGTTCACGCCATCTTCGAAAGAGTCCTCCACGGCACGGGAGAAGGAAAATGCGGTCATAAGAAGGACTGAGTTTTTGAAAAAACAGGAGTTCCAAAAAGGAGCTCCTGTTTTTTGTCGTCAGAAAGGGAGATAAGTATATACCTGCTATATGGTTTATGGATTTTCCAGTATCTTGGTATATAGCATGTTTGTGTACGAGCTAAAGACTTGAGTAATGAGGCCGGTTATGCGTCTCAATCACATTTGGGATAATAATAGTTTAATTATATGATAACTTGGTAATAGATTCGCAAGTAGAAACTGCCCCCATAACGTCATTTCGAGCGGTGGCAACATGCAATTGTGATTGTGCAGGTAAAAATCGCTACAGCTACGATGAGTCGAGAAATCTTTCTCGCGTTCGGGAATACAGGGCTTTTTAACCATGGCTAGCGTTGCAAGACCGTCAGAGACATCTATCTGGGAGATCTCTCGACTCTATCTCACATTCTATTTTTATGCATTACATCATTTCTGCGCTTACCACCGCTCGAGATGCAGAGGTCCTGCATAGGACCTCTGAGCCGGGCCCAAGTTGGCGCTTACCCTGCCCATTAGGGCGCCTTCTACTTGGGGCCCGGCCGACCGAGTTAGATTCAGAGTCTTCATTATTTAAAATCGGTAAGCAACAGTAGTAATTCTTCTTTCGCCAACATTAATCATTATCCCAAATGTGATTGAGACGCATCACCAGCCCCGGGCCTTGCGCCCATCATTCCTTCTGCGGCACCACGGGGAAGAAAATCTCTGTGACGTACTCATTCCAATTCGTGGTGTACCAGTGGTTCTTGATGGGAAGTACGTAGATCTGTTCCGCCGGTTCCATGCAGCACTGGGAAAGGAATGTGAGAATCTTCTCTTTCATGGCACTTCCCCGGCTGTAGAAGGTTCCCTGGAATACCACGCGGCAGCAGAGGCCGGCAGGAATTTTGTGGTTCACCACTTTCTCGTATTTTTCCTCTTTCGGATAGAGCACAAAGAAAGCGGTGGAGTCCAGCACGTTTCCCTGCTTCAGGTAAAAGTCCCTGTCCATGACCCAGCCCAGCTGTTTCTCCAGGACCAGGTGGTTTCCCAGCATTTCCTGGGACGCCTTCGCATACCGGGTGATCCGCTCTTTTCCGCACATACCTTTGACCAGCCGGTCCAGGTGCATATACAGTTCCGGCCGCCAGCTGATGGAGACTTCCGAGGGCACATGGCTTTCTCTCCGATCCATGGCCTTCTTGGCCTGGCCAATGGACTGCTCCAGGGCCTGGCATTTCCGGATCGTATCTTCACAGCTTCTGTACTTTTTATCCAACAGTTTCTCCATAGGCTCTTTCCCGCGATGGGTCATGTACTGCCGGATGTCGGGGATTGCCATGTCCAATCCCCGCAGGTTCACGATGATTTCCAGTTCCAGGTACTGCTTGATGGAGTAGTAGCGGTAACCGTTATCCGCCACGAAGTCCGGTTTCAGGAGGTCAATGCGGTCATAGTAAAGAAGGGTCTGCTTGGAGACCCCGAATATGGCTGCCAGTTCTCCTGCTGTAAAAAAATCATCGTTGTGCATAGCCATTCTCCATTTGACAGTATAATCACTATACAGTGTAAGTTAGAATTAGTTGAAAGTGCCCTTTGTGAAGCCACAAGCAAAATTATGATTTCATGAAGGTTCACATTATGTTCATTATAACACGATGCGTAAGATTCTTAAAAGAAGGAGTTTTAATGGGTCATATTCTTTTCTTATCCAATATATCTGGCAAATTCAATATCATGAAGAATGAGATGGCTTCCCTGGTGGAACGGGGCGCCATCCGCAGGGAGTCCCGGTCCCTGTTCATTGACAGCAGTACGACGTGGGAAGGGAAATGGGAGTCCCTCATCCGGGATACGGATCTTCTGGTGGTACGATGGATGGGAACGGGCCTGGATACCGCCTTTCTCCGGAAGCTCAAGGATTGTACCGACGCATGGGGGATTCCCTATTTCCTTGATGCCGGCTCCCAGGACTCGCTCTACCTGGCAGGGCTTCCGGAGGAGGTATCCTCCCGGATTATGAAGTACTTCCAGTACGGGGGACGGAAAAACTACCGGAACCTTCTTCTGTACCTGGACACCTGCCTCACTGAAAATCCGCCGGACGTGGAGGAGCCGGAGCCCCTCTGCTGGTGCGGCATCTACTACCCCGACAGCCACTCCCCCTATCTGACCCTGGAGGACTATAAAAAGAACCACATCCGTCCCGGCCGCCCTACCATAGGACTTCTCTTCTACCGGGATGAATGGCTATGGCAGGATCTTGCCTACCAGGATGCACTGATTCATGAAATCGAAAAGGAAGGGATGAATGTAATCCCTGTCTTCAGCAACGGCCTTCCCATCACGGAAATGGGCATGCCGCCGCTGACAGAGGTATTTAACCGCTACTTCACAGACTGCGGCATTCCTTCTGTAGACGTCATCATTAACCTCATGAAATTTTCCCTCTCTACCAGCGGCTCCCTCCCCGTTTCCTTCCTGAAGGGCAAGGGAGTCCCCATCCTTCTGGGCTATTCCCTGATGACGGAGTACAGGGACTGGGCTGATTCCTTCGAGGGCATGACGCCGGTGGATATTTCCATATCCATATCTCTCCCCGAATTCGATGGAGATATTCACGGGGTGCCGGTGGCCTGCAAGAAGATCCTCCCCAACGGTGAAATCCGGTATACCCCTATCATGGAGAGCCTGGTCCACATGGTACATAAAGCAGGCAAATGGGCAAGGCTCAGGCGTAAAGAAAACAGCGAGAAAAAGATCGCCATCATCTTCCATAATTATCCGCCAAAGAATTCGAACATCGGCAACGCCCTGGGCATGGACTCCATTGAAAGTGTACGGATTTTACTCAAGGAAATGGAAAGCCGGGGATACCGGGTAGATTTTATTCCCGAAGACTCGGAAGCCTTCATCAAAATCCTCACGTCCCACGCCACCAACGACAAAGCCCTCCTCACGGAGAAGCAGCTGGCAGAGGCGAAGAAGCTGCCCGCTGAAACCTATCGGTCCTACTTTGACCGCATGTCGGAGAAGACGAAGGATGACCTCGTAAAGAGCTGGGGAAATCCGCCGGGCACTGTCATGAATTACGATGGAAACCTACTGGTGCCGGGCACCATGGACGGCCACGTATTCATTACGGTCCAGCCACCCCGGGGATTTGGCGAAGACTCGGACAAGGTATACCACTCTCCCACCGCTTCCCCCACCCACCACTACATTGCCTTCTACCAGTGGCTCCGGGAAGAATGGAAGGCGGACGCCGTGGTCCATGTGGGTACCCACGGAAGCCTGGAATGGCTGCCCGGCAAAAATGCAGGGCTCTCCGCTTCCTGCTATCCGGACCTGGCCCTCCGGGACCTGCCCAATGTGTACCCCTACAACATGACCATCACCGGCGAAGGAATCCAGGCGAAACGGCGAAGCAGCGCCGTCCTCATTTCCCACCTGCCGGCGCCCCAGACCCAGGCCGGTACCTACGATGAGCTGGAGGAACTGGAAAAAGCCATGGATGAATACATCCATTTCCGGCGGCAGGGAGATACGGACCTCACCCATCTGGAAGAACTGATTCTGAAGAAAATGAAAGAAGCGAACCTGGAAGACGAAGTGGTACGAGATGGGGAAGAACCGTTCCCTTCCTACCTTTCCCGGCTCCACAATTATATTTCTGACCTGAAGAATATGTCTGTCCACAACGGCCTCCACATCATGGGGAGGCCGCCAGAGGGGGAAAGCCTCACAGAATACATCCGTATCCTCACCCAGCTGCCCAATGGCAAGATTCCCAGCCTGAACCAGGGCATAGCCAATTTCTATGGCATCACCTATGGGGACCTCCTAAAAAACAGTGCGGACATCTATGAACCCCTGGGCATCACCAACACCGCCCTCGTAGACCGGATAATCGATAATGCCAGGGAAGCCATCGATGTCCTTCGGACATCGGATTTCAAGGACAACTCCATTCCCTCTGTTCTTGCCCTTTCCTGGGCCAAAGAGGGGACAGAAGAAGCGAAGAAATCCCTTTCTTCCATCTGCTCCTATATCTGCCATACCATTGCCCCCCATCTGGCAGAAACATCTAATGAAATCACCCATACTCTGGATGCCCTGGAAGGAATCTACATCGAGCCTTCCCCCTCCGGCGCTCCCAGTTCCGGAGGAGCAGACCTGCTCCCGACGGGCCGAAATTTTT
>ULPP01014657.1_pt1 | contig 14336 bp, 8 predicted proteins | sample 1953531 | NCBI WGS metagenome assembly ULPP01 (sample SAMEA4835630, study PRJEB28245) | human gut metagenome | biome: gut microbiome; material: fecal sample | place: Denmark | collected 2008
TATGCTCTTTTGTGTTTTACCGGACAGCAATAATTGAAAACATGGTCATTCCGGCTAAGATTACTCCTGACTCCTTTGAGGAAGTCCAAAAGCGTGTTAACGACTTGATTCAACAGACGAACCAACTGCTGGAACATCATCGACTTCAGCAACGCCAGGAATGGAATGTACAGAACGACCATCTCAAATCTGTAGTCCGCAATAACAAAGGAATCTGGCTATCCAACAAAGTATTCTGGTTGGCCATAGGCATCTTTGAAGTGGCCGTGTGCCTTGCCATCTACTTTGGTGGTAACGCTCTGCTCTCCGCCATTCGATGACACACTAACAATGAAAAGCCCAGCTGAACAAGATAATCAGTTGGGCTTTTTATAATATTGCTTGAACACCAAGGCTTAAACTATTACTTCCCAGAAGCCACCTTTGTCTGGACCAACTCGACGAACAACACCTTGCTCTTGTAGTTTCTTGATGTTTCTTGCAATGTTTCTCCTGTCAACTCCTATGATTTCAGCCATTTTAGAGGTTGAAATATAAGGATCCTCCTTTATCAAGTCTATAATTTTCTGTGACGTTTTCTGTGACGTTTTCTGTGACACATCTATGACGTTTTCTGTGGCATTCACCTTTTCTGTGACGTTTACAGTCACCTTTTCTGCTACCTTTGGCACTGTAATCTTCAGGATGAATTCGTCAGTTCTGAAAGAAGGGACATTTGCACCATTAGCCTCCTGTTCACGACAGATACGATCAAAGCCCTCGCCAAACTCCTTGACAAAGTGATATGCTTTGAGGAATGCTGCTATCTTGGGATTACGAGAGAAGTGGGTATGCCGGATGTTGTTAGGCTTGACTTGTCCTGGGAGTTTGCCCGGAGACTCGAACACCAACCGGTCATCAAACATCTTGATTTGTATTTCCGTACCCTTGATGTTGTAGGCTCGGTGGCAGCAAGCGTTGACCGTCATCTCTTGAATGACGAATTCAGGGTAATCACGCTTTGTTACGAACTGAGCATGTTGTCCCAGGAACGTATGCTCACGAACCTGAGTCTCGATAAACTCAATCGTCTTCTTGACTTGGTTCAAGATAGTTCCCTCAAATGTAACATCCTTGATGACGTTCATCTCGGCTCCCACCTTCTCGTCAACACCCTCGTATCTGATGAAACGAGTGCGGGCCCGGGGGAAGAACTTCTGTGGATACTTGCCAAAGAGAAGAATACAAGCGGTGCTCACCTCCTCTTCACCATTGACCTCCGGTCGAGCCTGCTCACGCTCGGCAGAGCTGATGCGAGCATCGCTCTGCTCTCGTTTAATCGCAGCCTTCTTGTTGGGCCTCACAAAACCATTGTTCTCTTGCAAGTATTGCAAGGGGCTTTTCCCATAACCGACCAACTTGGCATAGTCGGCAACAGCATCCATGTCGATGTCATCGATGGTTGCGCCATACACTGCTGTATCCTCGTAGTAGCGTTCCCCTTTGTCGTACATCAGCTGCACCCGCTCATCAAACGTTAGTTTCCGACTCTTATCGCCAACACGCATAAAGGCTTCATCAGCCTGGTTGGTATGCAGGCTCGAACTGGCAGGAATCTCCATCAATAAGATACGGTTCTCGTTCCCATCCTTATCCGTGCAAGGAAGGTATGAGCATGTCACTGGAACCGATGGATTGCAGAAATCAAACGGCACACGCAGCAGTTCGTTCAACTTATCTGTATGTTGGTCAATCCCTTCAATCTTCCGAGTCTTATCCGACACGCCTATGGCAATCACGCCACCATCCGCATTGGCAAATGCAACGATGGGTACAGCCAATGCCTTCGGCTCTATTTGAATGCTCTTGCAGTCAAATGTCTGGTCTTCCTTCCGGGTTGTTATTTCTTGTATGGTCATAAAACAATTAACTATATCACGGTTCTATAAATATAGGTGTTCCTTTTTCATTGTCAGGATTTATGTCTATCAGCTTCTCGATCAGACGATGATTAGCCAAAAAGCTTAAATCTATTTCAAGCGGTTCTATAGAGAAAGTCATATAACTCTTGCGTGGATTTTTGCTGGGATAGTCCATTGCCATCAGTTCTTCCTTACCCATCTCCTTATGTCCTGTAACTGTATAGGCTGAAAGGTTATTAGTTTTACCGAATTCATAAAGGACTAACAGAGACGTTCTTCCAAACATCTCTTTGTGCTTTTCCATTGACCCCTTAGTCTTACCTAACCTTACATTATATATATTGTGCGAGAGAATCCATTCTTTCTGCTTCTTGTTCTTGGTACACCCAACAATTATAGTCTTATCTCCACCAAAGAAATCAATAATGTCTTGGTCAAAGCGACTCCATTTGTAGCACTCAAATGGCTCTGCTGCCATCATCAAATCCTCTTCCTCTCCAATTTGAGTATACATCTGTGTCACCTTAAGAGGATTAGAGATATCTGTATCTATGTCAAATACACCTTCTAATATGAAGCGTTTCAACAGATTGTTGATTTCGATATTAACTTTTAGGAGACTAATGGTTTGACCATACTTAGATTCGAAATAGGCTTTAGCTTTGGTCTTATCTACAGATTCTTTTAAGCGAGTGAAACGATTGAATTCATTTATGTTTTGTTCTGTAATACTAAGATTTAGCATTTGTCTCAGCAACTGTCGATCAAGTCCAAATGTGTGAACAAGGCAATCTACTTGACGATCTTTTTCTGTCGTCATATAGTCTGTGATGTAGTCGCGGAATGTCTTACCAGGCTCTAATGTGATGTTGGCACTTTGCACATCATGAAGGAATATTTCGGCAAAGGCTTGTTCTTCCTGAGGGAGTGAAGCAAACGATGCCGACAAGTCATTAAGTATAGCATTCAACTCTTCCTTTGAAACATTTGGCTGTTCAAGGGCTTTGATGTATCGTTCGAAATTATGATTCATGTAGTCGGCATCTATCTTGCCCGTGTCAATTTCGGAAAGATGTGGGTCGAGGTCATAAGGTAAATCCTCACCAGGCTGTCCACCTCCATTGCCACCAGTAGAATTGAACAACTCTTTGTATCGTTGCACAAGGGTATTGTAGGTGATTTCATCGTGATTTACCGTTATCTCTTCACCATTCGGGCAGCGATAGGTCAATTTCTTCCAATTAAAACCTTGCACCTTTGCTGCATCAAGATACACATTGTATTCTCTGAAGAGAACAGCAAAGCGTCCTCGCAATGCAGTCGCATCTGGCAATTTGTTGAAGTTCTCTATGTGGGCAGAAACAAAAAGCTGCTCTATCTCACGAAACTTCTGATTCATACCAGAAAGGTTGACATCCAGTTTACTTACGAACAAGCCAAGTGGTTTGTTCCCGGAATATAGCTTAACGGCCTCCTGAATGTTATATTCCATCGTATGCGGATAGCTATAATACTTGATGACACCGAAGGGCTTTTCATCATGGCTATAAAGGCGGTTAGTACGTGAAAAGGCTTGTATCAACTCTTCATAGTACATGACTTTGTCAATATAAAGCGTATTCACCCATTTAGAGTCAAAACCAGTCAGCATTTGTGAAACGACAATAAGCAGGTCAAGCCGCTTATCGCGTTGTGCAGGTTGTTCCAGTCCGATGTATGGCTTCTTATGAGCAAGACGGTTTGAGAGGTCTTTTTTGAATTTAGCATGTTCGGCAATTGTATAACTTTGTCCAAACATGTCTTTATAGTCTGTAATAATTTCCGCAAGAGCATTCTCCTTGAAGATGGTCTTGTCGGGGTTGTCGTTAGGCAGTGAGGGGTCAAAGAGAGCCGTTACTTTTAGCTGTGGTGCTTTCTCTTTGAAGATACGATAATATTTGATTGCTTGTGGTATGCTTGGCACAGTAAATATAGCATGAAACTTATGATTCTTGCTCAACACAAGCCAGCCATCCACGATGTCATCTACCACCGCATTCATGTGTTCCTCAGTAAGGTACTGCGTTTTTGGTAACAAATCTTCGATGCCAGGCTCCCAGGATCCATCGTCTTTTCGATGTCCTGCCATAGGCATAGCCAAGACTTTGTTGAATACACGTTCCTTTTCTGGGTCGTTCATCACCTCTTCCACACTTGAAGCATCAACATAATCGAGAGCCACCTTCTGGCGGAGTTCTTTGTCCTTATAAGTCATCACTTTGTAAGGGTCAAAGCCCAAAACATTGCCGTCACGTATTCCATCAGCGATACTGTATCGATGCAGTTCATCGCCAAAAATATCAGTGGTGGTACTTTGGTGACGTTGGTTTTCATCCTGAATAGGTGTACCAGTAAATCCAAAGAACATTGCTGTTGGGAATGTTGCTTTGATTTGTTGGAATGTCTCACCAAACGTAGAGCGGTGACATTCATCCACAATGAACACGATACGTTTCTGATTGATTTTCTTCAAGTCCACAGGCCGTATGTTGCCCTCTTCCGCCATAATGCCAAGCTTTTGGATAGAAGAAACTATCAACGTATCTGCAACGTCTGGGGACTTCATTTTTCCAACAAGTGCATCTGTATTTTCAGTTTCCTGGATCGCTTCATCCTCAGCAGAAAAATTACGGTATTCGCGTGCAGACTGCGTGCCGAGTTCTATACGGTCGATGACGAAAATCACTTTGTCCGCTTTTCCGCTGTCAGCAATCAACTGAGCAGCCTTAAAACTCGACATGGTTTTACCTGAACCAGTTGTATGCCATATATACCCCCCTAATTGATGGTCGGTGCTTTTCCAATCTTGCCGTTTCGTAACCTTGTCGTAGATAGCCCGTACTGCAAAGTATTGATAAGAACGAAGCACTTTAAGAACGCCATCTGTGCGGTCAGCAATGGTATAATAGCCGATAAGCTGGTGTGCCATTGGTATCGACAAGAGATAGGTGGCAATATCCTTCCAGTCATTTTGTGGCACGTTGTTAAAGTCAGCCCAGTGGAAATAAAAATCTTTATTGAAACGCCCATCAGGTCCAGGATTGGCAAAGTAAACCGTCTCTTCGGGATTCATCGCCACGAAGATCTGAATGAGTTGGAAGATACCAGAGAAGATTCCTTCCCGTGAGTATTTCTCTATTTGGTTATAGGCTTGACTTACAGGGATGCCACTCTTCTTCAGCTCGATGTGTATCACAGGCATACCATTGATAAGCAGCAAGAGGTCACCCCGACGTTGAGGAAATATATTTGAGGGAGCCTTGAAATGCGGTTGCTTAACAATTTGGTAACGACTTTGTCCAGCTGCAATTTCATGAGGGTCGAAGATTTTCAAAGAAATCTCCTTGCCGTAGTGCAAGATGTCAGCAGGGTTTTCACGCCTGATGCTCACAGTACGCCCGTTAATGAAGCCGTTGAGCATCTGCGGTGTACGCAAAGTAGAAATCTGGTCAACAAGTTGACGCATTTCATCCTCAGTCAGCCGTGCCCCATTCAAGCGGTCGATGGTGTTATTATTATCGAAGAGGATATCAGCCCAGTTTTGGAGCAAATCCTTCTCAGAAGGATGGCGGATTACATTTTTTTCCCATCCTTTTTTCGATAACATTTCTATCAATGCGTTCTCAAAATCTTCTTCTCTGTTGAATGGCATAAGCAATAATTCTATTTTGTTCAAGCAAACATCTGCGATAAGCAGGCTTGCTTAATAGTTTTCAATTTGTTGATTTGCAGCTGTGAATTGGCAATGGCTTCATCCTGCGAGCGGAAGAAGTCGCCAATTTTGCGCTGCTCATTGTATGATGGAACGTTTATTTCAAGTTCAGATATATCTGTATTGTGTAAGTGTACAACCGAGACTCCTTGCGCCTTCTTTACTAATTTACGATGGCTATTTCCATAAGTGAGTTCCAAAGCAAGGAAAGAAGCATCAAGTTTGTCATCAGGGTAGATAATGTTAAGGTCGCCCCCGAGAATAATACCTGCTTTCAAAATTGCAGAAGCTCTAGCTATGTCTTCAGCTGTTTCTCCAGATGCAGGAACAACTACTTCATTACCTTTACTTATTACAGCCCATTCCTTCTTAGTGGAATATCTATCTACCTCAGTTATATTGGTATTATAATCGGTATATAATGTGCCATATAACAAAATAGGTGTGCCACTTTGTTGTAAATTTGCCTTTGAATAACCACGTCCCTTTCCATAAGTAACACGACGAGAAATAAGATATTTCTCCCATGGCTCTGTAAAGCCACGGAAACGAATAGTGGGAGTGTTCGGTGCAGGCGAAGACACCACTAATTGTGAGCTGTTTTGTAACATCTTGTAAATCAACGATTTACCCCCCCCGTTTATATTATCTTGACTGTCGCTTGGGAACATCTTGTCGAGCAATGCCAGCTTTATCTGGCGTAGCTTCTCCAATTCTTGTTCTTTTGCTCCAATCAATTCATCCAACTGCTTAAAAAACTCACCGATTTTCCGCTGCTCAGGAAGGCTTGTATGCGGAATATCTATCTTATCAAGATTTCGTAATATTATTGTTGCAAAAGTACCCTTAGATTGTCGTTTCTCAACTTCTGTTTGGAATTCATCTGTTGATAACGCATAGTATAGGTACTCAAGATCAAATTTTGAAGTATCTTGAATAACTCCTAAAATACCTTGTTTTGTAGTAACCGGAACTTTATTAATTGCAACATTTCCAATAGTAGCCCCATTAGTGAAAATGATACTATTACTCGGAATTAACCATGCAGAACTATTATTCATGCCTTTCTCAGTTATATGAGAAGCAGTATCATGAATATACTTCTGCTCGGTATCTTCTATTTTCACAAATGGTATTGAACCACCTACATAATAATCTTTTACACTGGTTGACGGTGTGCCACCTTCAGCCGCAGATTTATAGGCATCAGCGAAAGATTTATCCTCCCACTCTTCTTCAAACCCTTTGAATCTTATATTTGGTTTCTTTTCAGCCATACTATTTTACGTTAAGTGTTTTCTTGAATTCAGACAGCCCCATGTTGTCGGCTTTATTTCCTTCCAGTTCTCCTATCAGAGTAAACAGCTGCGATTCCGCATTACTGATACGCTGTGCAATATCCTGATAGGTGGTAGCATATTTCGCTACCAAATGTTGAACCTTGTCCGCAAGAGTGGTTATCACTTCGCTTGGCATTCTCTGGAGCGAAGCCAACAGCGGACGCACCCATTTGCAACGTAACAGTTCGATAGCGGTATCATCATCAAGTGATTGGATGGTAGCAATCGTTTTATCTACCAGTTCACGTCGTTTCTGAGCAGCATCAGCAAGCAGACTCTTCTCTTCTTCAAGCATTGCAGCTACCACTTTTACTTTAGCTTCGAGACTATCCTCGTCGAAAGCAAAGTTTTCTTGGTAGTAGCGTATCATTGCATTAACCTGTGTCTTACCATATTTGCCATTCTTGTCTGGCTCCACAGCGTTCCATGCCAATTCTGGGTGGTTTGCTATAAATTGTTCTTTTTCATTTTTCTTAGACGGGAAAGACCGAAGCAGTTCTATCTCAGGAGTAGAGATTTTCGTAAGAATACGTTTCAGTTCTTTCTTCACCTCCGTTGCCACAAAGTGAGAATTGTCATCTGAGAGTATTGGCTTGTCTTTCTCCTCAGGAGTCATCGAGTCAATGATTTCATTGAATTGACTGGTGAGTTCTTCCATGCGCATCTCCATGTCACGGATAACCTGCACATCGTCTTGCAACAACATTTCCTGCACCAATTCAAACGGCAGCACATGCCCCATCCATCCGTCTTGTACTTCCTCCTTGTTCTTCTCAACCATGCGTGGGTCAATTTGCTTCACTGCCTGAAAGCCTTCCGTTTGTAGAATTTCAAGGTCAGCGGCAATCTTATCCCAATCATAACTGAAGAATTGGAATGCCTGGTATCTGTCCACCAAAGGGAAATTCTCTAAACGACGGAAAAGGTCGTCACTGATGGTTGTCTGTGTTTTTTGGACATTGAGTGACATCATGGGTTCGATGAGATTCGATTCAATGAAAGATTCGAAACTGTCGAAAGCACTATTGTACTGCTGTGTAAAATGCTTTACATCTTCATTGTCGCTGATTGTCTGCTGAATATTATCAGTGGCAATATGGCTATATCCCTCACTGTTTACCGAAAACAACTGCTGTTTGAGTGATGGGAATGCCTGCCAAAAGTTGTTTAGTGCAGCCAGATCCACAGCAGGGATGCCTCCGAACATCGTAGCGTATATGTCATACTTCTCTGCTTTTGGACTGCTGTCCACATACCGAGATATGTTGAGGTTATAGTCATTCTGGCGGATGATGTCGCGGCTGACAAGTCGGGCAAAGTCGGGTGTTTCCGTACGAGTAGTTACAGCATCGACCACCTTTTTAATATCGCACGCTCGCAGTCGGTTGTTCTTGCCATCTTTTTCAAAACCAGCAGAAGCATCTATGAAAAGGATTTTGTCATCGACGCGTGTTTTACGCTTCAGTACCATGACAATTGTAGATATGCCCGTTCCGTAGAAAACTTTTTCCGGCAATCCAATAATTGCATCAATATGGTTGTACTCAACAAGCTGCTTTCTGATTTGGTATTCAGACCCTCCACGATAGAGAACACCATGTGGAAGTACAATAGTCATGATACCAGAAGGCTTGACGTGGTATAGGTCGTGCAGAAGGAAAGCATAATCGGCGCAACCCTTAGGTGCCACGCCAAAGGGGGCATATCGAGGGTCATTCTCCTGGTCTGTTGGATCCCATTCCTGAGAGTATGGAGGGTTGCTGACCACAGCATCAACATAAAGCGGGTCATATGTTCCCTGAGGGTCACTTTCGTCAAACATCGGCCAGTCCATTGCCAATGTATCACCATTGCGACACTCGATGTTTGAAGGAGAGATACCACGCATGATTAAGTTCATACGTGTCAGGTTGAAGGTGTTTTGCTTTAACTCCTGTGCATAATACTTAATGTTGTTTTTGTCGCTGATATGTCGAGCGACAGACTTTCCTATATTGATAAGCAGCGAACCAGAGCCACTGGTCGGGTCGTAGATGCGTATCTCTTCGTTATCACGCAAATGGTGAGCGATAATGTCCGACATCATCACCGATACTTGGTGAGGAGTGTAAAACTCCCCGGCTTTCTTACCTGCATTAGCAGCGAAGTTGCTAATCAGATATTCATAGACAAATCCGAGTACATCATAATCTTGTCGTCCATCCGTTGGAATTTCACGGATCAACGAAACAAGATCGCGTACGGCTGCGTTCTGCTCCGCAGTTGAAGCACCAAGTTTACTCAGTCCTGTTTCAAGTGTGTCGAAGATTTTATCAAACAATTTTTTATGATTGGGACTAACTTTACGGTTGAAAGCCGAAAGCGCATCACGTACGTTAGCCACACTGAAATCTTTTTTCATTTCAAGCCACGTAGAAAACAGATTTTCATACGAGATAAAATATCCAATCTCTTGCTGTATGAAATCAACCGCTTCAGTATTGTCTTCTGTTATGGTTTTGAGTTCTTCATCAGATATTCCGTTGTTTTTCAAATGACCTACCTCTTTATCTGACAAAAACTTATAGAATATAAAGCCCAAAATATAGTCTTTATACTCATTGGCCTCAATCTTAGAGCGCATCTTATTAGCCGATGCCCATATCTTTGCTGCTAGTTGCTGTTTGTTCATTGTATTACACAACTCTTTGATATTTTATACGTAATCTTGTAATGTTCTATCTTCTGGAATGTATTTTAACTCCTTGTTCCTTTTTAATAAAATGTTGGCTAATCCAAACAAATCATGGGGCGTTTCTGACCATTTATAAAAAATATCAATAAGTTCCTCCATATCCTCATTTGATGCCATCCTAGAATCAGCTCCTCTTTTGCCCGAGGTGATATTTTCCTTTTCGTGATGAGATAACAGTGTGCATACTAAATTCCTTATGGGGCCATTTATTGCGGCATCCTTAGGAAGAATGTTAGATAAGAACGACTGAATATTTCCATAGAAAAGATTGTATACTTGCTGTGGATTATGTGTGGAAATCCCTAGCTTTTCCTTCAATCCCTCTCGCTCTTCATCAAATCCGAAGAGATCAGCCTTTGATTCTCTACTATCTACTATCCTATCGATAGCAGTCATCAACTCTTCAACTTTTCTTTTTGTATTATCCATAATTATACTGCACTTTTAAATTCTTGACGCATTAATTCTATTGCTTTTCTCAGGTCTTGCAAACCAATCGGATCGAAAATAACATTTTTAATAGCCTTCTCAGTGCCAATAAGACAACTTGAAGAACCATATTTTCTAAATTCCGCTGATTGCTTTTTACTATCAAGTCCTTCCAAATAAACACCATAAATAATAGATGGATGTACATGAATTGCTTTTGCAGCCTTCATAACCATATGGCTGAGGCGTATTATTTGGGGGAGTTCTTCCCGATCAGACTGTTTGATTAACATGTTCAAGGCGAATGTATCTGCACTATCCTCATTCAAAAACAAGTCTGGATTATCTTTAGTAGTAATATGGTATGCAATTTTTTGAAGCATATCGTAATCATTTAAAATGTGATACAATTCATGGAGCAAAGACAGCCATAATTTATGATATTTCTTATTCATGTCTGTAATAACAACACATGGCTTACCGTCAATTATCATAGTTGCGCCATATTTTCCTGTTCCGGAAACATAGGGTTGGGTTAAAACCGTAACACCTAAATTATATAATACCAATATCACTTTTTCATAACCGTGAATTTCATCGGTGGTATACTCATAGATATGTTTAACGAATTCTTCCAACAATTCTCTGTCAAATGGGTTTGGATTATCTATCTTCTTAAAAGAATGGTATAGGCATTTTAACCAGAACTCGTTCATTCTAGCGGATTTCTGCTCTTTAATATAACGAGTTGATCTGCTAAAAAGAGCTTCTGGAAGAATAGCGAAAGTATCATATTCATATATGTTTTGGAAGCCAAAAAAAGAACAGATTTGTTCTTTTATCTCATCTATTTTCGCTCTTTTCTTTATAAGACCGATTTCTTTTAAGGATGGAATATCAAACCTTGAATATAAAAAAGATAAATTTGTTGACTCGTCAGAAATTTCTTCTGATGTCCCTTCAAGATCATTCTTAAACCCTTGGATAAATTTTGCTGGTTCTATATCTAAGACCTGCATTATTTTTATAGCTTGTGCAAACTTAATGTCTCCACCTTCTGAAATATATTTTTCTAAGAAGCGACGATCAATACCTAATTGTTCTGCCAATGCAGAAACCGGTATCCCATTGGATTGAAGAAACTCTTTCAGTTCTTCTCTTAATGAGACATTTTCATATTCTATATTGCTTGTCTTCTTTATAACATACATAATTGTACAAATTTTGTGCAAAGATATAATATTTAATCGATAATATTTCTATTTCGGTGTACAAAAATGTACATTATAAACATTATTTAACTAATTGTATTCGGTTTTCCGTGTTTACAAGTATCCGAACCATGCCTTCTGAGTTTGATACGCCCCCTTGCTATATATGCGCAACATGGACTAAACTTATTCTTCTTTCGCCAGAACAATGGCGTTTGCTGGCGAAAGGAAAAATATCTTCTCTTTTCGCCAGCAAGTGAATCTTTGCTATAGGTTAAGTGCTGGCAGGCTGTTGATGGCATCCTCTTTCAACTTGTCAACGGCACGGGTGTATTTCTCAGTATGCTTCAAACCGCTGTGGCCGAGAAGGCTGGCAACAGTCTTGATATTTGCACCATTGTTGAGGATGTTCACGGCGAAGGAGTGGCGAGCGCAATGCCAACTAATATGCTTGTCAATGCCGGCACGCTTCACCCACCGTTTAACGGACTTGCAGCAGCTTTCGTATGATGGGAGGTTGAAAACGAGCGATTCCTTTGTCTCGCCTTCCTTTGGCCTGCCGACCAGACGGATGAGTCCGTCATTGAGGGGTATGGTGACCCAACTACGGGCAGAGTGTCCTTTGGTCTTGTCTTGCTCGAAACGCAGGAGTTTGTTAGCATAGTCAATGTTCGAGTAGCGTAGGTCTTTGACATCGCAAAAACGCATACCTGTATAGAGGCAGAAGATGAAGGCATTACGGACATTCTCTTTCTCGAACTGATAGTGGGTATCCATGAGTTTTTGTATCTCCTCTTGTGAGAGCACATCTTTCTTTAGCACCTGGTCATCAACAACACAGACAACTCCCTTGCATGGATCTTTCGCCATGATGCCCTGGTCAACGGCAGAACGCACCACTTTCTTGAATCGCTGCAAGATGCTTTTTGCCCCTTCGCCCACACTACGAGTCTGGAGATATTCGGCAAATTTCACCATCATTTCATGAGTAATGGCGTTGGGCCGGATGAAGTCTTTCAACAGCGGATGATACTCTGCAAGAAAGTCATGGAAACGATTGAGGGCAATCTGAATCATGCGAATGTCTTTCTTGGAGTAGTTGCTGATGTACGACTGGTAGTAGTCGAGGAAGTTGATGCCTTTCTCTTTCTTCAGTCGGTAACCCTCGCGGTTGTCCAGGAACTCTTGCTCACGCTCGAAGCGAATCTTCTTAGCCAGTTCAAGTGTCTCCTTGTTTTGCTGTCGTTGGATGGGTGTACGGGGTGATGCCAAAAGATACAGCGACAGACTTTCCTTCTTACGAATGGATGTGCCGTTGTCCCGATTATACCCCATCTGATACTCCAAATATAGGCTATATTCGGTGTCATTCTTCACCAATTTCTTCAATAATCGCGGATTTCCTGCTTCCACGAGGTTCTTGTTCTTGCCTCTTGATTCTGCCATAACTCGTTTATTTACCGATGTTTTCTTTTCGTTTGCAAAGGTACAAAAAGTTTTAATTCTGGGGTGTTAAAAAGGTGTTAATTCTAACAAAACAAGGGCAAAAATGGGGTATTTTGTCAAAAATCAGAAAAATTGAGAAACATTGCAAATCGTTGTATATCAATTACTTTGTTGCTTTTTCTTTCCTTTGTTTGAGGCGGTTATGTTCCGGGTCTGGGTACTGTAGACGACTAAGAGTTGGTTTCAACGCTTAGTCGTTTTTTTTTTGTGTATACCCGTTTATAACCACATTATTAGTTTTATCGGATAGTAATAATAAAAATTTGTTTTGCGAAAAAATCTACCATATCTTCCAGCCGCCGATTCTTTTCTTCGCAACTCGCTGAGTATGTGCGACAAACGTAAACAATATCGGCTGGTAGATTTCTGAAAAACGGCTTTATCTCCCAGGCTATCTCCCAGCTGCAGAGGGCTATCTCTCAGCCTATCTCCCAGCCGCAGATAGACATCCTCCAGCCTATAAAAAGCGAAGAGCATTTCAATCACTTGAAATGCTCTCCTAAATAACTAAATTTTACCAAAATATGATTTTAAAAAAAATTATCAACTTTATACGGGGTGTTCTCAATCGTTTTGGTTCAAAACTACGACAAAGGTAGTATTTTTTATTCGAAAAGTATTATATCTGCTTGCTTTTATTAGTATTATTAACAAAAAAATACTCTAAATGGATTAATCGGAATGAATTGCTCCCGTGGTAGGACGATTACCGCGGTGTAAAACGGGTGTTACCGCAGTGGTGTAATGGTGTTACATCGCTGCTGTAATCGTATGCCCAGATTGAGGTAACTAAAAGAATTACGGCGCTACTCTTAGGTATATAAAAGAATTACGGCGCTACTCTCATCGAGCAGCGCCGTAAACCTATGTTTAACTAAAAATCCCTTTTCGTAATTAATGAAGAGTCTCACGAGCCTTCATAGTTACCTGTTAAACAATTTACCTTAAACCTAATAACTAAAAACCTAAATCTATTACTACTAACCTAAACAATCTATTAACCTTTTGACAATGCAAAGGTACGCACAATTCTGAAAATGACAAATGTTTTTAATGTAAATGTCACGAAAGTTGCGGTTTTATTGATATAAATCAAATATTATGTGCTCGAACACATCAGAAAAATTGTTTTTCATTCTGTTAGTTATGGTTTTGAAGTGTAAGTTTTAAGGCTGTTTTTGTTTGAAATCGTAAATGGGAGGATAGTAGCGGAGGTCTCCGGCCTCCGCCGCACCAAGTCTAACGCAGCTTTCTGCGGAGACCTTCTCCGCACTATGTCTTATATTAGCAACAACGCTGCCTGCTGCGGAGGCCGGAGACCTTCGCTACAAAAAAAGGCTACGGCAAGAATGCCGTAGCCTCCTAAGGGTTATTTGTCTGAATGGTTATTTGCCAGGTGTGAAGCGCAGGGTGTAAGAGTAGTTGCCCCATGACGGCACCTCGTACTGCGAGAGGCAGCCGTCG